>Ga0129333_10003015_pt1 | contig 15764 bp, 13 predicted proteins | sample CPB6_08_DNA_FD_94474 | JGI IMG/M metagenome (GOLD analysis project Ga0129333, IMG submission 94474) | Freshwater to marine salinity gradient microbial communities from Chesapeake Bay, USA - CPBay_Sum_0.6_0.8_DNA | ecosystem: Environmental > Aquatic > Marine > Coastal | place: USA: Chesapeake...
GGGGAGTACAGCAGCACGGTTCCGTCGGAGACCCCCGTCAACAAACCGGGTTCACTGGGCCTTGACTCGGAGGAGAGGTCGCTGGCTGGGAACGTGTCTGGGAGATCGATGAACCACGTCGGGTCCTTGAGGCCCCCGGAGGCCTTGAGTTCCGGTCCAGACGAGGGGTCGAAGAGCACCCCGGAGAGGAAGGGGTTCGAGGCACCGATCGGGCCGAGCATGCTGGCGCACTCATCAACCGAAACCGAGGCGAACTGGCCATTGCCGGGCGTTGAGACAGCCGGCTGGGTAGGAGATGAGGTAGAGCCTGAGGATGGTTGGGTGGGTTGGGTGACCGGAACTGGATCAGATCCGGACTCCCCCCTTGAGATGCTGAGGTAATAGGAACCCGCGGCGGCCACCACCAACGATGCGGCCAACGGAATCGCGATGCGGCGGATCAGAGTGCGGCGGGGTGCGAGAGAATCCTGGGGTATGGTTTCTTGAGCGGTGTTTTCCGACTCGGGTGCGGACTGGATCTCTGTTGGTGAAGGTGGTGTGGTGAACTCTGTCTGCTGCGGGCGCGGAACTTGAGGAGTCCGACGGGTCTCACCGTAAGGAGGCGTCGGGGGGCCGCCGGGGAAACCATGAGAAGGGGTCGAGCTCACCTACCCGACTGTGCGAGAACCCTTGGGTCGGTCAAGGCGCGAAGACCCGGAGGAGATCGGAACGAAACTGCATGCGGTCAGGTATGTGCAAGGGGGGCTCGAGGCAGGACAATCAGGTACCCATGGTAGACCTAACAGACAACACATTCGCTCAACACACATCGGAAGGATTCTCGGTCATCGATTTCTGGGCGGAGTGGTGCGGACCTTGCCGTGCGGTTGCCCCAGCTTTCGCCCAGACAGCCGAGAACCTGTCCGCGAAGGCTCAGTTCGCCAAGTTGAACGTGGACAACGCTCCCGCAGTGGCCGGGGCGCACGGGGTCATGTCGATACCCACCATCTTGGTACTGCGCGACGGCAAGGAAGTCGGGCGCATCGTGGGCGCTCGTAGCGCCGATCAGTTGCAGCGCGAGATCGAGAGCCTGCTCGTATGAGGATGCTGGCCGAGGCGAATGTTGAGTCTGAAAACGCCTTCGTGGTGAATTCGTGAAGCAGAAGAAGGGTCCTTTCGTGAGGGTGAACACCCAGATCAGGGCCGGCAAGGTGCGGTTGATCGGGGCGGACGGCCAGATGGTCGGTGTCGTTCCGGTCAAAGATGCCATCCGGCAGGCGCAGGATGCCGGACTTGACCTGATCGAGATTGCGGCCGAGGCCGAACCACCAGTGTGCAAAATCTACTCCTACTCCAAATGGAAGTACGAGCAGGACCAACGCGAACGGGAGAAGCGGAAGAACCACGTCGAGACCAAAGAGTTCAAGTTCAACATCCGAATCGGTGAGGGTGACATCGCCGTGAAGTGCCGGAAGATCAACGAGGCCCTGGACGCGGGCGACCGGGTCCGACTCGTGGTGCAGATGCGGGGCAGGGAGAGAAGCCACCCGGAGCTCGCGACGAGCCTGATGGACCGCATCTTGAGAGAAACCGGGGAACACGGGAAGCTTGACGGACGGGTTGCGGCGGACGGAGCCAGGGTGAGTGCCCAGCTGCTGCCGGCGAAGAAGGGCTGAATCAGCCCAAAGACTCCGGGGGAGTGGTTTTCTCGCCCGGGGAGGAACGGTCCAGGATCGTGAAACTTGGGCCGATCTCCACTTGGAACGTCGAACGGGTGCTCGTCCTCGGGGATGCCCATGGGGACGGGGGATTCATGGAGTACGCCCTCGCGGCAGCGGCACGAGAGGGGTGCCAGGTGCTTGTGCAGTTGGGGGATTTTGGGTACTGGGAGCACACCTTGAGCGGGCGGAACTTTCTTGACCGGGTGAACCGGGCCGCCGAACAGTGCCAGGTCCCGGTGCTCTTCGTGGACGGGAACCACGAGAATCATGACCTGCTGCGTGAGCGGCAATTGTCGGAGGAGGTCTCCTCTGACGGAACGTGCTGGGTGCGGCAGAACGTGGCCTGGCTGACGAGGGGGATGCGCTGGAGCTGGGGCGGGGTGTCGTTCGGGGCGGTCGGTGGGGCGGCGAGCGTGGACAGGTCCCTGCGGACGCAGGGCTGGACCTGGTGGCCCGAGGAGGTCTTGGTGCGGTCGGACGTGGAGGGCCTGTGCGGGGAACCACTTGACGTCTTGTTCAGTCATGACGCACCCTCGCTAGCGAACATGAGGAGCAAGCGTAGTTTCCCGGAGGAGGACCTGGAGCGGTGCGCAAAGAGCCGGGGAGTGCTTGATGCCGTGGTCCGCTCCACGCGGCCACAGCGGATCTTCCACGGCCACTGGCACCTGCGGCACCACACGGTGGCTGGTTTCTGCGAGATCGACGGCCTGGCGCATGAACGAGCACCGTTCTCCCAGGCGGCGGTTATACTGGAAGTTCCCAGCCTGGAGGTGCTCTCCGTCGAGAGCAGACAGGCCGTTGACCTTCGTGGCTGAACCAACACCGTACACAGCGTGCTCAACGTAGATCTGCCCTCTATACCGGAGAGACCCGGGTGCTACCAGTTCTTCCAGGGGGAGAGGTGCCTGTACGTCGGCAAGGCGGTCAACCTGCGTCAGAGGCTCGGATCGTACCTCACCAAGCGGGGACCTGAGGATCCGCGAATCGCCGAGATGGTGAGAAAAGCGGACCGCCTGGAATGGGTGGTGCTCGGTGGGGAACAAGATGCCTTGATCACCGAGGCCGCGATGATCGCGGAGTACGATCCGGTGTACAACATAAAGCTCAGAGAGGACCACCCGTACCCCTCGGTTGCCCTGGATCTGCGCGACGGGGTGGCCAAGATCTCCACCTGGCGCGGGGGTGCTAAGCGGAACGTGGAGACCTTCGGGCCGTACCCGGGAAGCGGGGCGCGGCACATCGTCGAGGCGGTCATCACTGCCTCGGGGATCCGCAGCTGCGACTCGGGCAAGTTCAGGATGCACCAGCGACTGGACAGGCCCTGCCTGCTGGCCGAGATCGGCAGGTGTGCGGCTCCGTGCACGAACCAGGACGGGTACCAAGGGGTCGTGGACTCGGTGCGCGAGATCCTCAAGGGCAGGACCACCAAGAACATTGAGCGTTTCGAGATCGAGATGCGCGAGGCCGCGGGCGAACAGAGGTACGAGGTGGCGGCCAGGTTGCGAGACCGCGCCGAGAGTTTGCGGCAGATCAAGGGGGCGCAGGCCGTCGTGGATGCCGGCGGGAGGGACCTGGATGTCATCGGGGTGCACCTCGACGGGGTCGGGGGTGCGGCGGCGGTAATGATCATCCGGGAGGGGCTCATCGTGCGGACTCGTTTCTACGTGGTGGACGCCGGCATCGTGGACACCGAGTCGCTCGAGGCGGCGGCGCGGGCGACCGCGAGCGGGGAGGCCGGGGTGGCGGTGGTGGTCAAGGGGCCCGACTCACGGACCAAACGTCTGGTCGAACTGGCCGAGGCGAACGCGGCGGAGGCGCTGCGGCGTTCGCGTATGCAGCGCGCCTCGACCCTGGATGCCCGGCGTGGGGAGATCGAGCGGCTGCAGCGGGCGCTCGGGCTGCGGAAGGCGCCGTTGCGCATCGAGTCGGTGGACATCTCGCATCTCGGAGGGGCGGCGACCGTCTCGGTCGTGAGCTTGCTCGTCGACGGGGTGCCGGTGCGGAACCGGTACCGGAAATACCGCCTCAAAGAGCATGGTGGGGATGATTATGCGGCCATGCGGGAGGTGATCAGCCGGAGACTGGTCGATTCGATCGACGGCAAGGCCCCCTACATGGATCTGCTGCTCATCGACGGAGGGCGAAACCAGCTGGCGGTTGCGGTCGAGGTGCTGCACGAGCTCGGTTTGCAGGAGAAGGTCGAGGTGGCGAGCCTGGCCAAGCGGCTCGAGGAGGTGTTCCTGCCCGGACGGGAGGAACCGGTGCTGCTTGAGAGGGCGGATGCCGCCTTGCTGCTGCTGCAGCGAGCCCGGGACGAGACGCATGCAGCCTCAAACCGATTCCAGCAGGCGGTTGCGTCAAAGCTGTTGCGGAAAGACTACCTCGACGGCATCGAGGGGCTCGGGGCGCGGCGGAAGAAGATCCTGCTCGAGCGGCTCGGGGGGTGGCGGGGTCTTGAGACGGCAACACTCGAGGAACTTGAATCGGTCAGCTCCATACCGAAGCTGGTCCGTGAGCGGATCTGGTCGGTCCTGGAACTGCGACGGCAGGAACACGACCCTGTAACGGGTAAGGTGGTGCGGGGATAAACCCCGCACCACCTGTACTCGGCGAGATGTGGCTGTGTCAGACGAGCAACTCGCTCGGGGCATCGACGTTGAGCTCGGCCTTGAGGGCGCGAATCTCTTCGACGAGGCTCTCGATGCGGGAGTTGTTCGCCCGGCGTCGATACCCGTCGGGGGTCTGGTACTCCTGCTTGCGCTGGTTCTTGCGGAACCAGCGGGTGTACCCGTCGCGGTCGACAGAGCAGAACTCCGTGCCCTCCATGTCGCGGAAGCTCGGGCCCGAGCTATTGTCGTGGTAACTCGAGACCTCGATCGTCTCCTCCGCCGTGGCGATGAAGACCTTGAAGGTGCTGAGGTCCACCACAAGCCGGATGATCGGCATGCAGTCGATGGTCGCGAGGTTGGCCTCGATGACGGTTGCGGAGTACCCATGGTACTCTTCGCCGTACTCGTTGGTCTTGCTCACGATGAGCGGTTGGGTCCGGATTCCGCACTCACCGAGGGTGCTGAACAACCCTGCGATGTGTGCTGGAGTGAGCGAATGCTCCATTTTATTCCCCTTTCATGGGAGTAGCTGATTTGTGGTAGGGTCTTTCTTGCGGGCGAACCCGCTTGAAATACCTGAGAGATACTGTCGGCGGGGATGGGGCGGGGGCAACTCTCTTGAAATCTCGCGGTTGATGGCCGCACCTCGGGGGAGTAGAACCGTACCAAGCCATGACCAAGAGGCGGAAAAACGCGGTGGGGGGACCGGGGGAGGTGATCTCCATCCGCGGAGCCAGGGTGCACAACTTGAAGAACGTGGACGTGGACATCCCGCGGAACAAACTGGTGGTCATCACCGGATTGTCAGGGTCGGGCAAATCGAGCCTGGCGTTTGACACCTTGTATGCCGAGGGCCAGCGGAGGTACGTGGAGAGCCTGAGCGCGTACGCCAGGCAGTTTCTGGGGCAGGTGGAGAAACCCGATGTGGACCGGATCGACGGGCTCTCCCCGGCGATCGCGATCGACCAGAAGACGACGAGCCAGAACCCGAGATCCACGGTGGGAACCATCACCGAGATCCATGACCACCTGCGTCTTTTGTACGCCAGGATCGGCCGGGCACACTGCCCGAAGTGCAAGGTTCCGCTCTCAGGTGGCGGGGTCGACCGGGGGGTGGAGGACATCCTCAAGGAGCACTCTGGCAGGGCGGTGGTGTACGCGCCGTTTGCCAAAGGACGGAAGGGAAGCTTCGTCGAGGAGCTCAAGGCAATCGGACGCAAGGGTTTTGTCAGGGTGCGCGTCGACGGGGTCGTGCATGACATCGGTGAGGTGCCGAGCCTGGAGAAGAACAAAAAACATGACATCGAGGTCGTTGTCGACCGTCTCGTCCTGAGGGATGAGAAGGCGGCCGAGAAGCGGCTCAAGGAGTCCGTGGAGACAGCCCTGCGAGAAGGCGGGGCCGCGGTCGTGGAGGCCCTGGACGGGGGATGGAAGCGGTATGTGGCGGAGAAGAATGCCTGCATGCAGTGCGGTGAGTCCTATCCGGAGCTCGAGCCGCGAAGTTTCTCCTTCAACTCCCCGTTCGGTGCCTGCACGGAATGCGATGGCATCGGCATGCTCCTTGAGGGGGATGAGCACCTCTTCGTCCCCGACCCGAAAGCCCTGGTAGGCGAGGCGGTGGCTTGTTTCAACGGTGGGTCTTGGTCGGCTGGGTACCAGCGGCAGGCTCTGGCCGCCATGTTGGCCGGGGAGAAGGTGTCGGGGAGGCTGACATGGGAGAAGATGGATGCCAGGGTTCGAGACCTGGTCCTGAACGGCTCGGAGAAGACCTACCCGCTCGGGCGGTGGAACATGCGCTACAGCGGAGTGCTGCCCTGGTTGGCCGCCAAGCGCGAGGACGCGGAGTGGTACGGCCAGTGGATGAGCGAGAAACCATGCGGCGGGTGCGGTGGGAGACGGCTGAGCCCGTACTCACTCGCGGTCGAAGTGGGCGGAAAGTCCATCGCGGAGGTAGAGTCTTTCAGCATCGAACGGTTCTGTGCGTGGCTCACCGATCTCGGCCTCGAGGAGAGAGAACAGCGGATCGCGGGTCGGTTGATCAAGGAGATCTCGGCGCGCAGCGGCTTTCTGCTCGAGGTGGGGTTGTCGTACCTCACACTGGACCGGGCCGCTAAGACGTTGTCTGGTGGGGAGGCACAACGGATCCGGCTCGCCAGCCAGGTGGGCTCGGGACTGGTCGGAGTACTGTACGTTCTCGACGAGCCCTCTATCGGTCTGCACCCGCGGGACAACCAACGACTGCTCGCGACGCTCGAGCGACTGCGGGATGCTGGTAACACGGTCGTGGTGGTGGAGCATGACGAGGAGACGATCGATGCTGCTGATTACATCGTCGATGTCGGTCCGCTGGCTGGGCAGGGCGGCGGGAGGATCGTGGCGACTGGGCACCGGCAGGACATCGAGGCGGCGAAAAACTCCCTGACCGGGGATTACCTGTCGGGGAGACGAAGCATCTCGGTTCCAAAAACGAGACGAGACCCAACCGGTCGACTCGAGATCAAAAATGCCCGGGAGAACAACTTGAGGGGCATCGACGTGGAGATACCGCTCGGGGTTCTCGTTGCGATCACGGGCGTATCGGGCAGTGGCAAGAGCACCTTGGTCGGCGAGATCCTCCGGCCGGCCCTACTGCGGAAGATCGCGAAACAGAACATCGTGGCCGGTGCACATGACGAGCTCGTGGGGGTCGAGCAGATCGACAAAGTGATCGACATCGACCAGTCCCCGATCGGCAGGACCCCGAGATCGAACCCGGCCACCTACACCGGCGTCTTCGACAAGATCCGAGGCCTGTACGCCGAGGTCGCGGAGGCCAGGACGCGGGGGTGGAAGCAGGGGCGCTTCTCCTTCAACATCGAGGGGGGCCGCTGCGAGACCTGCAAGGGGGACGGAGAGCTCAAGATAGAGATGCACTTCCTGCCGGATGTGTACATCCCGTGCGAGGCCTGCGCGGGGAGCAGGTACCGGGCCGACACGCTCGAAGTTCTGTTCAAGAACAAGAACATCGCCGAGGTCTTGAACATGAGCGTGGAGACGGCCAGGGAGCATTTCTCGGCCCAGCCCGCGATCGCGAGAACACTTGATACCTTGGTGGATGTCGGGCTCGGGTATGTCAAGCTCGGGCAGAGCGCTACCCAGCTCTCCGGAGGGGAGGCTCAGCGCATCAAGCTTGCCGAACAACTCCAACGGCGCAGCACGGGCAGGACGTTGTACCTGCTCGACGAACCGACGACGGGTCTGCATTTTGAGGATGTCTCCAAGCTCGTACACGTTCTCGATCGACTTGTCGAACAGGGGAACACGGTGGTGGTAATCGAGCACAACCTCGATGTCATCAAGCGGGCCGACTGGGTGATCGATCTCGGACCGGAGGGTGGCAGCGGGGGCGGTGGGATTGTGGCCCAGGGCACCCCCGAGGCGGTTGCGAAGGTGAGAGAGAGCTGGACCGGAAGACACCTGGGACCGGTGCTGAGGGGGCGGACATGAGACACGAACCGGGCCGGAGACGGGAATCGAGGGGGATGGAGAACCCCCAGGCCCGGGCGGTGCGACGTGTCCATTTGGCCCTTCGGGACCTGGACAAACAGATGCACCGGGAGGGATTCTCCGAGGAGTCCCGGAAACGTGCCGTGAGCAGTGCGCTCATCGAGGCGATCGGGGTCGCGGTCGAGACGGGAATCTTGGACCCGAATGGCGAGCCGTATGCGAGGAAGGAGGGGAGAGAAACAGTGTAAGGTGTCATGCCGGGCAGAGTCCCGGCGGAACAGCAGGGAGAGGTGCGAGAGTGGCCGAATCGGCAGCACTGGAAATGCTGTGACCTCGCAAGGGGTCCGTGGGTTCAAATCCCACCCTCTCCGCCAGAGGTTGGTCCATGCGTCGGGGAGGTGCGCCCGAGCAGGTAGGCATCGTGCGCTGACGGAGCGACAACCGGGGACGGGGTGCTTGTTGTCGGACCCAGCGCTGACTCCAGCAGCCGCAGTGGTGCGCTGGGGTGGCTTGCCCAGGGGGAGCGGCCCCTGACTGTGACACTTGTTCAACTAGGACTCTCGAGGGAGGGTCAGAAAGCAATACCATGAACAAGCAAACCAAGGCAATCGTCGCGGCGATTGTTGCAGTCCTGTCAATCGGCCTCTCGGCCTGCTCGACACCTGCGACAGTCGCGTCGGACAACCTGAGCAAGGCAGCAGATGCCTTCGAGATAGCTCGTAGGATCGTGTTCTACAACGGAATCACGGATTCTTACATGCTCACAATCGAGGGCAAGTGCTCCATCAAATCTGACAACATCGACGGTCAGCTCGAAGTAACCTGTGCCACCGGCAAGGACGAGTACAAGAAGCATTTCTTGGGCTTGAGTGACAATGTCACTTACTTCGTCGAGCAGGTCGACGGTGCAAAAGTCAGCACGTACCACTACAAGGTCATTTTCCGCCCCGGAACCATCATCCCCGACATGGATCTGGATCTGGGCGGCAAGTAGCCTTTTCGAAGACGAAGCCGCGATGGGCCGGGACAGCGATGTCCCGGCCCATGTGCTTTTACGGGGGCATTGTACGTCCACAATGGGCTCTTAATACCGGACGTACTGTAGGTCAGGCCTGGAACACCCTGGAGTTCGGTGTGCACCTGATTCGAATTTGATGTGCGGATTTTCGCACCCCCGGCAGGATTCGAACCTGCGCACCCGGCTCCGGAGGCCGGTGCTCTATCCCCTGAGCTACGGGAGTTTGACTTAGGTACGTGAGGAGACTCGACACGATGAATGCTCCGCAACGGCACCTAGTTAGGAATATTGTGCCCAGTTGATACCCCCGTGACACTCGTTCGTGTGCCGTAGAAGCCCGCCAGGGTGCCTCCAGAGAATAACGTGATCCGGCTCGGCGAAGGACGCCAAGAATGACAGAGAACCGGGGGCGGGAAATCCAACCACCCTCAGGCGGTAGGGATGGGGATGGTGGAGCGAGAGAAACTGCGGCGGGCCGCACCGAACAAGACCCCGTCGTTTGACTCCGTGTCCCCGTTGCGCTCCATTGAGCGGGCAATGAGCACAGCGCCGGGGATGATCACGAGTGCTGGTAGCACCATGGGGATGCTCCCCACCAAGGTGCCGTAGACCGCCCAGAGGACGGTGTTTGGGGCCGTGAGTGCCCAGGTCCACTCAGATAAGCCAGAGACATCCCCGGTTCTCGCAATACGAAGGAACTGCGGCAGCATGGAAGCAACCGTGGAGACAGCGGCGGCCATGCCGAGTACATGTGCCCCTGGGAGAAGAAGGAGCACTCCTAACAGCACACCTAGGACCAGGATGGTGTTGTACAAAATCCCTACGCCGCCGCGGCGGAGCAAGTACACATAACAGAAACAGGGGGCGACAAGAGCCCCCAGGGAGCTCACACTGGTGGGGGCATCACCGAGGGAGACTCCGTAGGTAACCCACCAGAAACCGGAGACCACGGTGAAGACGGTACTTGCCGAGGAGACACCAGATATGGTCTGCGAACGGAGGATCGTCAGGGCTTGCGGGGCGAGGCGGAGGAAACCGAGCAAGGTGGCTGACCACCCTAGGATTGCTATGTAGGTTCCCATATCTGAGACACACTTGCGGCGGTACCCAGATCCCTAGACGGTGGAGAACTTCGAGGCTGAACCCTGGTACTGGAGCCGACCCCGTGCGGAGTTGGAGCGGGGTCTGGCAGTCTGGAAGGGACCGGTTGGGGGGGGTGGCTGCACTTACAAGATGGGGATGGGGCGGTGCGATGCACAAGAGGTCTGCCACCACCCACCGATGCGTGTGAGACGGCCGGGTTTGCCGCAGATCTCACAGATCTCGGCAGAGCGCTTCTCCGCCGCGGCGACCAGGGCGTTGATCTTGGTGCGGAGGGACTCGAGATCGTGCCCGGGGAGACGGCCTTCCTCTCCCTCGGGGATGGCCCAGTAAAAGCGCAGGGTGCCGAACTTCTCCTTGACCTGGTGGATGACGTAATCAGGCAGGAGGGAGCTCACCTCCTGGTCCAGTTCCGACAGAAGCGGCCACCACCCAGAGCGGCAGGAAACCTCCTGGGCCCACGGAGACGGGATCCGAGCCAGGATTGGATCGATCTGAACTTGGGGGGTTTTTGAGCGCTTGGTCATGGATCTGACTGTACAGTCAATCCCGGAATGAACATGCGGCCGGGGTGGAAACGGGTGTGCGGTCTGGGGTATTTTGGTCACCATGTATGAACGAAGAAACCGACCGGCACTGCGATGACCGAGAAAACGAGAGAACCATGAGCCCGAAATCCCAGGTGGCCAATGCGCTGCTGAGAGGAAGTCTTCCCAGCCGGGAGGTCGCCGGGGTGGTGTTTGAGGAGGCCGAGATAGAGACACCCGTGGCGATGCGGACGGCGCCGAGCTTCGAGACGGTACGGCGACATGCCAAGCGCAACTGGGTACGGGCGGCGACGGCGGTGCTGAGCGGCGTCCCGGAGTACATCGGACCGGCGGTGTACCGGCACAAGTCCGCGACCGTACGGCGGCTCTATGCCACGCACGGCACGGATGCGGGGACGCTGCAAGAGCTGGTCCATTACGCCACCGGGTCGAGCCGGGAGGCACGAGCCTGGGCGAACAAAGTGGACCTTAAGTGGCTGCAGACATGGATCGTCGGACTGGAGGAATCACCGGAGGCCATCTGGTTGGTCCTCGGGGAGCGGATGATGCGAGAGGCTCAGTGGGAACCGAGATTCGCCAGGAGACTTGCGGCTGACCAGCGGGAGTACCTGTGTGCCGGGGCATTGTCCGTGGCGGTACGGGCTGGGGACCGTGAGGGGGCGGGGGGAATCCTGGCCTCCGCCGGGGCACTTCGGATGCGGCGGGAGGTTTGTTGCCACGTGTATGAGAACCATGACGGGGAGTTGCATGAACTGCTCCTTGATCTCCTGCTCGAGGTGCACAAACAGCCCGGGGATGTGCTTGAATTCCTGAAGGATTCCGGGTTTGAGTGCAAACCGGTGGGAAGCCAGACACTTGAGAAGATCATCTCGAGCATGCCGGACGGGGCGATCTCCGTCCTCGGTGAGGGGACCATCTTTGAGAACCTCGAGATGTTCCTGGCGAGACCGAGCTTCGAGATCGTGAACTGGCTCGTTGTCCATGCCTGTGCGGCCGTGGATGAGGGGGGCGGTGTGAGAACCATACCGCACGCGGCCCTGGAACAGGCGCTGGTAGGTCTCGACCGGGTTCCCGTGGTGCCCGGGCGGGCTTTGTCGGAGAACATCCTAGCGAACTGGCCGGAACCGCTGAGCGATGCGGCCGTGCTCCAGGCACTTCGGCACGGTGATGCCGAGAACACCTGGGAGTGGCTGGCCGGGGAGGGTGCATCAGTACCGAACATCGGGGTGTTCCGGCAGCTCAACGAGAAACCGGGGATAGCCTTCCGGCGGTCGTGGGAGGACGACCCCTTGCGGGAGAACGAGAGAGTCAATTACGAACAGTTCCTGCTGAAGGGGTACGCGGACATAGGCGGCGTTGTTCAGCAACCCGATGCGGATGAGATTATCGAGATCATGGGCTCGCCGGCACTGATGAAACTGCTGCAGCTCGCCGGTGATGAGCATGCCAGCTGGTCCGACACCGCAGTCTCAGATTACCTGACCCGAAGATTCACGGAGCACCTCGGGGAGGACCCCGAGGCGTGGCGACTCGCCCTGCAGGTGGTGGGCAGCTCCACACAGGCTCTGGGGCGGACCCTACGGGGGGTGCAGAAACTGCACCGAGCGGGGAGGAGCCAGTCTTGAGTGCGGCGTGGACGTTCATGGTGGGTCCGGGACGGTAGATCGGTATGACGGATGACGGGCTTGGGGTATGGGAGAGGTTTCGTGCCGGGTGGACCGGTGTCGAATCGGAGGGAGTGCTTCATGTGCTGCGGCCAGCGGGGGCGGGGGATCCATTTAGTGCGGTTCCACCGGAATTGTGCGGTCTGTGGATCATCACCAGCGACAACCCAGGCGGCATCGTGCGAGATGACCGCATCAACGTCGAGCGGCGCAACGAACTGCGGGCAGAAATCGTGTCGATGCGTCTCAGGGGTGTGCTCGAGGGGTTCCACCAGGCGCGCGGGGCCGCGGATGGTTCCTGGACCGGGGCGGAGTACGGGGTTGCCGTGCGATGCACCGAGGAGACCGCGGTCAACCTCGGGCACGCCTACGGACAACTCGCCGTGTACCACCTGGTACCGGAGGGGAGACGGTTGGTCCCGTGCATCATGCTGAAACGGGGAGAAATCGTGGCGGTGCAGCCGATGATACACACCTCGATGACCTGGGGACGCTGAGTAAGGCGAGCGTGGTCCCTGGGTCAGTTCTCTAGGTGCTGTAGACTAGGGCGGAACTGGTTGGGTCGCGGTCAAAACAGCCGGGGAGGCCGTTTTGAAGGTTGTTCGCATACGGGGTGCTGGGGCAGGTCTGGCACTTGCCGTCTGAGATACGGTTGGTCCTGATCTTGGCGGCGGGTCTCATGAAGGGCCGAATGGGACCACTGGGAAAGAATGCGGAGAAACCCGGGTGGGGTACAATCTGGACCATGACTCATATCGTTGAGACCATCGGGAAGAAGCGGGACGGGGGGAGGCTCTCGGACCTGGAGATCCGGGAGGCAGTGGCCGGGTATGTGAACGGAAGCATCGCGCATGAGCAGATGTCCGCCCTCTTGATGGCGATCTTGCTCAACGGACTCGACGAGGAGGAAACCACATCCTTGTGCCAGGCGTACGTGGCCTCAGGTGAGCGTCTGACCTACGATGGTTTGTACGACCGCACCACGGACAAACACTCAACCGGCGGGGTCGGGGACAAGATCACGCTCATCTTGACGCCCATGGTGATGGCGCTCGGCGGGGTGGTGCCGCAGCTGTCCGGGCGGGGTCTTGGGCACACGGGTGGTACCTTGGACAAGCTCGAGGCGATCACGGGATTCGAGGCCACATTACCGGCCGATCGGATGCAGCGACAACTCAGGGAGGTCGGGGGTTTCATCTGCGCGGCGAGCGAGGATCTCGCACCGGCAGACCGGATGATCTACGCCCTGCGGGACGTGACCGGCACGGTTCCGTCCATCCCGTTGATTGCGGCGTCGATCATGTCGAAGAAAATCGCCGAGGGCACCAAGTCCCTCGTGCTCGATGTGAAGACCGGGGGCGGGGCCTTCATGAAAACCGAGGCAGAGGCACGAAAACTCGCTGAGGTCATGCTCAAAATCGGAAAGAACTCCGGACTTGAGACCAGGGCCGTGATCACCCGCATGGATGAGCCGCTCGGGCACACCGCGGGCAACGCCCTCGAGGTGGTCGAGGCGCTCGAGGTTCTCTCCGGGGGAGGGCCACGAGATGTCAGGGAGCTGTGCACGGTGCTCGCCGTCGAGATGCTCGAGGCGGCCGGGCTGGACTCCAGCGGGGCCGCGACGGTGCTCGACGACGGGCGGGCGATGCGGGAGTTCGAGAAGCTCATCAGAGCCCAGGGAGGGGACCTCGGGGCCGGTTTCGCCAAGGCATCGCACATCCTGGAAATCACGGCAGAGCAAGACGGGTACGTGGCTCAGGTGGATGCGATGGAGGTTGCGACCGTGGCGTGGCATCTCGGGGCTGGAAGGAGCCGCAAGGAGGAGGCCATCGACCCCGCGGCGGGGGTGGTGTGGCGGAAGAAGGCGGGGGAGACGGTACGAGCAGGTGAGACGCTTTTGGAGTTGCACACCAACGATGAATCCCGGTTGGGACGGGTCTTGGAGAATGCCCGGCGGGCGGTGCAAGTCAGCACGACATGTCCGGAACCTAACGGCCTGGTCGTCGAGATCCTGCGATAGGCCTCAGCCCAGGGCGGTCTCGATCTCGAGGCGGGCCCGGGCCGCAAGGGAGGTGGCGGTGGTGCGGTCCGCGTGGACGACCTCGAGGTACACTTTCGTCTTCGGCTCGGTGCCGGAGGGTCGCATCAACAAGCGGGCGGTGAAGGAGTCGCCCTTGAACCGCAGGCGGATGCCGTTGGTTGGCTGAGACGGGTGTTTGGAGAGGTCCTCTGTAGAGAGGCGCGGAGCCTCGAGGAGGGTCGGCAGGGTCTCGCCCGAGAGCAGGGACTCGAGCAGGGAGGCGGTTTGCTCCGGGGAGGTACGCAGGGAGAAGTTGGCCTGGACGTGGGCGCCGTAGCGTCGATCCAGTTTCTCGAGCACGTCGAGAGGATCGAGGCCGGCGGCGATGAGGTCAGCGAGCACCAAGGCGGCGGAGATCCCATCTTTGTCCCGTACGTGATCGGGGTCCAGACAGTATCCGATGGACTCCTCGCAGGCATAACCGAGGTCTTTCACGTGCGAGAGCCACTTGAATCCGGTCAGAGTGGTCTCGTACTTGAGGCCATAACCCTGGCAGACATGACCGAGCAGTTCGGAGGAGACGATCGTGTTGGCGACCGTGCCGGAGACCCTGTCGGTGGCGGCGCGGGCCCAGAGAAAGACCGCCCCGAGCTCGTCGCCCGTGAGGACCCGGTACGACCCATCCGCGGCGCGGACGGCGGCGGCGAGTCGATCGGCGTCGGGATCGTTGGCCATGGCCACGTCAGCAGAGATCTCCGCCGCGAGGGCGAGGAGTTGATCCATGGCACCTGGCTCTTCGGGGTTCGGGAAGGAGACGGTTGGGAAATCCGGATCGGGGGCGGCCTGGGCGGGGACGGTGCGGAACGAGAAACCGGCGCGGGCAAAGACGGGGGTGAGGGCCGAGAGTGCGACACCATGCATCGCGGTGTGGGCGATGACGACATGAGACCGGAGTGGGGCGGGGGAAGTGGCGAGGCTGACACAGGATTCGACGTAGCGATCGAAGAGGGACTCGTCAAGTACCCGCCAGGCGCTAGAGGGAGGCAGCAGGGAATCCACGGCCGCGAGATGGGCGGCGATCTCGACATCCACGGGAGGAATGATCTGACGGGCATCGGGGCCGTAGATCTTCACCCCGTTGTCGGTACCTGGATTGTGCGAGGCGGTGACCATCAACGCGACCGAGGCGCCCAACTCACGGGCGGCGAAGGCCAAAGCCGGAGTGGGTCGTGGGGCGCTTTGCACGAGGACCTCGAGGCCGGCAGCGGCGAACTGAGCAGCGGCGGCATGGGCGGCCTCGCGGGACTTGTGCCTGGCATCGAACCCGATCACAACCGGCCCGGGGAGACCCCGGTCCTCGAGCCAGGCGACCAGAGCCCGGGCGAGGCGGGCCACGAGACAGACGTTGAAACGACCCGGACCGATACCAATTGGGCCACGGAGACCTGCAGTACCAAAGACCAAGGGCTGGGCGAAGCTCGAGAGGACCTCCTCTAGATCACCCAGCAAGGCAGATTTCAAGATCTGGAGCAGCTGCTCGCGGGACTCGGGATCCGGGTCCATTTCGGCCCAACGTCGCGCCTCTTCATACCTGGAGCCGAGATAGGACTCCGCGACA
>Ga0129333_10003016_pt1 | contig 15763 bp, 8 predicted proteins | sample CPB6_08_DNA_FD_94474 | JGI IMG/M metagenome (GOLD analysis project Ga0129333, IMG submission 94474) | Freshwater to marine salinity gradient microbial communities from Chesapeake Bay, USA - CPBay_Sum_0.6_0.8_DNA | ecosystem: Environmental > Aquatic > Marine > Coastal | place: USA: Chesapeake Bay...
ACCGAAATCTGCTTCACGGCCGCCACGGCCTGGCTCGTCGAGGCGCCGTAGTCGGTGATCACCTGCTGCTGCTCGCTGGCGGTGGCCTGGATGGCCGTGGCCGTGGAGATCAGGGCCACCGACGACTGCTGGATGCGGCCGATCAGGCCGCGCAGGTCGTTGGTCATCGTCTGCACGGCCGCCAGCAGGGCGCCCGTCTCGTCGTCCGAGACGACGCGCACCTCGGCCCGCAGATCGCCTCCCGCCACCTGCTTGGCGACGGTCACCGCGGTGCGGATCGGATTGGAGATCGTGCGGGCCACGACCAGGGCCGCCGCCGTGACGCCCACGATGGTGGCCAGCGACAGGCCGATGATCGCGAAGCGCTGGAACCGCACCAGGGCGAAGGCCTCGTCGGCGTCCTGCTTGACGATCAGCCCCCAACGAAAACTTGGCACGTAGCACCAGGCGGCCGCCACCTCCCGGGCGCGGTAGTCGAGGGCCGGGCCGTAGCCGCGCTCACCGGCGGCCGCCCGCTGCGTGGCCGTCGCCTGGGCCGAGCCGAGCGGGATGCGCATGCGGAAGGCGGCGTTGGCGGCGTGTCGTAGCGGCGTCGTGACGAGCACCGCGTTGCCCTGCAATTCTCCGGCCACGATCTCGCCGGTCGAACCCAGGCCGGCCAGGTCGGAAAGCATCTTCCAGACCCGCTGGGGGCCGAGACCGAGGGCGAGCACTCCGCTCACCCGGCTGCCATCCAGGATCGGGCAGGTGACGAAGGCCAGCGGCACGGCCGACTTACCGTAGGACTGGAACCCGCCCAGGTCGGCCTGCAACAGCGTCCGCGACCGGTCGTAGCCGGCCGCCAGCTCCGACGACGCCAGCGCTCCCGACGAGAGTGAAGCCCCGACGGCGATCGAATCATCGAGCGAGAACAGCACGCGGCCCGAATCGTCGATGAGGAGCAGCTGGGAATACTCGAACGCCTTGGCCACGTAGGTGAAGTATTCCCGGAAATCTCCGCTCCCGGCCGCCGCATCGGGCGTCGCGCTCAACTCGCGGATTGCGCGAATGAAGGTGGGGCCCCGCGACAGGGCCGTGCCGTCGCGGATGCGCTCGGCGGCATAGACCTCCAGTTCACCGGCCTTGCCGGCGGCGATCTGCACGAGATTGTCGCGCACGGACTTCTCCAGGGCGCTGGAGGCGATGCGGGCCGTGATCGCGGTGAGGATGGCGCAGGGAATGAGCGCGATGACGAGAAACCAGAACAGCAGCCGGCCGGCGATGGAGCGCCGCAGCGCGGAGCGATCTTCGGCGCGCGGATCACGAATCGGGCTCATGGCTCGGACCCCCGATCGCCGCCCGGCCGATCCGGGGCTCCCGGATTGACCCAATTCCCCTTCCAGGAGCGCTGCAGGTCGGCCACGAACGCTTCCCATTCCGAGCGCGAGCGCGAGATCGGGAAGGGCATGGGCCGGACCGCGGTGCGACTCGTCCAGACGATGTCGAACTGGCCATCCGGGCGGATGCGGCCGATGAACACGGGCCGCCAGGTGTGCTGCGTGTCGGGGTCGACCGCGATGATGCCCTCGGGGGCGGCGAGGCTTTGGTGGCGCAGGGCGTTCCGCACCTGCCGCACGTCGGTGGTCTCCGCCTCACGGACGGCCTGGGCCCAGAGCCGCACGCCGTTGGCGGCGGCCACCTGCGGGTCGGAGATGGTGCAGCTCGCACCGTAGCGATCCGTGTAGGCCCTGACGAAGGCCTGGTTCTCGGGCCGCTCGATGCTCTGGAAGTAGTTCCAGGCCGCATAGTGCCCGGCCATGTCGGCGGCGGCCGGACCACAGAGGTCCGACTCGGCCACGGCGAAGGTCACGATCGGACTGCGTTCGGCCGTCAGCCCCGCGGCTTGGATCGCGCGGGCGAAGGGGAGCGCCGAGGGGCCAGTGACGCTGCTCAGGATCACATCGGGTTTGGCGGCGGCGATGCGGGCGGCGAGGTCATCCAGGTCGGTGGCCCCGACGGGCACGTATTCCTCACCCGCCAAGTCCGCGCCCAGCCCCGCGACCTGATCGGCGACGATGGCGTTGACGCAGTGCGGCCAGACGTAATCCGAGCCGACCAGGAAGAAGCGCCGCGCCCGCAGCGTGTCGTGACACCACTGCACGGCGGGCGTGATCTGCTGGTTGGGGGCAGCCCCGGTGTAGATGATGTGGGGAGACTGCTCGAGGCCCTCGTAGGCCATCGGGTACACGAGCAGGTGGTCGTGGGATTCGACGACCGGGAGCACGCCCTTGCGGCAGTCGCTGCCCAGGCAGCCGAAAATCACGGTCACGGCGTGATCCCTGATCAGGGTTTCGGCCTGGCGGTTGAAGACGTGCCAGTCCGAGGCACCGTCGGCGATCACCCAGCGCACCGGCCGGCCCAGCAGGCCGCCGGACTGATTGATCTCCTCGAGGGCCAGCACCTCGGCGTCGATCAGCGCCCGTTCGGCACCGGCCATGGGCCCCGTCTGTGAATGCAGGATGCCGACCACGATCGGCCGGCGGTCGACGAGCAGGAGGTCGACGAGCAGCCAGCTGGCCAGGCCGCACGCCCCGAGAATCGTCAGCCACAACCAGCCTGGCCAATGCCTGGCCGGCAGGTGGGCAGCCTGGGTGGGAGTGGCGTGCGGCATGGTGTCGCCAGCGGAGGGGACCGAGCGGATCCCGGCAGAACCGTGGACCACTGCAATCTTTGTCCATCTTTCCCGACCGGGCGACCCGGACGCCGAAAAAAACGATCGAGCGGATCGTGCCGAGCGGCCCGGGCGACGGCGGGTGCCCCTTCGAAGCCGCAAAAGCCGCCTTTTCCGCAGGACACGGACAACCGTCCCTTTTGCGTTACGGCAGCGGTGTCGCCCCCCTGTCCGCCCGATGCTGGATGCCGGGAGCGGCATGCTGTACCTTCCCTGTAGGGCTTCTGCGGGGAAGTTCGGGCCAACTCGTCGGTAGCGGGTGCGATCCCGGGGCATTTCTCCATGGAACGGGCTTGATGGCCGCCAACGCCGTTGCCGTCAACGCGATTCAGCGCATCGTGGGCATTTCGCCCTGGGCGGAGCAGGTGCGCCGCTCCATCGAACTGGTGGCGGCCCATCAGTCGAGCGTCCTGATCATGGGCCCCAGCGGGACGGGCAAGGAACTCATCGCCCGCGCCATCCACGCCTGCAGCACCCGCAGCAAGAAGCCGTTCATACCGGTCGACTGTGCCGTCACCACCGGCACCCTGTTCGCGAGCCATATGTTCGGGCACGTGAAAGGGTCGTTCACGGGAGCCACCTCGTCCACGCTGGGATGCTTTCGTGCCGCCGACGCCGGCACGATCTTCCTCGATGAAATCGGGGAAATGGAGTTAGAGCTACAGGCCAAGTTGCTGCGCGTGCTGCAGCAGCGTGTCGTCGTGCCCGTCGGCAGCCATCAGGAGGTTCCGGTCGACGTGCGGGTGTTGGCGGCGACGAACAGGGACCTGGCCGTCGAGGTCAACCAGGGACGCTTCCGCGAGGACCTCTTCTACCGGCTCAACGTGGTGGCGATCCGCACCATTCCCCTGCGGGAACGGCCCGAGGACGTGCCGATCCTGGCGGCGGGTTATCTGGCCGAACTGGCTTCGCGGCACGGGATGCCGATGTGTTCGCTCGGGCCGGCCGCCATCGAAGTGCTGCAAGGCTACGCCTGGCCGGGCAACGTCCGCGAACTGGAAAACGTGTTGGAACGGGCCGTGATGTTCTCCTCGGGAGAGCAGATCGATCCCGATGCCCTGAGCGGCCTGATGCGGGCCGACGAGGGGGATGGGCCGATGGCCGGAACGCTGGCTCCGATGGCGATGGCCGCCAGCCGCGGCATCGTCTCGGCGACACCGCTGCCCGGCGTTTACCGCGTGGAGCCGAGGGCGAAACCGACGGATGCGTCGGCACCCGCTCCCGCGCCGGCGGCTGCAGGCCCCGCTGCCGGGGCCGGGGAGGAGGGTGAATCCTGGCCCACTCTCGCCGACGTGGAGCGCATGCACCTGGAGCGGACGTTGGCGGCCACGATGAAGAACAAGTCCCTGGCCGCGAAGATGCTCGGCATCGATCGCTCGGTCCTGAGGCGAAAGTTGCAGCGCTACGGGCTCGAGGAGGGGGGCGGCGCACCGTCCCCCGAGTGAGCAGTCCGAAGGTCCGCGCTCAGCCGGCCTTCGAGCGCACGGTCGCCGGATCATGATCCAGCACGCGCAGCCGCAGCGTCGTCGCGGGCGGTGCCCGCCGTTCCTGCGTGAAGCCCCGGCTGCCGCTGCCGAGGAACCCCCGCAGGTGGTTCACGGGTCCGCTCGTGAATTCCTGTCTCAGGGCCTCGAGCACGTCCTGCCAGGGGAGGCCGCGGCGATAGATGGCCCGGTAGGCGGCCTTGAGATCGGCGATGTCGTCGGCTGAGTGCCCGCTGCGCCGCAGGCCCACGATGTTGAGCCCCACGACGCAGCCGCTGTGCCCGTCGATGAGCATGTAGGGCGGCACGTCCTGGACGACCCTCGCATGCCCCCCGACCATCGCCAGTCGGCCGATGCGGCAGAACTGGTGCACGGCCACGGCCCCGGACACGAAGGCCCGATCCTCGACCACGACGTGACCACCGAGCAGGGCGGCGTTGGCGAAAATGCAGTTGTTGCCCACGACGACGTCGTGGCCGAAGTGAGTGCCCGCCATCACGTAGTTGTGGTCGCCGACCGTCGTCACCGCGTCGGGCTTCAGCGCCCGGTGGATCGTGACGTGCTCGCGGAAGACGTTGTGGTCACCGATCACGATGCGGCCGATCTGCCGGGGCCGCGCCGCGTGCTGCGGCGCTCCGCCGATCACGGCGTGCTCACCGAACTCGTTGTGGCAGCCGGCGCGGACGCCCGACTTGATGTGCGTTCCCGAGGCGACGATGCAGAAGTCGCCGAGTTCCACGTCCGCTTCGACGGTCGCGAAGGCCCCGATGCTGACCCCCACCCCGATTCGGGCATCCGGACTGACGACGGCCAGGGGATGGATGCTCACGGGAAAGCCTTCTGGATGGGGTAACGGGCCTGGACCGCGGGGTTATCGGCTCGGCGGGCACCCGGATTCAATGCCAATTCCGCGCCGCAGGGAAAACCCTCCCCGCTTCTCCCGCCCCTCCAGCCGCCGGTTCTTTCCGGCTTCCCCGAAAGGCCCACGGGCCTATACTCGGCGGAGTGAATTCTCGGGGCCGACACCGGCCTCATGACATCAGGTGAAATCCATGTCGAGCCGGGACGAACGGTACGCGGAGGCGGAGAAGATCAAGGATTCCGGCGACCTGGCCGGAGCCGTGGCCAGCCTCGAGTCGCTGGTCGGCGAAGAACCCGACTTCACGCTCGCCCATTCCGCTCTGGCGGCCTGGTGCACCAGGCTCGAACGTCACGGCGATGCGGTGCGGCACGCCCGGCGGGCGTGCGAATTGGAGCCCCGCGATCCCTTCAGTTACACGGCCCTCAGCGTGGCCTGCATGCGGGCCGGATTGATCGCGGAGGCTGAAGACGCCCTGGCCAGATCCAGGATGCTCCAGGGCGGTCAGCCCTGAGGCGGTGGGGTCTCGGACGCAGCGTCGAACGCGGTTTCGAGTTTCGCCAGTCGCTCGCGATCATCGGGAGACAACCGCGTTGGCTTGAGGCCACGTTTTCGGGCGGATTGGAGCCACTTCTGGGCCTCCGCCTTGTCACCGGCCTCGAGTTGCGCCCAGGCCAGATGGAGGAACTTCACGTCGGAGGGCTGGAGCACGGCCTCCTGGAGGTCGGTGATCGCCTCGGGACCCTTCCCCAGCGCCATCCTCACCATCCCGCGGGTGTCGAGCAGATCCGGGAGCGGACCCACCTCGGTGATGGCGCTGTCGACCAAACGCTGCGCCTCCTCTGCCGTGGCCGGCTTGGCCAGATGGAAGGCGAGGTTGTTGGAGACGATGGCGTTCTGGATCGGGGTCAGATCCTTGCGGGCCAGCAGTTCGCGGTACATGCGCTCGGCGTCGGCTGCGCGTCCCTGGAGCGTGCGCAATTCGGCTTCCAGCACGGAGGGCACGACCGATCCCGGATCGAGCCGGCGTGCCTTGATCAGCCAGGGCTCGACCCTGGTGATGGCCGCAGCCTGGTCGTCCTGAGCGCGGATCACCTCCACGGCGCTGGAGAGAAGTCGTTCCAGAGGCAGCGAGTCCCAGGATTTTTCCAGCAGGTCGAGGGCCTCGTCCACGCGCTTCTGGCGCCCGAGGAACTCGGCCCTGGCCAGGAGGCCGTCCGGGGACAGGCCCGCGTACTGCGCGAACACCTTGTCCGCGGCCTTGGGGAATCCGAGCTCCTCCATGAGCTTGGCGAGAGCCGCCAGCTGTTCCGGCTGCGTGCCGGGGATGATGTCACCCGGCATCAGTTTGCGGGCCGCCTCGGCGGCCAGCTTGCGGTCGTTCTGCGCACTGGCCAGCTTGGCTTCCAGGGCCGTGGTGATGGCCGTGCCCGAGGTCGTCTTCTGGAGGCGGGCGAGCCAGGTCTTGGCCGAAGACAGCTCGCCGTGGTCGATCAGCTTCTCCACGAGTTCGGCGATGTAGGTGGGAGGCGTGTTCGGAGCCGCCACCACGGCCACGAACTCGTCGCGGCACTCGATCCACTGACCGACCCGTTCCCGGAGGCGGGCCAGCGTCAGCCGCTGACCGACGGTCAATGATCGGGAACGGTTCAGCTTGTCCATCAACTCGATCGCCTGCCGCCAGCTGGCCGGCTCGGGGCGGCCGGCGAGCAGCGAAATCGTCAGACCGAGATCCTCGGGAGGCAGGACCCCGTCCGCTCCGGCATTCTGCCGCAGCAGCTCCAGTGCCTGCTGCACCTCGCGGAAACTGCCTCGACCCGCGACCAGTTCGGCGAGCAGCCTGCGGGCCGCAGCCTTGGTCTGGAGGGCCGTAGCCGTCGACTGTTCGGTGTCGACGATCTGCCGCAGCACGTCACGGGCACGATTCAACTTGCCGGCGCGGACGAGGAAATCGGCCAGGGCGCGCCGGGCATCGAGGTTGTCGGGGGCCACCTTGGTGGCCTCCTCGAAGAGCCGCTCCGCATCCTCGAGCCGCCCCAGCATTTCCATGCCCTGGCCCAGCGCCAGCTGCCGACGCGGTTCGGGCATCAACGAGGCGGCCTTGTCGAGGGCCTGCTGGGCGGCCGCCTGCTTCTTGAGGGCAAGGTTGTGGGAAAACAACGCCAGCCAGACGTCCGGTCGATCGGGTGTCGCTTCCACCGCCTGGGCGAACACGGTGCCGGCACGGTCGGTCTTGCCGGAGCGGTCGAGCAGTTGTCCGAGCCAGAGCAGGTCGCCGGGGTCCTTGGAGTCGCCGGCCACGCTGCGTTCGGCGAGGGCGACCGCCTCCTCGAGTCGGCCGGCCCGCAATTCGATCTCGGCATTGATCCGTTCGATGCCCTGCTGTCCCTCGCTGCCCAGGGACTGCATCGCCGCCTGGGCTTCGTCGAGCCGATTTGTCGCGTAGAGCAGGGCCACGAGCCGGCGCACCACGGCAGGCGGGGCGGGGCCGATGGCGACGGCCTTCTGCAGCCGTTCGATCGCCGCCGGGATGTCGTTCCTCAGCCCCTCGATCTCCGCGAACAGGGTCTGCACCAGGCTCCACCCGGGGCGGTCGGTTTCGGCCTCGATGAGCAGGTTGCGGGCCTCATCGAGCAGGCGGCGTTCCTCGGGGCTGGGGCCGCTGGCCTCGTCGCCTGTCTTTTGCCGGGCCTGCAAGGCGGACCGTACCTGCACGATTCTCACGGTGGCCTCGGCCACCCGACTCCGGGCCGAGGTGGGGCCGGCCACGGAGATCACATCGGCGGCCGCCGCCTTGACCTTGTCGACGTCGCCACGGATCGCCAGCAGTTCGAGCAGCGACTCCCGCGACCGGATATCGTCGGGAACGAGTTTCGCAACGGCCCTGAGGAGCCGCTCGGCTCCATCGGCATCGCCGGCACCGAGACGCAGCTGCGCCATGGCGGAGAGGGCCTGGGCTGACTGGTCCGCCGGCAACGCGGCGGCCCGTTTTTCGATGTCCGCGAGCTGCGTGGCGCCCTCCTCGGCCGGCAGCGCGGCTGCGATTTGCGCCTCGAGGATCAGCAGGGCCGCGGAATCCCCCAGGCTCGGCATCCGTCCCAGCACCTTTTGGGCCTGGGCCGGCCCTTCGGTGCGCAACACGTGCGTGGCGAGCGCCGTCCACAGGCTGGCGTCGGCCCCGGCGCCTGCGGCCTTCTCCAGAAGTTCGCGGGCGGCCGCGGGTTCTCCCTTGCGCACGAGGATGTCGGCCCGCAGCAGCGCGAGCTGGGCTTCCGGAACGTTGGGTGATTCCTGGAGCTGCCCCAGCAGGGCGTCGATGGGCAGCCAGTCGCGGTCGGCTGCCGGAAGCTTCGCCTGCGCGAGAATGCGCTGCTGCAGGAGCGGGAACCAGACCTGCGGCAGCGTCACGACCTGGTCGGCTGATAGGCCGGCCGCGATCGCCTCGTATTCAGCGAGTGCCTCGTCGTTTCTGCCGGCCGTGACGAGCGCGGAGGCGGCCCCGAGGCGGGCGGCGAGGGACGTCGGATCCTCCTCCAGAATCCGCCGGTTGACGTCGAGCTGGGCATCGACCTCGTCGAGCTGCTGGTGGCAGACGCCGAGATGCAGATCGACCTGCCGCACGAGTTCCGGGATGCCCATCACCAGGGGGCGGATCGCCTCCAGGCGTTGTTTGGCATCCAGCCAGCGCTTTTCGGCGACGAACAGTCGGGCTTCGAGCAGGGCTACAGCCGGGCTGTTCGTGCCGTAGAGTTCCTTGATGCGCGAGTTCGAGCGCTCCACGTCCTCGAGCTTGCCCTGCTGCAGGTAGGTGTCTCCGAGCATCAACAGCAGCGAGGCCTTGGCAGGAAGTTGTTCGACGCCGTCGAGGAGGATGGTCTCCGCCTCGGCCAGGTTTCCTTCCTGCATCGCCACGCTGGCCAGACCGCGATAAGAGCGCTCGTCGAGCGGAAACACCTCACGGGCCTTCGTGGCGAGTTCGCGGGCCTTGGCGAAGTCGCGCCGGGTGAGGGCCAATTCGAAGGCGGCGAACAGGGCGTCGCTCGAACCCGGGTCGAGATCCAAAGCCTTGGCGACGTCCGCCGACGCTGCGGCAAGATCCCCCTTCTGCCGGTGCCAGTTGCCGAGCGCCAGCCAGGCACGCGGGTCGTCCTCCCGAACCTTCACGAGCCGCTCGATCACGGTCTCCGCGGCCTCGGGAGCAGACAGTTTGTCTTTCAGCACCGCAGCCAGGATGACGTAGGCGTCGGTCGGGCCCACGACTTGCTTGTCCGGATCGAACTGCTTGGCATCGACGTCGAAGCCCACCAACTCCGCGGCCAGGCGGGAGGCAGCGTCGAAGTCGCTCGTGCCCACGAATGACTTGACGAGCAGAACCTGGATGCGATCGGCGTCGAGTGCCTGCCGGTCGCCCGAGTTCGCCTCGGCACCGTCCGGCGGCGGTTGCTTTTCGGCGAGGTGTGCCTCCAACACCTTGAGATGTTCGCGCGCGTCCACTGCCCTGCCGATGCGAATCTGGAATTCTGCGAGCCGGCGCCGGAGTTCGTCGTCGGCCGGGTTACGGCGCACCGCCGATTCGAGCGTGTTGTAGGCGCGGGCCAGGTCGGTGCGGGTGGCGTCCGGGGCCTCCGCCCGGTCGAGCATGAGGCGGGCATATTCGGCGTAGGCCGCGTCGTCACCCGGGCGCAGGCCCAGATAGCGGCCGTAGAGATTGATCGCTTCCGCCGGCTTGCCGTCGGCCAGGCGTTGGCGGGCCAGCTTCTCGAGCGCGCCGGCGTTGCGGGCGATCTGGAAGCGTCGCAGGTAGAAGGCGCCCGCCGACGCCACCACGGCGACGGCCACGAGGATGGCCAGGAACCTCAGGTTGATCCGCTTCATGCAAGGGCCCTCCTCGGGTGGCAGGGGGTCGTCCACAAGGCCATGACAGGCTCAACCCCGCCCAAAATACCCATTCTAGCAGCCGATGCCGCCCCGGTTCCACGGCGTCAAATCCGTCCAAAGATCACCAGTGCCCCGGGACGATAGTAGCGACGGCGCCGGCTCTGCCGGTCGGGTGGACCCTGCGGCCGGGAAGTCCCGGAAGCCTTCGCCACCCGCGCTGAACACGATTTCCAGCCCCCACAGAGGACCGTCCGATGATTCGCCCAGTCCCGGCGTTTCGCATCGATCGATTCACGGCGCCGTCGATCATCCGCAGCGTGAAGTTGTCGTTGGCCGGAGTCGTCGGCCTGCTGACGGTCGGTGTCACCGCCGCCGCCGACGCGCCCCGCAAGCTCGCGCCACCTGCAGCCGCGAGCCCCGCCGCAGCCCGCAAGACCATCGTCGATTCAGCCGTCACGCCGGCGGGTGGCGGCTGCCGTCACTGCGCTACGGGTGTCTGCCGTCACGGCCATTCGGGCCACGGGCATCACGCCGGCTGTCGCAACGGGCAGTGCGTTCCCTACTGCCCGGTGCGGCCCGACAAATTCGGTTTCTACGACACGCAGTGGCGGAAGTGGCCAGGCCAGGGCGTCGTGGCCGCATCCGCCACGGAAATGGCGACACCGGTTTTGCCCCCCAGGTCCGAACTTCCGAACGTCGATCAGGAGTCGTTTGGTCCTCCTGCTGGGGATGCCGCCGACGCAGCTCCCGCCCGACCGGCTCCCGAAGCGCGGCAAACGCCCGCTCCGCAAGAGCCGGCCGATCCGCTGCCCGTCCTTCCCGAACCCGAGCCGCAGCAACCCGAAGCCGCGGAGCCCGTCGTTCCCGCTCCGCAACCCGAACCGCCTCCGGCGCCTGAACCCGAAGCCGCTCAGCCGGCGCCGGAGCCTGCGGCAGAAGCGCCCGCCGCCGAACCGGCGCAGCCCGTGGCCCCCGAAACGCCGGCACCGAAGGCTCCGGAAAAACCGTCCGACGACCTCTTCGACGAGGCGGCCACCGGTCGCGTGCAGCGGGTGTTCGTCGCGGCTCGAGACGGCGAAGCCCGCCAGGCGTCGGCAAGCCGAGTGCGGCAGGTCTCCCATCGCTCCCCGGCCACGGCGGCGCCGGCAAGCGGCCGCCCGGCAGCGAACGGTAAAAGCGTGCCCCGTGTGTCGTTTGATCCGCGGGCGGAGGCGGAGGCGCTGCGGACGATCCGCTGAGGAACGTCTCGGGTGCGCGTCGCGATGCCGAGGTGAGCCGCTGCCCATCCGGACGTGGATGCACTCCCGATCAGCAGCGGCGACTGCGAGAGGCGGGAGTCGAACCCGCACGCCTTGCGGCACTGGAACCTAAATCCAGCGCGTCTGCCAGTTTCGCCACTCTCGCTCGTGCCATCGTGGGCCGCGTTTCCGAGTGTAGCCTGCCCGGGGCGGCTGGTGCCGATTTGCGCTCCGGGCCGTCAGAGGGCGGGGTCGGCCGCCGACCGCAACAGCCTGTCGAGGTTGCCCTCGCCGGGGGCGGTCCGTGGCGGCCAGGTCGCCAGGACTTCCTCGCGCCGGATGTCGTCGGCGCCGGTGATCGTCTCCTGGGCGTAGCGGAGTTCCAGTGAGCGCACCTGCTCTTCGGCGGCATGCCCCTCGTTCCAGCGGCGGGCCAGCGCAGCTGCCGTCGGCGCCGCGAAGACACGGACGTGCGGCCTGGGCAGGACCCAGAAAAACTTGTGCCAACGATGGTGCTCGAGCGAGGTGAAGCCCCCGGCCGGCCTGTCTGCCTGCAGCGGGCGGCCGCCGCGCAGGAGGTCGACGACGCGACCGTCGGCGAGCTCGGCCCGGCCGTAGATCCACTGTTCCTGCGGCGGCACCTCGCCGAACATGCGCCACTCCTGGGACAGCCCGAGCAGATTGACCGCGGCGGCCAGCGGTCGTGGCATGGTCCCGGGGCGCAGGCCGCTGCAGCACACGAAGCTGCCCAAGGCCAGCATCAGTGCGACGGCACAACAAGACGCCGCCGCTCGGCCGAGACGAAGTGGGGTGGCTGCTTCGTCGCTACGGCCCCACAGGCCGCCGGGCAGCAGGGGCAGCCAGGACGCGATCCCGATGGCCGCGAACAGGCCGATCGACATGGTCAGCCAGATCAGTGCATGAAAGATCATGAACGTGACGGCGATCAGGGCCCGCAGCCTGGGGCGCGGCCAGAGCAGGAGCGCCACCGGGCCCGCCACTTCGAACACGACGACGGCCCACGTGAGCGGCCGCGTCAGCCACGGCGCCCGGCTGACGAGCATTCCCAAGGGCGTGCCGTGGTCGTGCACCGACAGGGCCCGGGCCAGTGCGGCGCCCGAGAACCAGCTGTCGTTGAGTTTTGCCAGGCCTGCCCCGAGGTAGACCGCGACCACCTGGAGGACGAGGGCCGCGGTCGCCACCGTGCAGACGGCGCTGGCGGAGGGCCCGGCATCGACCGGCCGCTGCGCCCGGCGTCGGGCATCCCACGACCACGTCGCCGCCCAGGGGAGAAACATGGCCCAGAACAGCTGGCAGGCCAGCCAGGCATCCCCGGCGTTGGTGGCCGGTGACGTGCGCCGCAGGATGCTCACCAGGGCGACCCAGGCCGTGATCGTCGCCGCCCGGGTGGCGCAGCCCCCGATGAGGCAGGCCCCGGCGACGCCCTCCGCGGCGAGCACCACAGCGCCCCACCAGGCTTGGTCGCAGAGCAGCGACACGGACCAGAGCGTGGCGTCGCCATTGAAACGGCGCAGCACGCCGGGCGGAAAGACGCCCTCGGGGCCGAGCATCATGCTCACGTCGCGCGTGCGGAGCAGACAGTCCGCGACCAGGATCGCGCCCACCGCCATGCGATACAGGGCCAGGCTGCGCGTGTCGAGCGTGAAGGCGGCGCGGGCCAGATCGCGGAGCGCCGATCCCAGGCGCCGGGCGGGATGTGGCGTGCTCATGAGCAAACGGTGTCCAAGTCCGAGTGGGGTTTCTTGAACGATGGGACCGGTGAAACTACAACATCCCGGCCGCGGCGATCGACCCCAAACCGTCCGTGCGTCGCCCGCACCGCGGCGGGCGCGCGGATGAGGAGTGACGAGCATGCACGTTCCATTGGTGGTCCTGGGTGGCGGCCCGGGAGGCTACGCAGCCGCATTCCTCGCCGCCGATCTGGGCCTGGACGTGGCGCTCGTGGAACGTGACGAACGCCTGGGGGGCACCTGCCTGCTGCGGGGCTGCATCCCTTCCAAGGCCCTGCTCCACGTGGGTCGCGTGCTCGCCGAGAGCCGCGAAATGGAGGACTGGGGCATCCACTTCAAGAAGCCCACGATCGACCTCGCCGCGCTCCGTGCCCGCAAGGAGAAGGTGATCGCGACGCTCACCGGCGGCCTGGCGACGCTGTCCCGGCGGCGCAACGTGAAGATGCTGCACGGTACGGCCCGGTTCACGAATTCCACGACGCTCGAGATCGCCGCCCCCGAGCCGGGCGGCGCCAGCCAGACCCTGACGTTCGACCACTGCATCCTGGCCAGCGGCTCGCGGCCGGCGAAGATTCCCGCCTTCGACGTGGGCAGCCCCCGGGTCATGGATTCGACCGCGGCCCTCGAACTGGCCGATGTGCCCGAGTCGCTGCTCGTCGTCGGCGGCGGTTACATCGGCCTGGAGATGGGCACCGTGTACGCCGAACTCGGTTCCCGGGTCACGGTCGTCGAACTCACCGACACCCTGCTGCCCGGCGCCGACCGCGACCTCGTCAAGCCGCTGCAGAAGCGGTTGGAGGGGTTGTTCGAGGCGATTCTGCTCAACACGAAGGTCGTGAAGATCGAGGCCGGGGCGAAGTCGGTGAAGGTGCACTTCGAGGGGCCCGGCGGTGCGAGCACGAAGGACTTCGGGCGCGTGCTCGTGGCGGTCGGCCGTCGGCCCAACTCCGACGGCCTGGGCCTGGAGAACACCGCCGTGAAGGTGAGCCCCAAGGGATTCGTTGAGGTGGACGACCGACAGCGGACGGCCGACCCGCACATCCTTGCGATCGGCGACGTGTGCGGTGAGCCGATGCTCGCCCACCGCGCCAGCCATCAGGGCAAGGTGGCGGTCGAGGCCCTGCACGGGGAGCCGGCCGTGTTCGCCCCGCGGGCGATTCCCGCCGTGGTGTTCACCGACCCGGAAATCGCCTGGGCCGGCCTCACCGAACAGGAGGCGACAGCGACCGGCCGGGCCGTGGAAATCAGCCGCTATCCCTGGGCCGCCAGCGGCCGGGCCCACGCCCTCGGCAGGACCGACGGGCTCACCAAGATCCTCGTCGATCCGGAGACCGACACGGTGCTCGGCCTGGGCATCGTGGGGCCGGGGGCGGGCGAGTTGATCGCCGAGGGCGTGCTGGCGATCGAGATGGGCTGCTCGGCACGCGATCTGACGGAGTCGATCCACCCGCACCCGACGCTGGGGGAGACGGTGGCCTTCTCGGCCGAAAACTATTTCGGCGTGGCGACCGAGATTTATCGTCCGCGCGCCGGCGCGGGCAAGGAGTGACCGGGCGTGCGCTCGTCCGCAAACAACTTCGTCACTCATCCCGGTCGCGGACGTTCTGCGGCCGCGGCCGCGCCGCGGACCGCAGCAACGGACCCGAAATGCCCCGCTTCCGCACCAGCGCAATCGGCCTTTACGGGGCCCGGAATCATCGGAATAATGGGAAAAGTCCGTGTTCCTTCCCGGAGTTCCGCATGGCCAATCCCGACATCGACCAGACCGGCAGCGAGGTGGCGGACGCGTCCGGAGGCGCGGCGGTCGATGGGGGGGTGTTGCCGCGGGGCGGGCACGCGCCGATGTCGATCGGCCAGGTGAGCGAATCGGCCACCGGGCAGCCGGAGCGGGTCGACGGGGTGTCGGCCGTCGACGCCGATCCCACCGAAACCCGGGAATGGCTCGACTCGTTGCGGTACGTGATCAACAGTCGGGGCGGCGACCGTGCGGCCTACCTGCTGCACGCCATCGAGCAGGAGGCCTACCGGCTGGGCGTGGCGATCCCGTTTTCGGCCACCACGCCCTACATCAACACGATTCCGGTCGATCGGCAGCCGCAGTTTCCCGGCAATCGCGAGATCGAGCGGCGCATCAAGAGCATCATCCGCTGGAATGCCATGGCGATGGTCGTCCGCGCCAACCGCGAGGACAAGAGCATCGGCGGGCACATCTCCACGTTCGCCTCGTCCGCGACGCTGGTCGAGGTGGCGATGAACCACTTCATCCGCGGTCGGGGCGACGACTATTCGGGCGACCAGGTCTATTTTCAGGGGCATGCCTCGCCGGGCATCTATTCGCGGGCCTTCCTCGAGGGCCGCATCAGCGAAAAACAGCTGGAGAATTTCCGCCGTGAGCTGGCCGAGGGGGGCGGGCTGTCGAGCTATCCCCATCCCTGGCTGATGCCCGGGTTCTGGGAATTCCCCACGGTCTCGATGGGCCTGGGGCCGCTGATGTCCATCTACCAGGCGCGATTCAACAAGTATCTGCAGGACCGCGGCATCAAGGACACCAGTCGCCAGCACGTCTGGTGCTTCATCGGCGACGGCGAAACCGACGAGCCGGAGACCCTGGGGGCGATTTCCCTCGCGGCCCGGGAACGGCTCGACAACCTGGTGTTCGTCATCAACTGCAATCTGCAGCGGCTCGACGGCCCGGTGCGCGGCAACGGAAAGATCATCCAGGAGCTGGAGGGGGTGTTCCGCGGCGCCGGCTGGAACGTCGTCAAGGTGATCTGGGGCGAGGACTGGGATCCGCTCCTCGCCAAGGACGACAAGGGCCTGCTCGTGAAGCGGATGAACGAGGT
>Ga0129333_10003017_pt1 | contig 15761 bp, 21 predicted proteins | sample CPB6_08_DNA_FD_94474 | JGI IMG/M metagenome (GOLD analysis project Ga0129333, IMG submission 94474) | Freshwater to marine salinity gradient microbial communities from Chesapeake Bay, USA - CPBay_Sum_0.6_0.8_DNA | ecosystem: Environmental > Aquatic > Marine > Coastal | place: USA: Chesapeake...
ATTTCTAATAAAATTATTTCTAATGACATTATTTCTAATAAAATTATTTCTAATGACATTATTTCTAATAAAATTATTTCTAATGACATTAAAACATATCATATGAATATATGGCTAGAATTCTTTGGAATTTTTATTGCCAAAGGTCATATTGATAATATTAAAATGATTAGAATTTCTACTCAAAGATATAGAATTAAAGATAAATTAAATGAAATCTTACCTAAATTGAATATTGAATATACTAATGAACATAATTCTTATTATTTAAAGAGTAACTTACAATTAAGTAATTATTTGTCATCATTTAATAAAGGTATTGATAAATATTTACCGGATTATGTTTGGAATTTATCTCAAAATCAATGTAGAATTTTATTAAATTCACTTATTTTAGGCGATGGATATACAAAAGGTAATAATCAAAGATATTATACCGAATCTGAACAATTAGCAAATGATATTCAAAGATTGACTATTCATGCTGGTTTTAGTTCTAAATTATCAATTAAACAGTTTACAAATGAAGAAGTTATTATTCAAAATATTAAAACAATTAAAAATACAAATCAATATGTTATTACCATCACTAAAGACATTAAAGCGCTTGAATGTAGAATTTCAAAATCAACTAATATTTCTATTATTAATAAGAAATGTAAGGTTTACTGTCCTACAGTTTCTACTGGAGTTTTTATGATTCGTAAGAATGGTAAATGTCATTGGACAGGAAATAGTAGCCGTTCAGGCCAAAAGGGAGTATGTGGTATTTATTATCGTGATTCTGATATGCCATTTACAAAAGATGGAATTAAACCAGATATTATCTTTAATCCGCATAGTTTACCTAGTCGTATGACAATGGGTGTACTATTTGAAGGAATGGCTGCTAAAATTAGCGCTATTGAAGGTACTATTAAAGATGGAACAATTTTTAAAAAAATTGATATTGATGATTTATCTGATGATTTGGCAAAATTAGGTTATAATCGTAATGGTACAGAAAGATTATATAATGGTATGACTGGTAAATATATCGATGTAGAAATTTTTATCGGTCCTATTTATTATCAAAGATTACAAAAATTTACAGTGGATACTGTGTATAGTCATAAAACATGCCCTACTGATGCCATAACTCATCAACCACTTGATGGAAAGGCCAGCAGAGGTGGTTTGAGACTAGGTGAGATGGAAAAGGATTGTATGGCTATTAGTAGCATTAAATTCTTACAAGAAAAGTTTATTGACCATAGTGATAAATATTATATATATGTATGTAAAAATTGTAATAAAAAGGCTGTGGTTAATGAAAAATATAATATTTATAAATGTAGTTATTGTGGAGATAATAGCGATATTGTTAAAATTAAAACAACTTGGTCATGCAAACAATTTTATGATGAAATAGAATCATGTAATATTGGAGTTAAATTATATCCTAAGGAAAATACTTATCAAAAGTTTGAGTAAATTAATTAATTAATCTTATTTTTTTATTTAAAATTGAATTTAAATTACTTAATATAGGTATTAATATGAATAAATTACTTTCATTTAAGATAAATCCGACACAATTTTTTATTTTAAAAATAATTTTAAAAAATAGAATTCCACAATATCTATCAGAATATATTTATGAGTTTTTAACTAAAGAAAATATTTTACATTTAAATTATACATTAAATAATATTCCAGTTAAATTATGTTTTAAATTTAAGATAATTAATTCATTTGATAAATGTATCTTATGTGAACCAAAAAAATATTTTACATGCTATAAATGTAACGTCGATCATTTTGATATTCTTTGCGATATAGACAAATATAAATGTAATTTATGTACACAATGTGCGTTATTATATAATCATAATCTTTGTGATAATTGCTCGATACCTCAATGCCATGAACACCATAATATTTGTGAACAATGTTCATTTTGCTGGGATGAACGTGATGAATTTCATATGTATTGTAATCAATGTAATGATTGTACTTATTATAGTACTCATAAATATTGTGATAAGTGTGAAGAATGTACTAATAATACATATCATAAATATTGTGATAAATGTAACTTATGCACTAATAAAGTTTATCATAATTTTTGTGATAATTGTCAACAATGTATTGAAAATTTATACCATAAATATTGTAATAACTGCAATTCTTGTATAGATAGTAGATCTCATAAATACTGCGAACATTGTAATAAATGTATTAATAATGAATACCATATATCTTGTAATTATTGTAATGTTTGTATTAATAATATATATCATAAATATTGTCAATATTGTAATACTTGTATTGATAGCCGAATTCATAAATATTGTACATTATGTAAAAATTGTATTGATAGACGTTATCATAAATATTGCGACATATGTAATATGTGTTTAGATAGTAGAAATAATAGATATTGTCAAATTAATCATATAAATAAAAAAATGAATATTAATGATACTATAATCAAATTTATATAATGAAACAGCTAAGTAAATTTGCACTAAAAAGACAAAATATTTGTCAAAATTGTAATTATATTTATTATATAATATTTAAAGATTTTACTGAAAATTTTTGTTCATTAGATTGTAAATCATCTTATTATTATGTTCAAGAAGAATTATGCAAAAAAATTGATAATATATTAAATTTGTCTGACTGTTCATTCGCTTCAGATTTAAATAAAAAAACTCTTAGCACTAAAAAAATTAATTCTCTTGATTATATTTATAAAAAACAATATAATCATACAAATAATAAAAAAACTATTTAATTTAATTAAAACTGTTTATTTTTTTAAATTTCTACTATAATCTAATAGAGATTCATGAAAGTTATAACTATTCCCATAATGAAATACTTCTCTACGTTTAGATAGTAAGAATTTATAAGCATCTTCTAATGTAAAATTATATTTATAAATTAAAAATGCTATTATTAAACATGCCGATCTCTGCCTACCGGCATAGCAATGAACTAATACTGGTTTATTTTGTAAAAGTGAATTATTAATTATATTAACAAATTTTGGCAAATATAATTTCATTTGATTTATATCTTCATTAGCGAGACTATCATCAACTGGAATTCTATAATATTCTAAATTTTCAGTAAATTGAAAAAAATTTGGAATATCTCCTGTACAATTAATGATGACTTTAATATTTTTTTCTTTAATAAATTTTTTATTATTTGCTATATTAATATTACCAATATATAAATTAGGTAAAACTTTATTATAATCTTCGATATTATTAAATTGTGAACAAGATAATCCCATTGAAAATAATAATAAAGTTAATAAAATTAATAAAATAATAAAAATCATTAATAAAATCTTCTTTAGTATATTAAATTAATATTATTTTAATTAAATAATAAATACTTATTTAAATACTTAAGGATGAATGATTTAAAAAATGAACAATGTCCAATTTGTTTAGATCATATTATAAATTTTAATGATAAAAATATATTAGACTGTGGACATTATTATCATAAGATATGTATAAATAAATATTTTGACACTTCATGCCCTATTTGTAAAAAACAATTTATTACATCTAATATTTATTATATAAATAATACCAATCAATTTGAATTTAAAAATATTATTTTAATAAATAATCTAATTATTAAAAAATTAACTAATTATTTATCTTTAGAAATAGTATTAAATTTATTAACTAATTTAAATAATAATACTATTTTAAGTGGGCAATTTATATTATCAATTATTCAAAATTCTAATGAAAATATTAATCAATTAGATATTTATATTGATAATTATTCTAAATATAAAAAATTTAAACAATTTTGTAAAAAATATTTTACTCTACAATCAACCAACTTAAATTCATTAGGATATTTATCCACTAATAATAAAATAATAAATCAAGTTAAAACCTATATCTATAATAATTTTTATATTAATATAATTTTTAATAATAATAATATTTTTACATTAAAAACATTATTTAAATTGGATTTATTAAAGAATTATTATGATGGATATTATTTTTATACATATAATATTTCTAAACTTGAATTAAAAATAGATTATATTAGTAAATATCAATTAAATGAATATTGTAGAGAATTAATTTTATATTATAGAAGTATAGATTATAAAATTTTAATTACTGAATAAAAAATTGAATTACCATTAATTGTTTAAAATTACCATTAATTGTTTAAAATTACCATTAATGTATACTCATGATGATACAGAATGTTTCTGCACATATTGTGGAAATACTAATTTATTAAATGATTATGAAATGTGTGAATATTGTTATGACGATAATTCGATATCTTATTATTGTTATTTATGTAATAATACTTATAATTATCATAATATAAAAAATCCATGTATTATTTATATAAATGCTAGTAATTTAATTAAAAAATTTTTTAAATATTATATATAATATGAATATGAAAATAAATAAACAAAAAGCTTTACAACTTGCAAAAGATTTTAATATTAATTTAAATATAGTTCCATTTGACGAATGGCAAGAAGGTTTAAATATTGAATTAGAACATGGTAAACAAGTTAGTAAATTAACAAATTTAACTAATGATAATTTACAAATAACTGCTAAAATAGCAATTGCACATTTAATAGAAGATCCAAGATATTATAAATATTTAATACAAATGGAAAAAAAGAGAGAAAAGTATTGGCTAAATAAAATAAAACCAAAAATTTTTAATAATTCTTAAATTTTTGAAATTTGAGAACTAATACCATAATCTGTTTTTAAAATTATTTTATTTTTTTTTAAAAAATCCCAATATAATTTATTAATAACACTAAAGTCATTTTTATTATTAAAATTACTCATTTTTTTAATATAATTATCAGATCCTAAATATACTCTAGTCATATATCGAACATTAGATGAATCTTTATTTAGACTATTAATATTCATCATTACATTAGGAATCATAACCCAATCATATGAATCTATAAAACAAGTCATAAACCATTTTAAAATATCCTTTAATTTAAAATTATACATAATCATAATATTATTTATTACCATCAATCGTTCTATATGATGTAAATATGCAAATTGTTGTACTTTATTTATCATATGATTAATTATTTCTAATTCGGTACTATTTGATTTATACCAAGTCTTAGGTACATTTTTATTTAAATTAATTGAATTAAATTTTGTTAAAATTTTTTCTCCGTAAATAAAATAAATAAAATGCATATATTCCCTCCATCCAATTATTTGTCTAATAATTCCTTCTACTGAATTAATAAGTTGTTTTTTATTATTTGATTCATTAAAAATATTAATTATTGTATTAATTACATCATGCGGATTAAGTAATCCAATATTTAATAATGCAGAAATATTTGAATGTTCTCCATAAATAATATTTTTCGAAATTGCATCTTGAAATTTTCCAAAATTCTTAAGTTTATTTTTAATAAAATTTAAAAAATGTTTTTTTGCATCTAAATAAGTACATGGATAATATGCACTATTTTCTGGTATTATTCCAAATGCATTTTTATAATGTTTATTCATATAATCAATAGCATTTTGAATATATTTATTATTGTAAGTTAATATTTTTGATTCTATATAATCATTAGAGAATTTTTCTCTATTTTCAACATCAAATGACCATTTACCATAAAGTGGTTGATTATTTTTATCAACTAAAATATTATATTTAATTCTTTGAAATTTATAAAACTCAGATTGAGTATATCTATGATTTTCTTTTTTTAACTTTAATAAATCAGAATTTGTATTTATAAATAATTTAGAATCTAAAAAATTAACTTTATATTTTTTAAATTGATTAATCATTTGTTTATCTATTGGGTCATACATTGTAATCCTATGACTATTTAACATTTGAGAATAATTAATTTTATCAAAAGTAATGTATTTCACATCTATTTTATTATGTTTTAAATAATCAAAATAAAAATACATAGAAGATAAATGTAATAATAATTTTTGTTTATGGAAACTAGGATTAAGATAATATGGTTCTTCTAATAAATATACTTTATCATAAGATTTTAACTTTTTAATATCTTTAAATAATTGAGTTGGTAAAATTAAAAATATATTCATTTTATTTATTAATTATATTATTTGAATTTAATTATATTAAAAAAAAATCTAAACTAAAATTTAAAACTTAGAATTTATTATTTCTGGTTCAAATTCAGTTTCTAATCGACATTCTTTATCTTTATAATTTAAATATTCTTGTAATTTTTCATTAAATGTTTCTTTAATATCTCTATCTAATTTATTATTAATTATTGGCTGTAATACATGGACTTTTATTTTATCTCTTAAACTCAGATTTGTAATTTAAATTCTTTATTATATTTTAAACATAATTTTCTTTTATCCCAAATAACAAATTATAAATTAAAAAAATTTAAGACCAAATTTAAATTAATACCGTATTATTTTTAAATTTACATAATAGTACAAAAATCTTCAGCTGGTTCTTCAGTTGTTACATTAACTGGAAATTTTTTAAAACGTCGGTCAGCTTGTTCATGTAAAGCTGCCTGATCTCCAACATTAGCCCGATCTTTTAAATCTTGCTGTGGCATTTTACTATAATCTGTATTTGTTGTACCTGACTTTTGAGTATTCCAAGTTTGTGGCTTTGGTGGTTCTGCACCTCGGTCATACCACCAGTCTGATACTTTTGTTAAGAAAGATTTCTGTTTTTGGTTTTGTTCTACTTCGAATTTACAATAATTGTTAATACTTGTAAATGTATCGCGTGCATTCGAATTACAATCCTTGTTCTTATCAGGATGTATTAAAATCGCAGCACTCTTCTTTAAATAAGTCTTGTCACTCTCACGTTTTTCATAATTACAATATTGGTTTAATGTATCAATTTTCTTTTCATTTTCTGAGTTCAAGATACCTATAACATTTTCTATGTCGCTACACGTCCCCCCAGTTATAGATTCATTTTTTCCTTTTATCATATATGATGACTTATAAAATAACGTAACTAACCCAACTACATATCCTATACTATATAATACTGGGTTTTCATAAATATGACCAAATATAATCAGTAATAATATAATTATTATGCATAAACCAAACATACTATTTCATATATAAAATAAATTAAAAAAAATATTTATATAAATTTAATTAATTCTATACCAAAGTGATTACATAATTTTTTTGATAGTTCTAAATCTTTATATTCTTCTAAATAAACAACTTTTGTAATATTTGCAGCAGCTATAATTTTAATACAATCTTTACATGGACTTAATGTAGAATATAATATAGAATTTTTATATTTCGTTTCTGCATATAAAATACAATTCATTTCAGCATGTATAATCATTGAATGCACTAAATCTCTATTATTCCAATCTATATTATCAGTAATGCCCGATGGTAATCCATTATAACCAGTCGAAATAATTCTATTATCACTTTTAGATACTAAAACAGCGCCAACTTTTTTTTTATCTTTAGACTTTAATGATATTACATTTGCTATTTGCATAAAATATGTATTCCAATTCATTTGTATTAATTAATTGGTTTATGACGAGGATATAATGTTAAATTAATAAATCGTTGTTTAATTAATAATCGAGTACTTAAGTCTTTATTTTTTTTAATTAATTTATCATTATTCTGTTTTAAGTTTAAAATTAATTCATTTTGTTCATTTACTTTTTTTTGTAATTCTTTATATTTATAATTTAAGAATTTATTACAAGATTGTTTATTATACTTTATTTTAGAAATTGCAAACATATTATATTATTATAAAATAAACAACTTTAGATAGTAATTAATTAATGGTAATTGCTTAATTAATGGTAATTGCTTAATTAATGGTAATTGCTTAATTAATGGTAATTGCTTAATTAATGGTAATTGCTTAATTAATAGTAATTGCTTAATTAATAGTAATCTGATTTTGAATGTATTTAATAAACTCATTAATATTAATATTTTTATAAGTAATATTTTTATTATTCCAGAATGCTAAATTATAACAATATAACTTATCTTTTTGAAAAACATAATTAAAACTTTTATTTTTATATTTACCAAAATTTAAATATAATTCTTGAATTACAACAATACTCTTATTATTTGTTTTGGAAATTTTATTAGATATTATCTCTGTAATTGATTGTGTTTTTTGAAGATGAAATTGACACATTTGTATATATTTTTCATTTAAAGTATTATCAATAATATCTAACTCTGATATTAAAATACACCCACACGTTTTATAAATTTTATTAATGAAATCTTTAATAGGGCTCAAATTGTTATGTGTCATATTATTTAATAGAATATAATCTGAAAAAAATTAATTAAAATAAACTTAATATAAAAGTATAATATATAATAGATATTTATTTAAAATTAAATATATTGTCTACAAATTGGACATTTTATATCAAATTTAGTATTTTGTTGTAAAATATTAAATATATACATATTAATACATCCATAATGAAAAAAATGATTACATGATGTTTGAATTCCTTTATTAATATCTTCTAAGCATATTGAACATTGTTCATGAGTTAATATTTTATCACCTTTTATATTATTTAATAATTCAATATTATTATGACATATATTGATTTCATTTTGATATTCAATTAATTGTTTATTTTTAATACTGATCCGGATATTTAATTCATGAATATTTTTATTAATTGATGTATAAGATTTAACATTTCGATTTTCATAAATTATAATATCTTTTTGTATATATAAATATTTATTTTTGATATTTATTGTTTTTTGATGTAATAAATTCTTTTTTTTAAGATTCTTATTTTTTAATATCATATTTTTATTAATTATATTTTCTACTTTTGTTATCTGATTTAAACATTTTGGTTTATATTTTAAATATTCTTTAAATTCTATATTTAATTTTGCTTTTAAAATTTTTTGTTGAGTTATTGGTTGTTCAATATAAAAGTCATTGAATAATTTAATATATTTATAATTAATAATCGAATCTAATTTATTAATATCGTTCAATTTATTAAGAATTTTTCCTATATTTTTTTTAGTATTATATTTATATATTGAAAAATGGGATAAAGAATAATATAAATCAGTAATTAAATCTATATAATATTGTTCAATTTTTATTAATTCTTTATGTTTTTTTTGAAGTAAATGCATATTTAATATATTTTTGATAATTTGAAATTTATATTTTTTTATAATCGTTTTTTTTTTCATAATAGTTGTATTATATACTTCTTGTTGAATATTTAAAAAATATAAATTACTTTTTTTTTTATCTTCAAATTCATTTATTTCTAGTTTTAATATATATATATCTTTGTTTAATTTGTAAATTTTCATTAAATTTTCATAATTTTCAATATCTAAAAAATTCATAATTTATATATTATAATATATCATTTTAAATTACAAATCTAAAATAATTTTTATAATATAAAGATGAATGCGTTTTTTAATACTTGTGCAACTTATTTTAATAGTTATGCTCATTATTTTAATACATTAATTAATGTCATGTCTGTAGCTATTTTAATATATTATATTTATACTTTTTTTAAAGAATATAAATCAACTAAAGAGTTTGAAAATAATAATATAACAACGTATTCTGATCTAGATACTTTCAATGAACAATATCAAGATACTGAATTATGTAAATTTTATACTTCTTTAAGTGAACGAGAAAAAGAATATTTTTATCATTTAATCAATGCAAATAGATTAAAATATAAGAATGATAAACCACCGGTTACTAAACAAATTAAAAATGCTAAAAATCAATTTTTAAATAGTATGGTAGTAAGTTTATTAGTCAAACAAAAACTATCTGCTGCCTTTGATACTTTAAAATTTAATAGTTTATTGAATTTTATGAATACACAAATATAATATAAAATTAAATTTATTAGTATATTATGAATATGATTATAATATTTTGTCTTTGTATAATTTTTTTAAGTATTTATATATTTTATATAAATAATAATACATCAGAAATAGATTTAATATGTGAATATAGTTTATCTAAGGATAAATTAAAAAATAATATAGAAGTAAATGATATCAAATCTAAAAAAAAATTAAATATAGATAAATTTAATATTAAAGAATTTTCATCTATAAATGATAATATTATTATCCATAATAAATATAAATCTGAATTAATTGAATACCAAACACAAAAACATTTACTTGAATCTCAAATTGAAGAAATAAAAAAAAAGAAAGAAAAAGAATTATCAGAACAATTTGAAAAAAATATTTTAATAGAATCTAAATCTTATTTAAATAAAGAAATTAAAAAATTAGAAAATGATATAAAATCATTACAGATATTATTTAAAGAAGACATTAATAACATTATAAATGATGTTAAATTAAAAAAAATTTCACATATAGATAAACAAAATATTAAACAAAATGTAATATTCGAAATTAATAAAATTAAAAAACAATTATCTATACCCAATACTCAACAATTTGATTTCCCAGAATATAATAAAAAAAATAAATTATTACAAGAAAAATTAAATATTTTAGAAAAAAAATTAAAAATTTATTCAAAAATAATCTAGCATTTATTCAAAGCCTATCTAGCATTAAAATTAAATATAATATAATAATTAAGAATATGATTATTGTATAATATAAAATTATTAAAATAACATAATAAAATTCTTGATTAAACACTTGATTAAATTCTGTATTAAATTCTTGTGAACCTTTAATTTTTTTAGGTATTATTTTATTATTATATTTGATTGGTTTTTCATTAAAATATATAAATTCATTACTACCAATTAATAATGGAGTAGGCATTATTTATATAATAAATTAATAAATTTTTATTATTAATAAATTAATAAATTTTATGGGCAATATGTTACATTAAAATTATTATCTAAAGTACAATAATGAGTTTTTAAATCATCATAAGGATATAAATATGCATCATTGCATTTGTTATATAAACATTCTAAATTTTGACATGAAATAGTTGGGTGAGATATATTTATCAATAATGGAATATTATAACCAAGTTTATTTGATATATTAAAACATTCATCATAAGTATAACATGAACCCGAACCAGGTGGTATAATACTTATATCATACCAAATTCCATAATTATTTATTGTGAATTCAAATAATGTTGCTCTTTCTGATAAGGTTGTTTTAATTAAACCAGATTCTATTTTATCATATGAAAATATACAACTTTTATTACTATCTAATATACATTTTTCTATAAAATTTCTATTTTCATGAGAATATATAGATAAAGTGTAATTGCATTTATTTAATATTGTAAATATAGATGCAGTACTTAAATAAAATGTTAAAAAATTAAATGATAGAGATAAAATAAAAAGATTATAAGCTAATTTATACATAATATTAAGAAGTTAAAGAATTACGATGATTAATTAATAATTATATTATATACACAATAATAATTAAAAAAAAATTATTAATTATTATACTATCATTTCTATTTTATTATAATCCATTTCATTATTCCCTTTTATATCAATACTAATATAATCTATGTTATTTAGTATATCATATATTTCATAATCAAATTTTTTATTGGTTGATTCAAGCATATCATTTAATATTTGTATTTTATATTTTTTAATTAACACTTTATATATTAAATACATAATCATTATCTATATAATTATTGTTTATTTTTTTATTAAAAAAACAATTTAAAATTGAATTTTATAAATAGTATAGTATAAATATGAATCTAGACTTTAATTCTTTTTTAGATACTATTAACTTTGACATGCAGGATAGAGAATTAACTAATTTATTAAATAAAATTAATAATAATTATAAATCAAAAAAAGATTATAAATCAAAAAATATTAAATTACATAATCATATTGAAAATTTACATTACTTAATTTTTTCAGAAATTTCGAATAATGGTATACAAAGTGAGTTTTTAAATAAATTACGAATAGAAATTAATAATTATGAGTTAGAGAATAATTAAAAAAAAATGAATATTATATTTGTAATATCATTACAATGTTTAAAAATATTAATTTTAGTTCTGATGTATTTTTAAAATATTTAGAAATGCAATTTATAAATCAAGATGATCGAGAATTGTTTATGAATTTAATAAATCAAGATTATATTAGTATTTCTGGATCATCAATTTTACAAATTATTCAACAGGAATTTTACCAAAACACTGATTTAGATATATATATTGAAATTACAAATTTTGATAATTCAAAGATTAAAAATATTCATAATTTAATTCGATTTTTATCTAATTTTATAGAAAATAAAAATTCTATAATTAATTATTATCAAGAAATTCAATCAGTAAATTTTACTAATCATAATTTTATTAGTAATAATTCTTATTTTTCATTAAGAAAATATATTAAATTATTCCAATTATTTGAAAATAAACAAACTAATTTTAAAATCGAATTAATCTTTATTAAATGTGATATTGAATATATGTTAAAAAATACTTTTGATTATGATATTATAAAAAATTATTGGAAACAAAATAAAATTTATTCATTAAATTATTTATCAATTTCTAATAAAACTGCTACAATGACATTAGATCATTTTATTAACAGAATATTATTTGGTTCAAAAAAAGAATTTACAAATTTTATAGATCGATATAATAAATATTCTAATCGTGGATTTAAAATGTTTATACATAAAACATATATTACTAATCAAATATTTAATCATATTATTACAATTTATTTTTCCAGTACTTACCCTCTAGAAATATATCTTAATGGTAAAATGATAAAATATAATAATTATACAGAAATGGTACCATATTATTTCTATCGTGATATTAAATTATTTAGAAGTTATGAATTTCCTTATGATATATTATCAAATAATTTATCAATATTAACAATTATTATACCCGATTATATTCTAAAATATATTATAATTGCTGGTATTGTTCAAAAACACAGGTTATATAAGAATTTAAATAATTTTTCTAATTATCTATTAGAAAAATATTTACATCCAGAATCCCCATATATTCTATATAAAGGTTTACAATGGAAAGATCACACAAAAAATAATATTAAAAAAATTTGTTATATTAATAATAGTAATAAATTACTATTATTATCAATTTAAATTTTTTTTATAAAATTCTATGACTTTAGGATTAGTTTTAAAAGCACTTCTAGATAAATCTGTTAATATTATGGAATTTAATGATTTAGCTCTTGATAAAGCAACATATGCCATTCCATAATCAAAAATATCTTTTCCTAAATTAATTTGTATATAATCTAAAGTTTGTCCTTGTGATTTATGAATTGTAATAGCATATGCTAATTTTAAAGGTATATATTTAAATATAATATCTTGATCTAATTCATTTTGATACGTTATGTATTCAATATTAAAAATCATATTATTTAAAGTTTGAATAGTTATTTGCATATCATTTATATTTATAATAATCCCTCTTGTACCATTTGTAATTCCACTACTAACCTTAATATTCGTAGTTATCATAATCTGTAACCCTAAACATAATTTTATACTTTTTACATAATATGGATTTTTTTTTAGAAAAGATTTAATTTTAGAATTTGAATTATCAAATAATATTGGAAATTCAAAAACTGGATTATTTGTTAGATTAATTAAGTTAATAAATTGATCTTCATTAATTTTATCAATATCAATATTTTTAGAATATAAAATAGTCGGAATAATAGTAGTCATACCATTATTTGAACTACTGTTTTTCAATTCTAACAATTTGGAATATATCTCATCGGTAATATTATTAATTTTTATTTGTTCTAAAATATATTGAAATTCTTGATCATATAATTGTCGCATTTGTTTAGTTAAGAGAATAGTTTTTATATTTAATTTGTCCCATATTTTAGAATTAAAACAATATGTATTTTCAATAGGTGGTAATTGATAAAAATCTCCACATAAAATTAATTGAATTTTCCCAAATGGTTTTTTAATTTCTTTAATTAAACTTAAATAAGCGGCAATTTTATTAAATAAAATGTCATCGATCATAGATATTTCATCTATAATTAATACTTCTAAGTTTTTTAATTTATTATAAATTTTAGTATTTAATTTTATTTTTTCATATAATTCATTTGCAGATTTTTTAGATATCCCAATATTTAAAAATGAGTGTAAAGTAGTTCCATTAATTAATGTAGCTGAAAGTCCTGTTGATGATGTAATTCCAATATTTTTATTCTGTCTATTTAAATATTTAATAATTGATTTTAATACAGTAGATTTCCCAGTACCACCTGATCCAGTTATAAATACATTTTTATTTTGTTTGATATATTGATAACATATTAATTGTTCTTGATTTAAATTACTCGTATCTTCAATCTCATTTATTATATCGTCTATAATTGGAATAATATTGGAATTTATTAAATTTGAATTATCTTTTGGAAAAGATTTTTTAATATTACTAATTAATACATCTTCGTAAATTTCATTAATATTAATATTTTGCTGAAATAATAATTTTTCTAATTGTTTAATAATTGCATATTTAGTCCTTCCTAATTGTATAGAAATATTATCTAATAAATTTATATTATTATTTAAAATATAATCTATTAAAATATTATTTTCATCGTTGGTCCAACGTTTTCCTTTATTCATTATAATAATTAATTAAAAATATTAGTATTCAATTTTAAAATTATTTTTTAAAATTTTATATTGATCATTTGATTTAATAATATATTCTTCAGATGATTTTGTAATATAGTATAATATAATTATTAAATTAACTAGTATAATAATATAACATTTTTATATTGTAAGAAAATATATTTTAGTTAATATAAAATCATTATAATATATATGGATCCTTCTTTTTATTCTTCTTACTATTCAGTTCCAACTCCCACCATACCAACGGGGGATCGGTTTGTTTTATTCGCCAAAATATGTGTCTTAGGATTCCTAGTTTATATATTAATTGCCTCTATAATTAATGCACATAATGAATTTAAAGTAAATAATACTTCTATTACTACTTCTGATATTAATCATGATACTAATAAAACTATAAGTGAATTAACTAAGGTAGATATAAATTGCTCAGATAAAACTGGACTTAATAAAATTAAATATATTGATCTTGATGGTACACCTAATAAATTTAAATATGAATATTCTTGTACTGATGATACTTATTTAAATAAAGATACTATATATGAAAAGGAAACTAATTCTACATCTTATGGTATTAATAATTTAGCTGGTAGTATAAATATGTTAGACTTACAAAATATTACTTGCGATTCTAATCAAATTTTAAATAAATTTAAATTAGAAAAAAATTCTACTAATTCTACAATTAACTATAAATATAATTGTATACAATCTACTAGACCATTAATATGTAGAAGAGCAGAAACATCTATGTTTCAAAGCGATGATGGATTAAAATTAAATAATTTAAAAAAAATAAGTCCTAGTTGCAATGAAGATGAAGCATTACAATCATTAAAATTTAACAAAATAGGAAACTTTATTGGTTATGATTTTACATGTTGTAAATATTAGAACTGGAAGTAGAATAAAGTACGAAACATGAAAGAGTCTAGGTGAGGGTGGTTATAAGTAAAACATTCGGGAGAGGATATGATGGGGATGTATAGTGGAATCGATTTCTTC
>Ga0129333_10003018_pt1 | contig 15754 bp, 14 predicted proteins | sample CPB6_08_DNA_FD_94474 | JGI IMG/M metagenome (GOLD analysis project Ga0129333, IMG submission 94474) | Freshwater to marine salinity gradient microbial communities from Chesapeake Bay, USA - CPBay_Sum_0.6_0.8_DNA | ecosystem: Environmental > Aquatic > Marine > Coastal | place: USA: Chesapeake...
CTGGTTCCAAACATTGACCCAGTCGTAGAGATTAACTATGCGACAGTCGAGTACGTTGACGATGCATTTGCTGAATCAAACACTGCCGGGGGTATTTCGTTTGTCCCAACGTCTGAAATTACCTCAAATAACGTTCAGGATGCAATCGAAGAACTGCGCACCAGGTCCAGATACGTTCACAATCAGGCAAGTGCCTCAAGTACGTGGTCAGTAACTCACAACATGAAGTTCTATCCGAACGTAAGCATTGTCGATACCGGTTTGTCCAAAGTCATAGGAGAAGTCACTTATGTGTCGGAAAATGCCCTAACGGTGACCTTCTCACACCCGTTCGCTGGAAAAGCGTATCTTTCATAGGTGAAAGTCGGAGGTAAAGCGGCATGAAGTTCGTAACAAATCTGGACCTGAACCAGAACCAACTAAAGAACGCTACCTTTGAAATCCTTGCGTCCGACCCTGGTACTGGCAACTTTGAGGGTCGTCTCATTTACAACTCAACGACAGACACAATCAAGGTCTATGCAAACGGCGCGTGGCGCTCGCTTCCGCACACAATTGTTTCTGGTGGTGCCGCCGGGATTACGGAAGCGCTTACGGTATCAGAAGCCAACGGAACTATCACCCTCACGCTTAACGTCGCAGACACAGACAGCGCAGGCCTCTTGCCAGCCGCGATGTGGAACATGCTCAATGATGCCACTGATGCGGCTACTGCCAACAAACTTGCCAAGCGTGACGCAAACGGGAATATTTCAGTCGCTGAGCCAACGCAATCCGGCCATGCTGCGACAAAGAACTATGTCGATTCGGTTCGTCAAGGTCTTGACGTCAAGGAATCTGTCCGTGCAGCAACTACGGAGCCAATCAATATTTCCGCCGACCTGGAAAACGGTGACGTCATCGACGGTGTCACGCTCGTCACCGGGAACCGAGTATTGGTCAAGAATCAAAGCACCGCTTCCGAAAATGGCATTTATGTTGTCGTTGCTTCTGGTGCAGCGAGTCGCGCAACTGATGCCGATTCAAACACAGAAGTCACGTCGGGCATGTTCACGTTCGTCGAAGAGGGTACAGCGAATGCCGATAGCGGCTGGGTTCTTACTACAAATCAGCCGATTACTCTTGGCACAACTGGACTAACGTTTGCACAATTCTCTGGCGCTGGCCAGGTAACTGCTGGCGCTGGTCTTACGAAGACCGGAAACACAATTGATGTCGTCGGAACGGCTGACAGAATTACGGCCAATGCTGACAGCATTGACATTGCTGCAACATATGCAGGTCAGTCCAGCATCACCACACTCGGGACAATCACCACCGGAACATGGGATGCTACAACTGTCGCGGTAACTGCTGGCGGTACGGGCGTAGAATCATTCACCGACAACGGAGTTGTCTACGGTAACGGAACCGGCGCGCTCGATGTAACTTCAGCGCCTAACCAGTACCAGGTCCTGCGTGGCAATGCTTCTGGCGTTCCAGAATTCGGCTCAATCACCCTCTCGGCCAGCGCGGCTGTTACTGGGCAACTTGGAATCTCGAATGGTGGCACGAATGCCAGCACTGAGTCTGGCGCGCGTACCAATCTTGCTGCTGGTGGGAGTCAAGGCGCAGGAGTTACAACTCCAGTCCTTGCACGAAAGGTCTCCAAGACAATTGGGAATAATGCTGACACCACATTCACTCTTGTCCATGCGTTCAACACCACGGATGTCAGCGTCCAGGTGTACGAAGTCTCAACAGGTGAAACAGTCATCGCCGACGTGGCCCGCACCGATGCGGACACCGTCACGATTTCATTCACTGTTGCGCCGACCAGCAACTCTTACAAAGTGGTTGTAGTCGGCTAGTAACAACAGTGCCTTGCGGGGTGCTACGAGAACTAGGACAGTTGAGGCTGTTTCATGACAAAATTTGTAGGTAAGCCACTTCGAGGAGTGGACTTCGCGACAGTAAGTGACGAGGCGATATCGACGCGCGTCTCTACTGACTCAAACGCACGACTCCGTATTGATGCTGGCGGACGGCTTACCTGGGGTGGCGGAACAGAAGCAGGAGACACAACCTTCTACAGGAGTGCTTCGGCGACTCTCACAACTGACGGAATCCTGAAGGCAACAAATGGCGTAGTCACGCTGGTGAGCAATGGGGCGCCGACATCTGCCTTGTCGGATGGTGCTTTGGCTGTTGACTCTACAAATGACGACCTCTATATCCGGTCTGGTGGTGAGTGGATTAAAGTCCCTCACTCGCTAAACGACCTAAGCGATGTAGTCCTATCTTCTCCCGAGGCGTATCAGAGTCTGATTTATGACGGAACGAATTGGGTAAATCAGTATCAGTCGACAACTACGTGGGCAAGGAACGCTGAAGCGACAACACTCACAGTCGGAACGGTCGTCTATCTTTTCGGAGCAACCGGCGACCATATGTCGGTCAAGAGAGCAGACAACGACTCAGATACTACGTCTTCAAAGACTGTTGGCATGGTTGCTGCCGCGATTGCAGCGAATGAAAATGGTCCAATTGTCACAAGGGGTTATGTAACAGGAATCAATCTTTCTGCGTATTCTCCGGGAGATATTTTGTGGCTTGCTGAAGATGGCGGAGTCACCACCACTAAGCCTTCTGCTCCTGAGCATCTTGTGTTTATTGGCGTTGTTGTCCGCGCAACCAACAACGGAATTGCTTATGTCGCAGTGCAGAACGGATATGAACTTGACGAATTGCACAACGTAAAAATAAATGGAGTTGCCAACGGCGACTACCTTCGTTACAACAGTGCTTCAGCATTGTGGGTAAACGACCAAATCAATCTTGGGACCGACACTGTCGGCAATTATGTTTCAGATATAACTGGAGGAACTGGGGTAACTGTAACTCACACCCCAGGAGAGGGTTCGAGTCCAACGATTGCAATCGGGCAAAGTGTTGCCACATCTGCATCGGTTACATTTGCGCAAGTCACAGTCCAGGGCGACCTCAATGTGCACGGGACAATTACAACAGTAAATGAAACAAATCTAAATGTTGAAGACGCATTCATCTATCTCAATGCAACTAGTGCAAGCGCGAACCCAGATATGGGTGTCGCGTTCAACTACAACGATGGCTCGTACAGGCATGCGGGAATGTTCCGTGACGCAAGCGACAGCACTTTCAAGGTTTTTGATGGTTACGAGCCAGAACCACAAAGCCCGATTAACACCTCAGACGCAAGTTACTCAGACGCAAAATTCCAAGCAAAGTCGATAACCCTAACTCAAGCCAACAACGGGACCGCACCGATGAGCGTTTCGTCGTCTGCAGTAGTAACTAATTTCAACGCCGACAAACTGGATGGATATGACGCGTCGCACTTTGCGCCAATAGACAGCCCGACATTCACGGGAACAGTGAGCCTGCCGAACAATACTGTCGCACTTGGAACTCAGACGACAGGTAATTATGTCGCCGATGTTGCTGCAGGTACTGGAATTTCTGTTGCCCACACGGCTGGAGAAGGCTCAACACCAACAGTCAGCCTCAATGCCGCCCTGAATGACTTGACAGATGTAAATACGGCTAGCCCAACTGATGGATACTTCCTCAGGTACGTGTCTGCATCTTCAGCCTGGGTACCCGCTGCAGTCGAAGCAGGCACGACAATCAACACACTCGATGATGTCGGTGATGTCGCAATCACTTCTGCCTCTGCCGGACAATTCCTCAAATGGAACGGAAGCGCGTGGGTAAACGACCTCATTGACCTATCAACTGACACGGTAGGGAACTACGTATCTGACGTAACTGCCGGAACTGGCATTGCCGTAACCCATACCCCGGGTGAGTCCTCAACTGCGACTGTAGCGCTCAGCGCAAATCTTGACGACATCGCAAACGTAACTGCGCCTTCTCCAACTTCGGGTGATTTTCTCAAATGGAACGGCAGCGCATGGGTAAATGACGCAATCGACCTTGGGACTGACACGACCGGGAACTTCATATCTGACGTAGTCGCCGGTGCTGGTATCGCCATCACGCACACCCCCGGAGAAAGTTCATCAGCAAGCATTGCGTTGAACGCCACGCTTGACGATATATCAAACGTAACTGCGCCCAGCCCATCATCTGGCGACTATCTCAAGTGGAACGGAACAGCGTGGGTAAACGACCCAATCAATCTTGGTACGGACACCACGGGCAATTATCTCTCTGACCTTACGGCTGGTAATGCAATCACCATCACACATACACCAGGCGAGGGCTCCAACGCCACGATTGCTGTTACTGCCAGCACATTCCAGCCGCTTGATGCCGAACTGAGCGCCCTTGCCGCGACAACTAGTGCCGCCGATGCTCTCCCATACTTCACTGGTTCTGGTACTGCCACAACAACGACACTTACAAGTGCGGCAAGGACGATTCTCGACGATTCCTCTACTGGTGATATTCGCACGACCCTCGGTGTGGGAACAGCAGACAGTCCATCTTTCGCAGGGGTAACGGCAGACCTGGTTCAAATTGGAATTACGGCAGCAGGAGAAATCGATACTTCTTCTGGCAACTTGACGATTGATTCTGCTGGTGGGACCACAACAGTTGATGACAACTTGGTGGTATCCGGAGACTTGACTGTCAACGGAACGACGACGACGCTAAACACCGAAACACTGTCAGTGGAAGACAACATCATTGTCCTGAACAGCAATGCTGTAGGTTCGCCAACCCTCAATGCTGGGATAGAGGTCGAAAGAGGTACTTCTGCAAACGTACTTCTTCGCTGGAACGAAACATCAGACAAGTGGGAAATAACTGAAAACGGGAGCACGTATGAGGATATTGCAACAGTTGCATACGTAAACGCTCAGACAATAACAGCCCTGGATGACATCGGCGATGTCTCGATTACTTCCGCTTCTGCCGGGCATTTCCTTAAATGGAATGGAACGGCATGGACCAACGAGTACATCGACCTTGGGACCGATACCGTTGGGAACTATGTTTCCGACGTAACAGCCGGAACTGGCGTTACAGTAACGCATACTCCAGGCGAAGGCTCAAGTCCAACAATCGCAATCGGACAAAGTGTTTCAACTTCTGCCTCGGTCACGTTTGCTCACGTTTCTGCGCCAGTGACAGGAAACGTCACAGGAAACTTGACTGGCAATGCTCAAACTGCTTCAACTTTGCAGACAGCACGGACAATATCTCTTGGTGGCGACCTTAGTGGCTCTGCTTCCTTCAACGGCGGCTCTGACATCACCATTACCGCTGCGGTGCAGCCAAATTCAGTTGCTCTTGGTACGGATACAACAGGCAACTACATGTCTGGAGTCACCGGCGGAACTGGCGTAACGATAACGCACACACCAGGCGAAGGTTCGTCTGCGGAAATAGCAATCGGCCAGAGCGTTTCGACTTCTGCCTCAGTTACGTTCGCTCATGTTTCCGCACCGGTGACAGGGAACGTGACCGGAAACGTGACCGGAAACGTCAGCGGAAATGCTGGCACCGCAACGACGCTTCAAACCGCACGCACGATTTCTTTGGGTGGCGACCTCGGCGGCTCTGCCTCTTTCAACGGTTCTTCAGACGTAACTATTACAGCAACAATTCAGCCAAACAGCATTGCTCTTGGTACGGATACGACAGGCAATTACATGGCAAATGTTGTTGCTGGCTCTGGCATCACCGTCACACACACCCCAGGTGAAGCATCTTCGGCAAGTGTCACCTTGAATGCAACCCTTGATGATTTGACCAATGTTTCTGCTGCTGCTCCTACAGACGGATACTTCCTCAAGTACGTTTCTGCTTCGTCTGCATGGGTTCCTGCCGCAATCCCAACAATAAACAATCTTGATGACGTCGGCGATGTAACCATAACTACTGCGACTTCTGGTCAATTCTTGAAGTGGAATGGAACGGCATGGGTCAACGACGCAATCGACCTAGGAACAGACACAACTGGCAATTACGTATCGGGCATTACGGCGGGAACAGGCATAACGATTACACATACTCCTGGCGAGGGTTCAAGCCCAACTGTCGCGGTTACTGCCAATACATATCAACCACTTGACGCGGAACTAACAGCGATTGCAGGACTTACTAGTGCTGCGGATAAATTGCCGTACTTTACGGGCTCAGGAACTGCAGCAACGACGGATATTACTTCTGCTGCTAGAAGCATCTTGGACGATGCTTCCACTACTGCGATTCGCACGACACTGGGTGTTGGTACAGCGGATAACCCATCGTTTGCTGGCGTAACAGCGGACAGCGTAAGGATTGGAATTACCGCCGCTGGAGAAATTGACACAACATCTGGCAATCTAACGATTGACTCAGCAGGCGGAACAACTACTGTCGACGACAATCTTGTTGTTTCCGGAAACCTGACGGTAAATGGAACCACGACAACAGTCAGCACAGAGACTGTTTTGATTGCCGATAATATTTTGACACTCAACAGCAACGAGACGGCAACCCCGACTGAAAATGCCGGAATCGAAGTAGAGCGTGGAACTTCAACAAATGTTGCGATTCGCTGGAACGAGACAACTGATACCTGGCAGTTCACCAACGACGGTACCAACTACACAGACTTTGGGGCAGGTGGAGCAACAGTTTCGGCTAGTGCTCCAGGTGGACCGACGGCCGGACAGTTCTGGTTTGAGTCAGATACGGGGCGAACTTACGTCTATTACGATTCATACTGGGTCGAAGTCGGAGCAATTTCTGCAGGGTCGCGAATCTCTGTTTCCTCCAACCCGCCATCCGGGGCAACGGAAGGAGACACATGGTTTGACTCTGATACCGCTCAAACATTCATTTATTACGATTCGCAGTGGATTGAAATTGGTGCTTCAGCCATGGCTGCGACCATTTCTGGTGCCGCTCCAAGCGGTGCAATAGCAGGTCAGATTTGGTTCGATTCCGACGACGGAGCGACCTACGTCTACTACAACTCATCATGGGTAGAAATCGGTGCCTCGGCAGTCGACAGTCTTCTTAACACCATAAACGCCAAAGGCGACATTCTTGCCGGAACAGCAGATAATACGGTCGGTCGCCTTGGGGTTGGGACTAACGGACAGATATTGGTTGCAAATTCGTCAACAACAACTGGTCTAGAATGGCAAACACCAACATATGCATCGACAGGCAAAGCCATCGCCATGGCAATTGTCTTCGGTTCCTAAGGAGTAATCATGGCAGCACCAAACATAGTCAACGTAGCGACAATCACCGGAAAGACTGCCGTCCAGGTGGTCACTACGAGCGCGACTGCAATTGTCACAAATTCGGCAGCCAGTGGCAAAGTTTTCAAAATTAACGCACTGTACGTCTCGAACGTTGACGGAACGAACGCAGCGGATGTTAACGTCGACCTATACAGGTCGACAACGGCTTATCACATTGCTAAAACTGTTTCCGTCCCTGCCGATGCAACGCTCGATATTGTCTCAAAAGCGATTTATTTGGAAGAGGGTGATTCGCTGCGCCTTACGGCAAGCGCGAACTCTGACCTTGAGGCAGTCTGCTCTTACGAAGAGATTAGTTAATGCGTAAGCGTGGTGGACGCATCGGCCCGTTACAAACGGTAACGGTAAGCGCTGCTTCTGGATTTTGGGATTTAACGACCCAACAACAGCAGAGGGGGGCTTTTGTTTGGACCAATGCTCTTCCAATTGTTGAATACATAGTCATCGCCGGTGGAGGCGGTGGCGGCAACAGTTATGGCGCTGGTGGTGGTGCGGGCGGCTACCGCTCAAGTGTCAGCGGAGAATCTTCGGGAGGAGGTGCATCTGCGGAATCCACACTGATGCTCAATCCGTCAACCACGTACACAGTTACTGTCGGCGGCGGTGGTGCTGGTGGTGCTACAAGTACAGCAGGAACAACTGGAGTTGATTCGTCATTCTCTGGGTCTGGAATTACCACCATCACCTCATCTGGTGGTGGCGGAGGTGGAACCTACGGTGGTTCTGGTAAGAACGGCGGAAGCGGTGGCGGTGCCGGTGCGTCCGGTTCAGTAGGTACGGGAACGGCAAACCAAGGTCGCAATGGAGGAACCGGTCATGATGCTGGCGCAGGTCAATCATGTGGTGGTGGCGGTGGCGGTGCGAGTACTGCTGGAGGCAATAGCAATACTGGAACAAACACTGCTGGTGTTGGAGGAACAGGTGTATCCTCATCAATCACAGGTTCAGCAGTAACTCGTGGTGGTGGTGGAGGTGGTGGTTCCTTTGCGGGAACATCATCGGCCGGTGGTGCAGGCGGAGGCGGCAATGGGGCGTCTGGTACAGCCACATCAGGAACAGCCAACACCGGTGGTGGCGGTGGTGGAGTAGGCAGTGGCACAGCCGGCGCTGGCGGTTCTGGTGTAGTGATTTTGCGTTGGTCAACTTCTTCCTATGGTGCCGCTGCGTCAACGACCGGTTCTCCAACATATAACAGCGGTGCCGGCGGCTACCATGTCTACACATTCAACGCTTCTGGCTCAATCACGTTCTGACAGCCATGACCTATAATAAACAAAGACACTAAAAGGAGCATGACAATGGCACATTTTGCCCAAATCAACTCAGACAACGTCGTTACACAGGTAATCGTCGTTTCGAATGGTGATTGTGGCGGTGGAGAATATCCCGGCAGCGACTCGATTGGCGCTGATTTCTGCCACAAACTTCTCGGCGGGACATGGAAGCAAACCTCATATAACAACAATTTCCGTAAGCGTTATGCCGGGATTGGCTACACTTTCAACGAAGAACTTGATGCATTCATCGCACCAAAGCCATATCCATCCTGGACGCTAAACGAGACGACTGCCGACTGGGAAGCGCCTGTTGCGCGACCAGAGACTGGCACCTGGACATGGGATGAAGCAAATCAGGAGTGGGACGAAGTCACACCAGCAGGGATGTAGTCCATGCCCCTTTCATTCCCAGTAAACCCTTCTGTAAACGACACGTACACAGAGGGAAGCCGTACCTGGCAATGGAACGGGACAACGTGGAAGATGCTAATCAGTGCGATTAGTCCTGGCTCAATATCTTCTGCTGACCTTTCGGCAACCGGAATAACAAATGATTATGTTTTGACGGCTGATTCATCAGTTGGTTCTGGCTTTAAATGGGCAGATGCTGGCATGACTCAGTTGGATGCACAAACTTTTAATTCATCAACAACGTACACTGTTCCTACTGGTGCAAGAATTATTCTCGTTGAGGCCATCGCCTCCGGTGGCGGTGGTGGTGGTGGTTCTCGGTCCGCTGCTTCAGGGACCTCCGGTTCGGGTGCTGGTGGCGGCGGCGGCTACTACGAATCGTTATCAATAGCCGCCGCGGCGATTGGTGGCACCGCTACGGTCACAATCGGTGCTGGCGGCACCGGTGGTGCAGGTCGAACTAGCACCAGTGCTGCTGGAACAGATGGCAATCCTGGTGGCACATCTCGATTCGGCCCGCTCTACTTTGTTGGTGGGCGAGCCGGAATGGGTGGTCGCACTTCAACCTCTACAACTTCGGGTGGTGATGGATACACCGCAGGATTCATCATGGGTCCTGCTAGTAAACAGTTCGGCAAAGGAGGCATCGGAACCTCCAACACAACTACCCCCAACAGAGTTGGCACGGTTGGTTGGCGAGGCGGAGCGGGCGGAGGAGCAGGCGGTAGTGCCGAGGGTGCAACGCTCAACGCAGGTGGCGCGGGCGGTAGTTATGTAGTCGACGGCAGTTGGGCTACCGACCCGATAACTACTCAAACTGTGGCTACGGGTGGAGGTGGAGCCGCTGGGACAGTCAACGGCGGGAACGGTGGTGATGGTGGAGCATCTCAGGGAGGTGGCGGTGGAGGAGCCAATGCGTCAGGAGCCGGTGGGAATGGTGGTGCCGGTGGTACGCCTGGTGGTGGAGGTGGTGGCGGTGGAACTGGACAGAATCAGAACGGCGGCAACGGTGGTAACGGCGGAGATGCTCAAATCAAAATATGGGTGTTCGGATGAGATACCTAGAACTCAACGCCGAAGGCGTCGTCGTAAACTTTGTTATATGGGACGGTATATCGCATTATGAACCAGTAGGCATTGCTGAACTATTGCCCTGCGATGAACATCCAGGCGTATCTTTTGGGTGGCAAAAAATTGACGGCGAGTGGCATGCGCCAACACCAGAAGAAGTGATGGAGGAATAATGCCTATCGATTTTCCAAACTCCCCCACGAACGGAGATACGTACTCGGCCGGCGGAAAGAACTGGCAGTACAACGGCACCGCTTGGGTCCTTCAAGGCGTAGTTCCAAACGTCAGACTTCTTGACGATATTGGTGATGTCAATACCCCGTCACCTACGGATGGGTATTTCCTCAAGTATGTTTCCGCTTCCAGTTCGTGGGTCGCTGCCGCAATCCCGACCATTAACAACTTGGATGACGTAGGTGATGTGACAATAACATCGGCCACCTCAGGTCAATTCCTGAAATGGAACGGCTCGGCTTGGGTAAATGCAGCCGTATCCACAGATGTCATGACTGATACCAAGAACGCTGCAATAATTCTCATGGACATAGGAGCATAAATCATGGCAGTTGGAGATAGGACAGAAGCACGTTTAGGCGGACCGACTCAGTTGGGTACGACCACGACGACGGTATGCACGGCTTCCGCTGGATACAACGAAATCATCAAGCAAATCATCGTCACCAATACAGACACTGTGGACAGGACATTCAGTCTGGCCATCGGTTCGGCTGCGAGTGCTTCAGCACGAATCATTTCGCAATTGCCAATCGGCGCAAACGACATCATCGTATTCGATACTGCCTTGGTCCTAAACGCATCGGAGACGTTGCAGGGTCTTGCTGACGCTGCAAGCGTCGTCAACGTCACCGCAATCGGGTGGGAAAAGCAAGTCTCATAACCCATGGGTCTTTCTACCGCTTACGGCGAGAAGTCCTTAACTGGATATTCTTATGGTGCTGGTAGCGGTGGAGACACGACTCAAACTGGTGTCGTAATTGGCGGAACCGAATACACAGTTCACACTTTTAATAACACTGGTACATTTACTGTTACGCGACCAGGGTATTTTGATGTACTTTTGTTTGGCGGTGGCGGTGGTGGCGGAGGTAATTTTAGTGGTCGAAGTGGACCTGGCGGTGGTGGTTCAAATTATGAAATTGCAACAATTTATTTTTCCACAAATCAAACAATAACAATTGGTGGAAGTGGTGCTGGTGGAGCAAATGGTTCTACTGGTGCTAGAGGTGGCATATCTTCCATTGGGTCTCTAATTGGTACTACTGGAGGTGGTGGCGGAGGAAACGGTACGGCAACAGGAAACAAAAGTAACGAAGATGGTGGCTGTGGCGGCGGTGGTTACGCTAGTAGCGCCACAGACGTTCGAGCAAAAGGACTATCTGTTTCAGTGAACGGTAATAATGGTGGCGATGGCGCAAACGCCACCGCTGCTGGTTCTGGTTCGGGTGGTGGTGGAGGTGTAGCGGCTGCTGGTTCAGTTGGTTCTGGTACTACTGGCGGCGCTGGTGGTGCAGGGTACGATATTGCAACATTCGTTGGCGGTGCGTCCAGTTTCAAGGGTGCAGGTGGTGGAGGTGGTGGCACAACTGGTGGCTCGGCTGGCTCCACTGGGGCTGGTGCTGGAGCATCTGGAGCCACCAATGGTGCAGCGGCGAGCCAAAACACTGGTTCTGGTGGCGGTGGTGCTGGCTCTGGAGCAAATACAGGCGGTAATGGTGGTTCAGGAATCGTCTACATTCGTTACGCAACCAACAGAGGATTCACCACAAACACTGGTAATACAAAGAATGGTTATGGAACCGCAACTGGTGGGGCATCGTCGGTGGATAGAACAGTTGGCGGAGTGAACTACAGAATCCTTGAATTTACAGGCACAACTACTCTGACCGTTTCACAGGCTGGCTTGTTTGATGTTTTGATATTCGGTGGTGGTGGGGCTGGAGGAAATTATGGTGCGACTGGTGGCGGTGGTGGAGCACAAGCACTAGGTCTATCAACTATCAGCACGATATACCTTGGCACAAGCGCAACAATAACTGTCGGTGCTGGAGGCTCTCAAGGGACAAGACTTGCTGGTGCACCAGGAAATCCTTCAGGAATCATAAATGTCATTCAGTCACTTGGTGGCGGTGGCGGTGGTTCACAATTTGACGGTCGCCACGGTGGCAATGACGGTTGGAACGGTGGCGGCGGTTCATCAAATAATCAGGCTGGTCGTGCTGGTCTTGGTGGCAATGCTGGTGGTTCTGGAACTGTTGCATCTACTGCGCCAATGGCTGGCGGTGGCGGTGGTGGTGCTGGTGCAACTGGCAGCAATGGCTCAAGTTCAACAGGCGGTGCTGGTGGTGCTGGAGTAGACATTTCCACATGGATTGGTGGGTCTTCATTATTTAAGGCAGCAGGTGGTGGCGGAGGTGGTTCAACAACGGGCGGCGCAGGAGGCTCGTCTATTGGTGGCGCTGGTGGTTCTGGTGGAAATGGTTCTAATGCATCTGCGAACACAGCATCAGGTGGCGGTGGCGCTGGTTCATCAACAGATAACACGGCGGGTAATGGTGGCTCTGGCATCGTCTATGTGAGGTTCCGTCTATGAGCATTTCAGGAGCACGTAAACCTCGACTCGCAACAGAGTACGGTATTGCTTCTGGCGGAACAGAATCAGATATCACCGTCTCAGGTGTTTCTTATAAGTTACATACATTTACAGCAACAGGGACTCTTTCGGTTACTCAACCAGGTTGGTTTGATGTATTAACAATCGCTGGTGGAGGCGGTGGCGGTGGAAGTAATGGTTCAGACTTCCATGGCGGCGGTGGCGGAGGTGGAGGTGTCCAATTAACAACAATGTACTTGTCTTCGAATGTAACAGTGACCGTTGGCGCTGGCGGAAATGGTGGTGCAATAGGTGGAGGCACTAGAGCAACAGACGGTACATCTTCATCTGTTGGCGGTGGTGTTCTTTCAAATGGAGTTGCTGCTGCTGGTGGCGGTGCTGGCGCTGATGGTTGGGGCAATGCCAATTCCAATGGTGGTTCTGGTGGCGGTGGAGGAATGGAGGCATCAAATACAAAAGGTTTTGGTATCCCAACACAGGGCAATGATGGTGGCGCAGGATTGAATAGCAGAGGTCCAGGAAACGGCGCTGGCGGTGGTGGAGGTGCAGGCGGAGTTGGTGGAACTGGTACTTCGTCTGCTGGCGGTGCTGGCGGAGCAGGAGTTGACATATCAACATTTATCGGTGGGGCTTCATATTTTATGGCTGCTGGTGGTGGTGGCGCAAGATATAACGGAAGTAGTGGTGCTGGCGGTTCATCCATTGGAGGCAATGGCGGTTCAAACGCAGTAGGTAGTGCTGCCACTGCAAGTAGGGCTAGCGGTGGCGGTGGTGGTTCTGGCGCTGCATACAATTCTGGTGGCAACGGTTCTGGCGGAATCGTCTATATCCGTAGAAGGCTCTCTGGTTCTGCTGTAGGAACGCTTCGCTATCAACCGACCTTGAGCGTGGATTACCTACTGGTCGGCGGCGGTGGAAGCGGTGGGGCTGCCAATACACCTGGAAGTCTTGGTGGCGGTGGTGGTGCTGGTGGTTTCCGCACTGACTCAATGACCATCGCTGCAGGAGCATACACAGTCACCGTTGGTGCTGGTGGTGTTGGTGGGGCAAATGGAACTGGTTCGTCATTCATCAGAGGAGTCAACGGTGGTGGTGGTGGAACAATGCAGGGCAGAGGTATGAACGGCGGTTCTGGTGCTGGCGGTTCTTGGAATAATAATGTTGGAGGCGCTGGAGTATCTGGTGAAGGCAATAGCGGTGCAAATGCAAGCGGAAGTAATCAAGGCGGTGGTGGCGGTGGCGCTGGTGGCGCAGGTTCTGGAAAGAATGGCGGCGCTGCATCAACAAACAACTACACAGGCTCTTCAATTTCTTATTGTGGTGGTGGGGGTGGAGCCAATGATGGTGTCGGTGGAACAAATGCTGGCAATGGTGGCTCTTCTGGTGGCGCTGGCGGTAACGGTACGGCTAATCGTGGTGGCGGAGGTGGCGGCAGTGGTGTTCAGGAAAATTTGTCAAACGCTGGTTCTGGCGGCTCAGGCAGAGTCGTCGTGCGTTGGCTCACCGCAGACGCAACTGGTCTTTCAATCTCAACAACAGGTTCCCCGACAACAGGAACAGATGGTTCATACACATGGTATGCGTGGGATACCACGGGCTCCCTCACGGTGGCACGGGCATGAAATCGTTTATCATTGAGGTGAGGTAATCATGCCGTTTTCATCAGTATTGGGCGCATCCTCGGTCATCAAGCCAGGTGTGTGCACGTCGACAACCCGTCCTTCTCTTCCCTATGAAGGGCAACTTATTTATGAGACCGACACGGACAGGGTGGCGTCGTACAACGGAAGTGCGTGGGTGTACACACATTCAAGCGGATTAATAAGGGTCACAAGTCAAAGTTTTACTTCCTCAACTACGGTAAGCGTCAACAACTGTTTTACTTCTACTTACACAAATTACACACTGAAGATTGGCGCCACTGGCACCAACGGTGCTGCCTCCTCGATTCGTCTGCGTGCAAGCAGTGTTGATGACGCTACTGCTAGCAGTTATAGAAGGCAAAGATTTTATATAAATGCAGGTACGTTTACCCCCAATGACTCTACAGCGACGACTTCTTTAAACTTGCATTTTGAATCAAGTACAAGGACATATTCGACAATTGATATTCTTGGTCCAGCCCTAGCAAACCACACAACATTTTTTGGACAAAGCCAAATAAATGGAACCGAAGTTCTTTTCACTGGGGGTTTACATAACGTATCAACTTCGTATGACGGATTCAGTTTGATATTTACTAACGCGAACTCGGGCTTTGTCGATGTATATGGATGGGCTCAATGATTACATCTGATTACTTTGTTACTGAAGATGGTGTTAAGCGTCATGCGACCCCTGAGGAAATAAACGGAATCATTTCTGTCATGGCAGAAGTAGAGGAATTCAAACTGTCTCAGCAAGCCGCATTCGCCGCCAAAGAATCCGCTAAAGCCAAACTCGCAGCCCTTGGTCTCACCGAGGCTGAGGTCAACGCAATCATCGGAGGTGTGTGATGCCCATTGACTTCCCCTCCTCGCCGGCCACCGGAGACCTCTATTCTTTCGACGAAAGAACCTGGGAATGGGACGGCTCCACCTGGCGTTTACGAGTCAGTGGTACCATCAACTACAACATAGACGGAGGCGCTCCAGCATCCGTATACGGTGGTCAACCGTCAGTAGACGGAGGAGGTGTCAACTAAATGGCCGTAAGAATTCAGTTCAGACGCGGAACAGCCGCAGAGTGGACATCAGCCAACCCAACCCTCATGGATGGGGAATTTGGGCTTGAGACCGATACCAGCAAATATAAAATTGGCAATGGCTCTACTGCGTGGACGAGCCTTGCGTATTCTTCCTTGCCTGCCACCGCGATTGAATCTTCGACCATTGACGCAAAAGGAGACTTGCTCGTTGGAACGGCAAATAACACCATTGGTCGTCTCGGCGTTGGAACCAATGATTATGTTCTTACTGCTGATTCTGCCCAAACTTCAGGCCTAAAATGGGCACCGGTCTCAGGAGCAGATGTTCTTCAGGTTCAAGTATTTAGTTAGGAGCAAAACATGGCAACGTACACGAAGGAAAAACTAAGCGCGTCAACTGACGGTCGAGCCATTAAGGTTGCTGCTA
>Ga0129333_10003019_pt1 | contig 15753 bp, 19 predicted proteins | sample CPB6_08_DNA_FD_94474 | JGI IMG/M metagenome (GOLD analysis project Ga0129333, IMG submission 94474) | Freshwater to marine salinity gradient microbial communities from Chesapeake Bay, USA - CPBay_Sum_0.6_0.8_DNA | ecosystem: Environmental > Aquatic > Marine > Coastal | place: USA: Chesapeake...
ACCAAAACATGCAGAAGACCAAGATGTAAAAGAAAAACCGAAGAGAAGACAGCCGCGCAACCAGGCTGCTGCACGTTCAAAAAAACAAAGAGCCGCTACACAAGGACGCACACGACGCAACCGGACAAACAATTCCATAACATTTGAAGTTCGCGAACATTAAGAAGAGAGATTTTAGATTATTTTAGATTATTTTCGCGTTTTCGAATAAATAATCTAAAATATGCACATGTTTATCAACTGTCTAAAAGCGTTGGCTGGTAAGGGGGTGTTAATGAGTTCGTTTTATGGCCATAATACAAGCAGTTGGCAACATCTTGTGGAGGCAGTTGTGGGCACGTCATGGGTTCCGACCCGTAGAAATTGACACGACGCACTTCTGAGTTGAATGAAATCGGTTTTGGAACAGGAACAATGTGCATGTCCTTAATGGGTTTGTTTGTGTACAGGCCGCCACACATTTCGGCGCGAGAGCACCTGCCGTTGTTTGGCGTGGCCCAGTAGCGCACATTATTGGTGAATTGGCCAAACCCATTGTCAAATACGGGATAGTATGACCATAAGTCTTCGGACGACATGTCGGAAATGCCACCGGGTGTTTTTACAGGATAGTCTTTATACAATATCGGATACGTGGTTGCATCGGGGGAAGAGGCAGGCGACAAGGCAAACCCTTCCATTTGGTTTGGTTGAAAGCACATTTGTAATCCGAAACACATGAATACGATTGCTAAAATGATGTATAATAAGTGTGTTTGGTTCATGGTTTGCACAATTGATATTATATGAATATATATAATATAATATATAAATGTTGGATGTGAACCATGCATAAATGAAACATTATGCATGATTTATAAAATATCATTGCAAACTGCCTTATTTGCGATGTTTATTTTTGCATTTTTTGCTTTTTTTGCTTTTATTTTTCAGGTTTTTTCTAGTTCCTCCATGTGCAGCAATGGGTTTTTGTGGGCGCACCAAACCAGAAGTGGCTGAAGCAGGAGGAGGCGGAGGTGGAGGACGTGGACGAAATGGGTTCTTGCACGATTGAGTTCTGCAACGGCGGCTCCATTTCCCTTTGACAATTCGGAGTTCTTGGGTTTGGTCTTGGCGCGAGTCATCGGGTTCTTCCCGAATCGTATCACCCCAACGCGGTCGTCGTTGATTACGTCTACAACGTCGTCGCCGTGAAGGCAGTGGTGAATACATATCCAAGTTGCTACGCATTGATGGACTAAGCAATGGTGGCGTGCTCAAATCCAGGAATGGAGAATCTGGAACTGGTGAGTAATCAATGAACTGGTCTTCTTGTGGCTGCATAATATTTATATCTTATATACATATTGCATTTTTTTTTACAAAGTATGAAATAAAATGTTTACGCGCAATAATGGTTTAAATACACAAAAACATGTCATTTATTGCATAACACTGATTTGAATACTAAACCCATGTCATCAAATTACACAACGCAAAATGACTTGCTCATGACAAATCTGATGAAATTTTACGAGGAGGATAATAACTTGGAGAAAATGTTGAAGATAATCAATGGAGAGTCGCCAATTTCTCTCCGCATCATTGATTGGTTTGCCACAAATTACGCCAAGAAGTTTTTCACGGTGTATGAAGTGGGTGCAAATCGGCGATTCAAAGTGTATGTGGATTATAAGCTAAAGTTGAAGGCGTATAGTAAACGTCGATTTGACCCATTTTGCAGGTGGGACCGAATCACAATCCCTTATGGCAATGGCACATTCATTCAGACCACAATTGGACAGCTCAACTTCTTCAAATGGGCGCTTGAAAACGGAGTGGTTGCATACATTGAGAACAATTATGCGACCATTGAAGATGACATGAATGCACGGAATAGCACTTCGCGTCGAAACAACCACACGCAAGACGCAAAAGAAGACGGGAATGAAGTGGTGGAACCGGTTTCGAATAAAAACAAGACGCGCAAAAAGAGAGAGGAGTTGAGTATTTCAGCTACAAAAAGCATCAAAAAAGAGACGGTGGAGATTGTGGTTTCATTCAATTGATTCCATTGAACAAATAACAAATTGAAGAAATCAAATTCAAAAGTTGCCGAAATTCAATTAAAGTTATTTATTAATGTATATTATCTCTCTTTTTTAAGATTTGTGAAATGAGTGCAAATGAAACCAATGACAATGCGGCTTTGAAAGTAATTCCTTACACGGCAACATCACTGTCTGTTTTGGGTCGATTCATATTCATGTATTTGTTATATAAGAACAAAAGCACAAACACTCTGTCTCTTTTATTCTGTTGTTTGAGCATTATTTCATCCAGTATGTGGATATATTACAGTGTGCAGATGAATGATGCGCCGTTGGTGATGCGCAGCAGCACGGAAATAACGCTGCTATTTCTCTCGGCGTTGTACATCATAAAGAACAAAGTTTCGCAGTATCAACAGCAACAACATGTGCAATTGTTGACGTGAATTTTATTCATTGCTCAACTGTATTTATATTATCATTTATATTATCAACAATGTATATGGAGCAATTTGATAATATAATGTCATTAAGTAAGGTTCGGGTTCCAATGCGGTATGTTCCGCGCACATTGTCTCGCAAGGATAGGAGCAAGCAGATTGCCATGTTGAAACGGTCGCGCCGGTTGTATAAGCGTGGAAAGTATTATGGGCGCACCACCAAGCTGAAGTCGTATCCGCACGTTGCATCGAAACACACTGATGTGGCGCGCAACATGTATCATGTGGACAAAATTGTGCCAAATGCCGCGTTGGCCAAGGCGACCAAGTGTTCGATTGGTGCACTGCAGAAAATCGTGAAAAAGGGAGAGGGCGCGTTTTATTCGTCGGGTTCGCGTCCCAACCAGACGCCGCATTCATGGGGATATGCCAGGCTGGCAAGCGCGATAACAGGGGGCAAGGCGGCTGCAGTGGATTACTCCATTTTGAAGAAGGGTTGCGACAGCAGAAGCAGGGCGCTACGACTTGCGAATGCATCGCGCAAGAAATACAACCATGGTCAAGGTGCAGCGCGAAAAATAAGCATCGGGTGAATACGATATTAAACACATTTTATCTCAATCATTTATATCACGCACACTCACAATGAAAGCCATTGCAGTGTTTCAGGGCAGACTGAAAGGCAGCTACGTGTCATTCAAACAAGATGACCCCTTCTCTCCTGTTAGGGTGTCAGGACATATTGAAAACCTGGCGCCGGGGAAGCACGGATTTCATGTTCATCAATATGGGAACTTATTAAGCAGCGACTGCATGAACTGTGGGGGGCATTTCAATCCAACGAATGCGGATCACGGTTCGCGCACCAGTTTGAGTTCACACGCGGGAGACTTGGGAAATATCACTGCATCATCTGATAAACACAGCACATTCCATTTTTCCACGCCCAAAATCTCTCTGTTTGAGGGGGAGCTTTCCGTGATTGGGCGGTCGCTCGTCATTCACGAAGACGAGGACGACCTGGGCAAAGGCGGGTTTCCAGACTCGCTGACCACAGGGCACGCGGGCAAGCGCATCGACTGTGCGGTCATTGGTTTCGACAAAGAATGAATGCGCAATGAATGTGCGTATGAAAAATAAATTAAATACATCTCGACAATTTAATTTATTATCTGCATCAAAACAACAATAAGACATAAATGAAGTGATGGGGTCAAGTGTTTCAATTTCGAAAGTGAATTACGAAGACATTCAATTCATATGTCGCACAGCCAATCCAGTGAATGAGCATAAGTATTCTAGTTTCTATGCGACGACGCACCCGTGGCTACTGATCAACACGTTGCCACCGGGGATGCAGGGTTGTTTGATTCCTGGCACGCTGCCGATAGAAGAAGAAGAAGCGGCGATGAATGCGATGCTTTCAGAACCGAAGGGGAAAGAACGAGAGATAATTGTGTATGGAAAAAATGCGAATGATGACACGGTGCATAAAAAATACCAACAGCTCATAAATCTCGGGTTCCGAAATGTGCGTGTTTATCCGGGGGGACTGTTTGAGTGGCTGCTGTTGCAAGACATATATGGTGCGATTAGTTTCCCGACTACGTCCAGAGAATTGGACATACTTAAATACAAGCCACCATCAGCGCGTCAAAAGTTGATATTGAATTGAATTAATTCATATGGTCTTATATTATATTATAGATATGTGCTTATAGTATAATACCATTTTGCATATTAAAAAATGCAGCCCGCAGTTCTCTTATTCCATTGGACCTTTGGCATTGGCCTAATTCAAAGCCTGTATTTAGCATGCGTCAATCCGCCGCCTCTTATGCGCGCAGTTTACACGGGAGCAACTCTTGTGAACACGTATCACTATGGTCTGAGTGCACAGTTGCACGAGCCAAGCCGTCAAACTATGCGACTTTACATTCCGGATGATGAGCAACGAACCATCTTTTTGAGCCGCGTGGCCAAGTGGACCAGTCGTGGACTACATGTGTTTTCGATTGCGATGGACATCACGTATATTGTAGTGATAACCGACACCAATGTTTGGCTCACCATAATGATGTTCATGGCAGTTTCGTTTTACCCGGCGTTGAAACTGTTGCGGCGATGTGCGCCGGACATCAATACCACCCTGGCTCAGCGTCTTTTGAAGTCGCGAAACGAGACGCGACCCACGACGCACAATGAATATTCGTTGCTGGATGACAATGACTACAATGATGCAGTACAGCAGCGATTCATGTTGAAACAAGTGCCGCGGATGCTGGCCATGATTGCACTGTGTGCGTGCCACATGGCACTCATGCTGGACGTGCGAGACACGTGCGCCAATAAGGCACGTGCAACGAACTCCAGTTTGAGTTGGCTATGTTAGTCAATGCAATGGGGTTTTACGGGTTTTGTTTTTTTTGAGTTTTTTTGACCCACCTTTTTTTCCATGCACACGACCATGCATGTTCATAAAGAATTTTCTTGTGTCGCGTGTTCCAATGTGGGGGTGTTGAGAAAAATGTCGCATCAACTCGGCGGACATTGCGCCCTTTGTTAATAATTTGTCGCGTTCCTCTCTCGGAACCTCTACCATTTCTGACAGTTGTCGTTGTACATTGGTTTCATCCTTATCAATGTCTTTTTTATACTTGTGTATTATGCGGGCCAGAGGAACTAATGCCAATGCGCCCGATGCTGCAGACACTTTTGGCGAATGTGAATACGTGCCAAACGATGCTATGGTTAAAGGTAATGCCACCATCGTATCGTACAAAGTACTATGTCGTGGAACATCATCATAGAAGCTTTGTTTCGCTGCCTTCAAATATTTTTGAACGGTTGACATTTTAGGAGGAAGAGAATGATGATGTGTTCCTAACAACGGAACTTGTTTGGCGGCTGCTAATGCATTGGGTGGCACTAGGTTCCTCTTATTTGCATATTCAAGCGACATGCGCTCATTAAAATCAGCTCGATTTGAAATATATAAAAAAAATTTTGAAAAATCTGAACTACCAAAATATTTTTTGGCGACTTGTTCTGGAGATGATTTAATGAGTTCGTATCCAATATCTCCAAGATAGAAGACGCGGACATCTTGGAATAATGCAACCTCTGGATACATGTCTACCGTCCTACTAAACTCTAAATCGCTTGGTGACATCTGGTAATGCACATTGAGTCTCATATTGCTGGCCTCATAAGGAGAAATAGGTCTACTTATAATCCGCCATGCCACAGCAAGTTGCAATGTTCCGCGTTTTATTTCACCGACATCTCTGATATATTCATACAAGTACAACGGTGGATTTGGTGAAAAAATTGCATATTTATGATCATGCAAATCTTGGAGGGTTTTCAATTCGGTTATTTTATTCATGTTTTATTTATATGTATCACAAATATAAAAAAAAAGGTGGGTGCAATTGTGGTGTGATTTAATACATGGGGTACATGGGTTTAAAGTTCATCAATGAAATTCATTATCTTTTCCACACGGTGAGTTGAATCGTTTTCAATATCGGGATTGGCATCAATGACTAGTTTTTTGCACGTGATGCCGTTTATCCAGTCTTCATGATAGTCATGGCACTTCTGCACATATTCCAGTGGAATGGTTTCGCCCTCTCGTCCTCTTTTGTTGATGCGCTCCAAGCACTTTTCTGGGTCTGCGCGAATGTAAATGAGTCCTGCAACTGGCAAATCACGGATGAATTCGTCAAACCACATGTTGTAAATGGTGTATTCATCGTGTTCGATGTCTCCATTGTCGTAAAGCATTTTCGCAAAGATGTTGCGGTCGGTGTCGACGCTGCGCTCGGTCACAATCACGCGGCACTGCCCTGCATGTTCGCGAACGGTTTTGCGCAACAGAGCAAGGCGCGAGATGTAAGCCATCATTTGAAACCGAAATGCATATTTCTTGTGATCCTTGTAGAAATTGGTGAGAATGGGAACTCCTTCTTTGTCCTTTATATTTTCCCATAAGCCAACTGGTTCTTCAACAAAATGCACGTCTTTGCAATCTTTGCATGTTTCCTTGAGCATTTCCCATGTGGTGGACTTGCCTGAGCCGATGTTGCCGTCAACGCTCACAAGCAACGGTGTTTTAAGCATTATGTTTTGTCTGGAACGTTATGTTCTATCGCTGCATTAGTTTTAACTGGATTAAACCAAAATCAATTTTTTCAGTAATTCAAAATTGGAACTGAAAAAATCATTAGTGAATGAATTTAAAGAAACATCGACAAACCATAATAACTTATTTGGAGCCATTTGGAGCCATGGATTTCACACAGGGCAAGTTGACAAAAAGTGAATGGGACGGCATGGAAGTCCCGGATTCACATGAAGAGCAGGAAGTGTACGAGCTTATAAAACAGGGATTTCACAATGTGAACATTGTGCGAAATTCTACACAGACATTGTTGCAATACATGAAAATTTCACCGTCGGATGAAATGCACGCGCACATGTACGAATTGTATTTCAAAACGCACGTGGACCAGATGCAGGAGGCATTCCAGTTGCATGATTTCAAAACCGACACGGACAAAAAGAAGTTGGTGAAAAAGGCCGACCTTATTCGGATTCAAAACACGAACAGCAATTTGGACGAACAAAAAACAAAAATTTATGAATTTGTTTTGCTTGGATTACTGTTGAATCTTTTGAACAACAAGTTTCCGCACATGTATTCGTATTGGAGGGATTACTTGCAAGGGGTGTCGGAACGCAAAAGGAAGCGTGCACCTCCGATGCCGGATGCTGTGCCAAGTCGTCCCAAATGGATGTATTTTCATTACAGCATATGCTTGTTGAGGCGAAACAGCATTGAGCACATCAACCCCCACGTTGAGTCGTTTTTGAATTATGTCATTGCATTGGTGGAGAATGATTTTGAATCGGCTTCATTCGTTTCGAAAGCGCACGAGCATGTGGAAAAAAACGAGTATGTTTTCAAATGTGGCGACATGAAGTTGTATGAGCATCAAAAGCAGATTTTCACGGTGTTCAAGACCGATGCAACGCCCAAGTTGGTTCTTTACATTGCTCCCACGGGCACGGGCAAAACCTTGACACCGATTGGACTGAGTGAGCACTATCGCGTGATTTTCGTGTGTGCTGCGCGCCATGTGGGTCTGGCATTGGCCAAAGCCTGCATTTCCGCGAAAAAACGCATAGCATTTGCATTTGGATGTGGCAGTGTGGACAACATTCGACTGCATTACTATTCGGCCAAGGATGTTATTCGCGACCGTCGCACGGGTGGCATTCGAAAGGTGGACAACAGTGTGGGCGACAATGTGGAAATCATGATTAGCGACATCAAGTCCTACAAGCATGCCATGTATTACATGAACGCGTTTAACCCGCTGAATCGACTTTTGTTGTATTGGGACGAGCCCACAATAACCATGGACTACGCCGAGCACGAGTTCCATGCCTTGATCAAAGAAAACTGGACCGAAAACATTGTCCCGAATGTGGTGCTGTCGTCGGCCACGCTGCCGCAGCAAGCGGACATGGCGCCCACTATCATGGATTTTCAGGCGCGGTTTGCGGGCGCGCAGGTGCACAGCATTGTGAGCCATGATTGTCAAAAGACGATTTCATTGGTGAACAAGGATGGATATGTGCAGTTGCCGCATCTCATGTTCAAAGAGTATGATAAAATGCGGGCATCGGCAGCGCATTGTCGCAAATATAAGACATTGCTGCGCTACTTTGATTTGCGCGAGGTGGTTCGGTTCATTTCGCACGTGAACGAGAAAAAGCTGTGGACATCGGGTCGTTATGCGGTTGAACGGCATTTTTCGGATATTGCAGACATCAACATGACGAACATCAAGGAGTATTATTTGGAGCTGTTGGAAAATGTGCAAGCGGACAAATGGGGAGAGTTGTATGCGCATTTTCAAGACAGTAGAACTCGCATGCATCCGTCAAATGTGAACATAACATCAAAGGACGCGCACACGTTGACATGTGGCCCCACTCTATTTTTGGCAAACGACGTGGAAAAAATTGCGCGGTTTGCTATGCAAATTGCGGAGATTCCAGAGTGCGTGATGGATGATTTGATGAAAATCATCGACCACAACAATGAGATTAAGGATGAGATGGAGAAGTTGGAACGCGAGATTGAGGATAAAATGGAAGAGGGCAACAACAATGACAAAGATGAAAAAGCAAAAGACAAGAAAAACAATAAAAAGATGGACGACATGCGGTTTAGTCCGGAAGTTCGGCGGTTGCAGGAAAAGATGGATGAGCTTAGAAGGCAGGTTAAGTGGGGTGCGTTGAACGACATGTTTGTGCCTAACCGTGCGGAGCACTTGAAACGGTGGGCGCCGCATATGACAAAAGAAGATATTGAAGCCACCAAACCATTCACGTCGCAGGTTGAGCCGGAGGATGTAGAGCGCATCATGGTTTTGCCAATTGAGAACATTTGGAAGGTGTTGTTGATGATGGGGGTCGGGGTCATGACGGAGCAGTCGAATTCGAACAAGACTTACACGGAGATTATGAAGGACTTGGCACAGAAGCAGCGGCTTTACCTGATCATTGCGTCAACTGACTACATTTATGGCACGAATTATCAGTTTTGCCATGGGTATTTGGGCAAGGATTTGAGCGACATCAGCCAGGAAAAAATAATTCAGGCGCTAGGTCGAATCGGGCGCAACAAGTTGCAGCAGGAATACAGCATCCGATTCCGCGATGATGCACACATCTTGAAGATTTTCCAGGAGTCGGCGACGGCCAAACCGGAGGTGGTGAACATGGCGCGCCTATTTTCATCATGACCAGCGCCGGATGCATGTGCTGCTCAAATTGTTGGTCTTGTCATGATGGGGTCATGGGTTGTGCTTCACCCCTAGAGAATAAATTTCATAGCATTCTATGTGATTGTACCATTGGCCCACGAATTGTATGGTTTCTGGGTCGTGCAACGTGGAGAAGGGTTGTTCAGGAATTTTGCATATCAAGTATTTTGTGCCGTTGATTTCAAATGAATGGAAGGAACTGGAACTCATTTTGCTGTCTTTAACTGTCTCTTTTATGTGCTTTATTTTTGAAATCAATTTTTTACATTATTATTAAATTGATTCACTCAAATTGTACTTACTCAAATTATACTATTTGCATTTATATAAACATGATGCGCGCGACGGCCAAATCGGAGGTGGTGAACATGGCGCGCCTGTTTTCATCATGACCTACACGAATGTGAACGCAGCGCCGGATGCAATCAACTTCTCCATGTGCTCATTGAATTGTTCCATTGTCATCATATCAGATGAGTTATTAACCGGGTAAATTTCATAGTGCGCGGTATGGTTGTTCCATTGGCCAACGATTTGTTTGGTTTCGGGGTCATGCAGCGTAGAGAAGGGCTGGTCAGGAAGTTTGCACATCAAGTATTTAGTGCCATTGATTTCGAACGGATAGAAGCAGGTTTCTGAAGCGTCATTCATATTGTGATGTTTTGTATGTTTTATATGTTCTATATTATTTGTTATTTTAAAATCAATTTTTGAAACTATTATAAATATAAATATAATTATAAATACTTAAAATCATTTTGTATAATATAATAAATCCAATCAAATGGAAGAAAATAACCAAATTCGCAAATTCCAATGCAGTAAATGCAACAAGTCGAAATTCATTTTGAAGAAAGTTTCTGATAAGCAGCATCATGGGTTTTCATGTCATGAATGTTGGGCCACCATTGATAGAAAACGATATTCGGGTTGCATCATTGGATAAAAAACAATGCAACAAAAAAATATATGATTTATGTAAAAACAACGAGCCATGAAACAATTGGGAATTATCATTTTTTTCATTTTGATGATTGTCATCGCGATTGCTATTTTAAAACGCGCATCAATTAACAATGTCAAAGTTGAAAAATATGATAAAGCAAAACCTATCAATGTAGAAATGATTGCAAACATGATTGCAGTTGTTGCATTTGCATTTACAGGGGTGCTCTCAATTTACACTCCGAACGTTGATTTGTTTGGTGCAGTTGTATTGGGAGTGATCACCGCACTCGGAGGAGGAACTATTCGCGATGACATCATGGATGTTCCCATTTTTTGGATTAAAATGCCAACGTATGTGTGGGTGTCCACGATTGCCAGCTTATTTGCATTTTACACTGCACGCTTTCTTTCGAATTCTCAAATATACAATTTCATTCTTTACATGGATGGTTTAGGCGCAGCCATGGTTGGCATTCAAGGCGCTCGCAAAGCATGGAAAAAATTCCCCAAAAATTCCACATTTGCCATCATAATGGGAGTTATCACTGCAATTGGCGGAGGATTGATTCGAGACATTTTGTCCGGACGCAAAACACTCCTCATGACGCATGATTTATATGCGGTGCCTGTTTTATTTGGTTGTGCATTGTATGTGTATCTTTTGAAAAACACATCAGTTAATCTTGACAATTCAATTTCTATTTTGTGCACAGTGTTTACATTTTTATTTAGAGCTGCATCTATACATTGGAGTTTGACTATGCCAAAAATGTTTATAGGAGGATTATGATGTGTTTTTTGTGTGAATCAAATATGTAAGTTTTTTCCATTTTTTTTCCAGTCAGTGTAATAATGAGTCAATCAAACGTCATGTGGCGTCCGTCATATCCCTCTGAAAATGTGAAGACGCCGCGTTCAAGAACCTATAGCACAACGAATCCATATGCATCCCAAGAAGAACCACAACCACAAACGATACAACCACAAACGACACAACAGATTCACAACTTTCAAGATTTTCAAGAAGTTCCTCATTCAAAACGAGAGAATAACAGCAATAAAATATATGAACGCGGATTGACTCCTCAAGTCGGAATGAATCCTTTTCTGCAAGGCAACTACTTGCAGGATTTAGAAACCCAAAACCAGTTTTTGAAACCGATTAACTCTAATATTTCATCCAGTAAGAGTAGTTGATATGAAAATAAAAGCTAAAAAATGACTCGATGTCATTTCAAAAATGTATGAAAATTGAAAAAATTGAAATGCTTTTTTCAATTTTCTTGTCATCATTAGGCATTGCCACTCCTTTTATTCCAAGCGCTTTTCAAAGCATTTTCAAGATATTCTTCTGGATTTATTCGTATCAAAATGAAACAAGATACACTTCGTGTCATTGCGCAAAGCCCTGCACTGATTTCCAAACATCTTGATGTTGTAAAACGTCAATTCGATGACATGGATGCAATTGCAGCCAAGGCAACTCCGTATCAACACATGCGTCGCAAACACACAAAGCCGATTCTGGCTCTCATGAAAGAGGTTGGCGATGAACGCAAAATGGTTGTTCGAATGATTCAGGTTCAACACGAGCAAATCAACAAATACCGCAAAAGCATTCGTGATGGGCGCAAAACGGTCAAGCGTGGTGCGCCTGCTTCGTTGGAATCTGTCACCATGGAAACCATGATCCAAATGACGCTGCGTGTCATACAAGACATGAAAGATGCGATTCCAAACCTGATTGAGCCATTGGTTGTGCGCATCTACAAGCGCCTTTCCAAATTGCAAAAACACATGCAACTCTTCAAACAATACACTGATTCGGAATTTTGCACAAGGTACATCAACCACGTGCCATCTGACTGCCAGTGTGACTGCCCTCCATGCCGCCAGTGTCAATGCAATGAATGTCATGAAGGCAATTGCAGCCGCGATGTCGTATGGGGTAGTTTTCGGGATGAACATGACAGCCCTCTTTACGACCCTCGCTACGATGAAATCTCACCTCCAGCGCATCATCAAATGAATTACGATTCTATGGATCTCTAACCAAATTAATTATCTATAAAAAAAAACAAATATAAAAAATGCACCCCCAACCCCAAAACCCAAAACCCAAAAAAAAACATTTTTTTATCACACACATATAAAAATGTCGTCAATCAGTTTTGATTCTGTTCCAGCATCGAAAGGCATAGTTGGAAACATTAAGCAGTCTGTTATAAGGTCAGGCGTTAATGCAGCTCTGAACAATTCGGGTGTTATGCGCCATGGACTGAATGCGAATTACTATGCAAATCATGGACGCCCAGGAATGGCACTGCGCGAAGGTGCAGCAGCAGTCTGGGATGCAGTAAGTGGAAGTCGCAAATGAACAAAAACATTATTACTGCTGTTTTTGTTTTGTTCCGCCATGATACGAGTAGCCGTGTCCTTCTTTTATCATTTGCGCATTCACTGTCCTCTCAAAATCATATGTTGCATCATCATCCGACATGACAGAGACCAAGAGCCTGCCATACTTGTCAAATTCATGACAGTGCACTTTGAAGTATTCTTTTGTTCCCAGCAGTTCGGCCAACCTATTTTTGGCTAGAACCGCATTTTTTTTGATTTCATCGCGGTTTTCGAGAGATAATGAGGGCTTCATTTCAGGACTGTCATATCCAAACATCCTTGCTTTGAAATGATACACAGAGTCGTAGTGCGAAATGATGATGTTGAATGTGTCGCCGTCGTAAAAGTCAACCGCCTTGGCATAAGTGATGAGTCCATTGAATGAAAAAACCGGGGTATTGGTCTTATTTGCGGCCTTTAGCTTCTCCAGGTTGCAGTTCATAATTCATATGTGTTATAAACAATGTTGGCATGTCTTTATGTAGTATTACGGTGGCAATATATGTTTTCAAGAAACTGTGATAACATCGTTTAGTGCTTCATAATATTTTGCAAGTTGAAAAGATATTGCTCCAGGCCACACTGACACTGTTCTATCCCAATCCAAGAATAAAATTCTTATATTTTTAAACAATTCGATTTGCATTCTGTCATTATCCGTGAGGGTCGTTCCTTCTTCAACTTGGCCAGTTATTCCACGTATTGCATTTAGAAGAAACTGTAGTGGTGTAAAGTTGTAGTTGTCTTCTAGACGATTAAGAAAACTCGAGTGTCTAAACGCGCGCAATTTATTGTAAATTGCATTTGCTCTCAAAGTTTTGAAAATAGAATCTTTAGGCATTATTCGTTTTTTAGTTTCGGTTGGCACATGGGCAATCGATTCACAAACTCCCTTAAAATTTTCATCATAGTCATCAAAAAATGCACCAACCAGGGATTCTGAATCACACGGTATGCCTTCTTCTCCCATAATTCGTTTAATTACTTCAGCTTTTGTTTTTTCTGCAAAATGACGTTCCGGATTTATTACTGGATTAATAGGGATGCTAGAAGAATCCGTTTCTTGATTTTTCGGATCTTTCGAAGGGTCGTCTGCGCGCGTAGATATTACTTCTTTTATATCATCGGATAATCCTAAAAGTTGTATTGTTCTGATAATTCCAATTAAATTCCCGTTTGATATAATGTATACTGGAATGCCTTTAGATTTGCATGCTTCAAGCAAAGTTGTCCATAAATGTGCATAACTGTTTGAACCAAAAATGTATTCTTGGAATGATTTCAATGTGGCCTCATTATTAAATGACCAAGTGTTAGTTATGCCAAGTGCTTCTCCGTGGTTTGTGTCTTGTCGCAATCCTCCTTTTTGCAAACGATGAGAATAAGAATGTTTTTTTTTTGATGACTGATGACGGCGACCATTTTTTTTGGATTTTTTAGTCTTTATTTTTCTAAAGTGTTTATTTTTCATAAATGTGAAACAATAAATGAAAATATGATTATATAAGATAATCATATTTTTTATTCTATGTATAACATTCTTCAATGAAATAATATAAAACGCCAGCGCTATAATTACACATCAATTTCTCTCAAATGACCGATTCCGAAACAGACATGCGTGTCATCAAGCGCAATGGCGAGTACGAGATCATTGCCTTTGACAAGATTTTGGCCCGCATCCGCAACGTGGGGCAGCAAGCCGGCATAACTGCCGTGAATTACACCGCTCTTGCCATGAAGGTCATTGACCAGCTGTATGACGGCATTCCCACCACAAAAATCGACGAACTCACTGCCGAGCAGTGTGCAACTATGGCCACGCAGCACCCGGACTACGGCACTCTGGCGGCGTACATCATCATATCCAACCACCACAAAACCACACCGACCACATTTTATGAAGCCATGCGCAAATTGCACGAATTCAGGGATGTGCGTGGCCTGCCATCGCCTCTGATCAGTCAAGAATTTTGGGATGTTGTTTGTTTATATCGAGAGGAATTGGAAGCCATGATTGATGTGTCGCGGGACTTTCTGATTGACTATTTTGGATTCAAGACACTGGAGCGTTCGTATTTGATGCGGTCAAATGGGATCACATTGGAGCGACCGCAATACATGTGGCTGCGCGTGTCGGTGGGAATACATTGGTCCAACATGGAAAAGGTTAGAACCACATATGATTTAATGTCGCAGAAGTATTTTACGCATGCCACGCCGACGTTGTTTAATGCGGGAACGCCGCGGCCTCAATTAAGCAGTTGCTATTTGATTGCGATGGAGAGCGACAGTATTGACGGAATTTTCAACACGCTGAAGGAGTGTGCGAATATTTCCAAGCATGCGGGTGGGATAGGAGTGCATGTGCACAACATTAGGGCAACAGGAAGCCACATTCGTGGCACAAACGGCGTGTCGAATGGACTGGTGCCGATGTTGCGCGTGTTCAACAACACGGCGCGCTACATTGACCAGGGCGGAAAGAGGAATGGCACGATTGCGGTGTATTTGGAGCCGTGGCACGCGGATATTTCGCATTTCTTAGAAATGAAGATGAATCATGGTGATGAGGACACAAAGGGGCGCGACCTGTTTTATGCGTTGTGGGTGCCGGACCTTTTCATGACGCGTGTAAAGACGAATGCAATGTGGAGCTTGTTTTGTCCTGATGAGTGTCCGGGGTTGTCAGACGTGTATGGTGAAGAATTTGACAAATTGTATACGCGCTATGAAGAGGAGGGGCGTCAGCGTGGACTAATAAAAGCGCGCGACTTGTGGTTTCGCATTTTGGACAGCCAAATGGAGACGGGCACACCGTATCTTTGCTACAAGGACTCTGTAAACAAGAAGACGAATCAGAAGAATTTGGGAATCATTCGGTCATCCAATCTGTGTTCAGAAATCATGGAGTATTCTGATGACAAGGAGACGGCAGTGTGCAATTTGGCAAGCATTGCTCTCAACCGGTTTGTTAAAGGAGCGCCGGCTGAATTCGATTTTGAAAAGCTGCACGAGGTGACGCGCGTCGTGACGGAAAATTTGAACCGCGTCATTGATGTGAATTATTATCCCACTCCAAAAACGCGCGTG
>Ga0129333_10003020_pt1 | contig 15752 bp, 25 predicted proteins | sample CPB6_08_DNA_FD_94474 | JGI IMG/M metagenome (GOLD analysis project Ga0129333, IMG submission 94474) | Freshwater to marine salinity gradient microbial communities from Chesapeake Bay, USA - CPBay_Sum_0.6_0.8_DNA | ecosystem: Environmental > Aquatic > Marine > Coastal | place: USA: Chesapeake...
ATCTAGATGTATCATCTATTTAGTCATTCTACACAGGCTTTTCTCCCGTTAGTAGTGTTCTAGCAAACCATAAGCGAAACCACGCTGGTGTGCCTGGGCGAATGTTTCGCTCACGCTGTATTCTAGCTAATTCTGTTCCTGTAGCACTAATATTACTACCAAGACTAGCGCCGTTATCAGCAGGTATGCCGGCTAAACAGCGTAGTCTTGTTATTTCGTCTATGTAAGCATTCATAGACTTATTTAGGAGTCACTATTTAAGATCTAGTGACTGAACTTTCTTAACAGCAAGACAAAAGAAACGCTCTCTGACCCGTTTAGTATCTTCTGATCCCTCTTCTGTTGAGCCCATGTTTAGATCAAACTCCAAGGTATCAAACTTTTGAATAGCAAACCCAGTACGCTGTAATAGCGCTGCTAGCATACGCTCACCGAAGATACTGTAATGATTGAGATTGAACTCATGCCCACGCTCACAATCAGGAGCAGGAACTTCAATATACATGATAGCATTCTGCTTCATAATACGATTGTATTCAGCAAGCGTAAATAAAGGATATGGACTATGTTCTAGAGCATGACGAAGAAAGATAAAATCAACGCTTTCATCATGAAATCCCTTGTGCTGAGGTAAGAAACTCAAATCATATGCTTCTACATCATGTCCCTTGCTTTTACAAAGATCAATATCACCCTGACTAAGCGTTACACCAAGATAATTAGTGTAGCCACGTTGCTTGATTTCATCTAGGAAATACCCAGGACCACAACCAAGATCTAAAATTCTAGCATCTTTCGCTAGTTCTAGAGAATCAAAGTAAGTTTCTGTAACCTTCGTTGTTAGTTGTTTGTGAAATCCTGATTCTCCTTCATCATAGATATGAGTGGCTAACCATTCATGATAAAGCATGATCTTTGGTATGTCGAGCGTTTTTCGAATGTCGATGTTTTTCATAAGTTCCCTTGTGTTAAATATGAACTTACTTATCAGTGTTCGTTGTGCTGTAAATTTTTTATAAACGACTGGTGAAATCAGCTTCTAAGTCAAGATCAGTACTAAAGTCCGCTTCTTGTTCGAACAAACTAATAACACCCATTGCTGATGCACTGGTAATCACTGCTTGCTTAATAGCATTCTTCCATGTGCTTCCTGCTAGTTTAAGACCTAGAATAGTAGCAATAGAGTTGATTAGCCCTGTTAGCACTACACGACGAGTAGTGGGATCAAGAGGCTGTAACAGAGTAAATAAAGTTCCAGCAGCAATGCTAGTAACTGCTCCAAGAATAGCACTTTGATAGTTGGGATTCTTAATGCCTCTGTTGATAAGTCTAACGATACCTCGTCTATGACGACGATCAATCTTAGATAAGAGTTCCTTAGCGTGTTCCTCATAATCATCAACAGGTTTAGTACGATCAGTGGGCATACGATTAACAATAGAGATCATGGTTTTTACAGCCTGATTGAAATCATATTCTGTTTTTACATGCCCAGTCTTGGGTTCTTTGCTCTCGTAGATAGAACTGTCTAACTTACCATAAATTCTCATATAACGACCTGCTAAAGCATTTGCCTGATCTTCGATAAACTGTTCTTGTTCTTTATCCATGTTGTCATGAGCAGTGCCCAATTCAAATTGACGAGAATGAATAAGCTCGTGACATAATGTTCTCATGATGTCAGCCGTATTTCTTTCGCCCACATGAACCCAAATAGTCTCGCCCATCATATTACTACCAAAGGTTCTTCTATCTTGTACCAAACTGTTGTCATTGCTGTATTCTATCTTGGGCATAACGTCAAGTCCGATCTTTTCACCTGCCCAGTCAGCGAATTTTTTAAGTTTGGCAATCTTATCGTGATTATTCATGCTAGTATTTATGATGCTAAATAGTATTCTATTAAATAGGTGATTATCGTGAAGTTGGTTACAATAGTATGTCGTCGTGATACTCAACAAATGCTATTACAAGCAGAGAGCATTAGTCGATATCTTGAACCATGTGAGCATATAATACTCGTAGATTCTGTAACAGATAGATTTTCTGATCATGAAGAATATTGGACTAGACTTCTCGCCAAATATTATAACAATCACGAATTAAAATTAGTATTCCCGTCGTGGTCATTTACATTTAATGAAACTGATGGATGGATACGACAACAGTGTTGGAAGCATCTTGTTCTAGAATATGTTCAGGATGATTATTTGATACTGGACAGCAAGAACTTCTTTATCAGACCTGACTCATTAGATAATTGGCAGAACTATTACTGTTCACAGCATCTACTAGATCTATCAACTACTCTAACACGATACCAAGCATTAAGTAAACTGTATGCTGATTATTGGGGTATCGCTGAACAAACTCATGTTCCCTATATGTGTACTCCTCAGTTATTCAAAAAGACAGTGATGGGATCTATAAAAAATATCAATCAAGAAATGATATCATTTCTAAATTCTAAAATAAAGAATCCTAATAGCAAACATGATGGATATTTCGTCAGTGACTTTTTATGGTATTTCTATAAAAGTCTTAAAATCGAGGGATTTTCTCAGTGGACTCAATTAATAGAAGGAAAGATAAAACCCAACTTCAAGACTCTTTGGGGGCCGTATATTGATCTAGACTTCATGTCTATTTTGAATTCTCTTGAAGAGAATATAAAGATTGTGGGATTTCATAGATTCTTTTTGAAAAATCTAGATCATACTAATAAAAATAAAATTAATCAATGGATCATTGATCAGAACCTAACTCATACTCTCTAGATAAATACTATATTATGAAACTCACAGAACTTGAGCAACCAATAGATGAAGTGGCAATGAATCCCAAGTCATTTGCCGATGCTATTAATCAGGCACAAGACGATCAAGTTCTTGTAGGATTTGAATTCGAAGTTCATAGCCCAGTAAAGAAAACTCGCAGAGAGGTATCGCTAAGCGAACTGTTAGAACATAGGTTTATTAAAATTAAGTTACGCTCAAGACCACTTGACAATTGGTATTCACGAGAGTACGACGTTATGTTTAAATATAAACCAGATAGAACGCTAACATTTAATAAATTTGCCGCTAGCATGGTTAAACTTCGCAAGGAAAGAATACAAGACGCCATGCAGCGTATAGTGGATCTAAATATTGGTGTCACTAATGAAAAAATTGGAGTTCTGTATCGAATTCATCTACGAGAATATAAGAAACATTATACAGAGTATCCCGAACTAGGAGCTCTGAAAGAAGTAGGAGTCGAGATACGTCGTATCGTGGGCAGAGCGGAAACATCTGAAATACAAGAACTATACGATGTAATAGATGAGAGTAATGCAGAATGGCCCACTGCTGCTATGACTCTTGTCTATAGTATGGTAGATAATTTTGATTACGAGGATTCATTCATCGACTACTTATGGAAGATTAAAAACGCTGATGCTCTTTATGACAAAGTTAAAAAAGACATTGAGAAGTACTATGACGTAGATTCAGACATGCTACAGGCATTTGTCGGCATTGAAAGCGATTATGATCCATATGAGATTGTTTCCAGTCGTCTTAAACCTATTATCGAGGTTTCATTTGGTAAGACTCATATATTTAGACGATATCATGAGAAGAAAAAGAACGCCACTGACTGGTATATTGAACCGGATGGCTCACTTGAGCCTGATAATAGTGAAGATGGATCATGTGAAATTGTTAGTCCTCCTCTTAAACCTCAAGAGGCAATAGACGCACTTAAAAAGTTTTACTCAATAGCCAGAGCAGAAAAACTCTATACAAATGAAACTACTGGTCTTCATATAAATGTTAGCATTCCTGAAAAAATTGACACATTAAAACTAGCACTGTTCTTAGGAGATAAGCATGTGTTAAAAACATTTGGACGTGAAGATAATGACTACGCTCAAAGCGTCCTAGATCAACTTCATCGACACGTTAAAATCGACATTAAAAGCCCAAAACTAAACAAGACTAACATTAACAAAATTAAGCGAATAGCAGACAACATTAGTTCAGCTCATGCCGTGAGTATCAACAGAGAAAATAACAAATATATCAGTTTTCGTCATGCCGGCGGTGACTATCTTAAAAATCCCGAAGATGTTATAAATGTTGTTGGACGATTTGTTAGAGCAGTACTAATAGCGAGTAACCCAAAAGCAGAACGATCAGAATATATTAAGAAGCTTGAAAAATTAGTATCGGCTAATGTAAAAAGAAAGGAAGATCCCAGAGAATACAGAATGAGAACGCTAAGACTTAATAGACAATTGAAATTAGCGGGAAAACCTATTATTCGTAATAATGTTCCTGGAACACTACGAGTTGTACCATTTCAAAATTATCGTGACTATGTCGATTCGCAAAAAGATTCCGGATCTCTTCTATTCAGAATTCTGCAAATTCGTGATGAACCTCCCCCAGTAGGAAAATATCAAGTCATGACTGATTGGGCAGTAATAGTTCCATATAGTCTTGAGCCAAGTAAAACAAGCAAACAACGAGCAATAAAAAAATTTATCGAATTTGCTGATTCAAAAAATATACCGAATCACTCACTTAATAACACTGATGCTCAATACATTCCAACAGCACGAATGTAATAAATACGTAATAACATCTATACTGGAACAATCATGAAAATCTGGGACATTGCTACTGACGATCAAATTAAAGAAGGTGATAATCTAGACTTAGAACTTGGAGACGTTCTTGTAGAAACTCGTATTAGTGAAATACTAGAAGACGGCGTTGTCATTGAGTACGATGCAAAAACTCTAGAACTTATTATGGAGTATAAGACTAGCAGATTAGATGAAGCTGAATATCAGGGTCGTAAAGTTCCTCTTGGTAAGCCAATGAAAGGAGATGTTAAAAAAAGTAAAGTCTATGTTCGTAAACCCAATGGTAAAGTAGTCAAAGTTAACTTTGGTGACAAGAACATGAAGATCAAAAAGTCTAATCCCAAACGTCGTAAGTCATTTAGAGCAAGACACAATTGTGCTAATCCTGGACCAAGATGGAAGGCAAGATACTGGAGCTGTCGCGCCTGGTAACAGAGATCATAATGAAAATTAAAGAGATATCAAATTATCAGCAATCAAAATTTCTGTATTTCAGTTATGGGATGAATACTTTACAAGATAATATGGATTTCCCTAATGCTCATTGTGAATATATAGGTCCATGCATCTTACCAGGATGGAGACTTGAGTTTAGACGTTTTTGTGATATAGATAGAGATCCAGGATCAGAAGTAGTTGGTGTATTGTGGTCAATTGATAAATCTGCTTTGGGTCATCTAGATCATCGAGAAGGCTATCCAGAACATTATTCAAGAAGCAAAGTTAACGTTATACATAATAATAAGCAAGACAACGCTTTGGTTTATTATATGACGGAGCGTTATAAAGAGCATTTGCAGCTTCCCAGTAATGAATATCTACGTGATGTTGTCGATGGTTACAAAGAAAGCAAGTTGCCTCTAACACAAATTGTTCAAGCATTTAACAGAGCCAAGAGTAAATAGTAGCATTCTTATGTCAAAAAGATAAATAGTTTTATGTGGATATTAACTATCATGCCAGACTGGTTCATTCATTTCATGTTTGGAGTGGGTGTAATTGGTATCATTGCAGGTTTTGTACTTGGCTTTATACCGTTTATCAGCAAATACAAACTACCAATTCAGATTATTTCAATTCTTGTAACACTGTTTGGAGTATTTTTAGAGGGCGGACTTTCTGAAAATCTCATGTGGCAACTTAAGGTTAAAGAAATGGAAGCAAAGATGGCAGAGATTCGTGCCGCTAGTGCTGAACAAAACACGGTGATTCAAGAAAAAGTAGTCGAAAAAACTAAAGTTGTTCGTGAGCGAGGTCGTGATATCGTCAAGTATATTGATCGTATCAAAGAGATTCCAGTTGAAGTTATCGGACCCGAGCGTGTTCGTCGTGAAGAAATCATTAAGTATATTGAAAACTGCCCAGTTCCTCAGGAGCTGATTAAACTTCACAATGATGCTACAGAAATAAATCAGGGTGCTAAAAAATGATTAGAGCAGCTATTATTGTCGTTGCTTTGATTACGAGTGGTTGCTCGACAACTGTACCAGTTACTGTAAAGTTTCCTCTGGCTCCTCCTGAGCTAATGAAGCAATGTGAGCAGCTAAAGCAAGTGGTAACTGATGGTAAAAATCAAGGGGTTCCTATTACTGAACTCTTAAAAACTGTAGTAGAGAACTATCAACTTTACTATGAATGTCGTAATCGAGTCGAAGGTTGGCACGATTGGTACCGTGTACAGAGTGACTTATGGCAAAAAAGTCAGCAATAATATTCTTATTGTCAATGATCTTGATGGGTTGTGTAGTTCCTCAGTATGCTACACGAGAAGAAGATATGCACTATGAAACTATCAAAAGTGTAAGCAGAGATAAGACTGCTGCCGAGATTGCCTGTTGGTCTGCTGTTACTGAGCTTGGCAAGAGTGGTGATCGTGAAAATAAGAACCTTGCTATTAGTATGGCTCCTCATTGTAGATCAGAACTACCTAGAATCTCTCCAATCAGACAAAAAAACTAGTAACAGATCTCGCTATCTCTTCAATCTCTGAGTCAGTAAGCTCTGGATATATGGGCAAGCTTACGGTGCCCAGACTCAACATCTTACTAGCACTAATTGGCCCTGGACTTTGAACAATATAGGGACGAAGCTCATTGACTTCTTCAATGGTGTAGGGATAATGAACTCGTGTTTGAATATTTAATAAGTTAAGATGATTCACGAAGTCATTACGATCTCTATCAACTAACAGAGTAAACTTTTGATGGCTATTACCACTAACAGGAGACATCAATCCAGTTCTATGTTCAGGATCAATAGTTAAACAGGTAACAGGAAGATTTTTAAATCTGCTCCACCAAAACTCTGCTATCTCTCTTCTTCTAGATTCCCAGCGTCGTAGATAATTAGTTCTAACTAACAAATGAGCAGCCTCTAGTTCAGTGATTCTACTATTCGTTCCAGCAGATTCTGCTCCATATAATATAGCACTTTGATTTGCTCTCCAACTTCTAACAGCAGATGCTATATGCCAATTATCAGTGAGAACCGCTCCGCCATTACCTGTGCTGGGTAAATTCTTAGTAGGATCGAAACTTATTGTGCTAATCGCTGAACTTGAATCCATGACTCCAACTGTCCAACTTTGAGCGGCATCTTCAATAATAGTTTTTCCTAAAAGCTCTGCTCGTATAATATCTTCTGACAATGAATGTCTATTATGACCCCATAGTCCAACCACACAGATAGCCATAGGATCAGTCATGTCTAAATCTTTAGGAATAGATAATGTGCCCCATCTATCTGTATCTGCTAAATGAAGATAAAAGTTAGAACGAACAAATGCGTTAGCAGTGGCCTTAAATGTTAAATTGGGCATAAGAATACGAGGAGTTTCTTCCCCAAACGTCCAAGGTCTAATAGCACAGGCTACAGCCTCTAATGCCATGGTTCCATTACTAACTGTTATTGCATAAGATTTTCCTGTGTACTCGCACAGCCATCTTTCAAGCTGATCAGTATATGGGCCATCTATCCATCTACCGTGTCTAAGAACCTCGTCAGTTACATCAAGTAACTGTTCACGCAGCTCTTTGTGCTGACGCGCTAGATTGAAGAATGGTATCATTTAGCCACTTGAAATAACAGTCTAATCCAATGTCTAAATCGACATATGGCGTAAATCCTAGCTCTTGACGAGCACGAGTATTATCTAGTCTGCCTCGACGAGGGTATTCTCGATTTCTAGATTTAATCTGAATCTTACCGCCTCCGGCTATCTGACAGGCAAATTCAGCGGCATCAAGCAACGTGTATATCTCATCAGAGTTTCTAGTAATGTTAAACACACGAGAATCATGCTCTATGGGAGCAAGAGCCGCTCGTACAATACCATCAGCACAATCATCAACATAAGTCCAATCAAGTACTTCATTAGGACCCTCAACTTCAAGAGTCTCGTTACGATAAGCAGCCTGTAAAAATTTTCCTAATACTCTAGAACTAACATCACCTGCTCCATAAACAGCACTGGGTCTAACAATTACACGCTGCTTGAAACGCCAATTATTGATATGATATAAGATCTGTTCTTGAAAGTTCTTAGATATAGCATAGAAACCTCGTGGGTTTGTTCTGTGTCGTTCTGTAATTCTATCTGATTCGAAATTACCGTATACCATGCTGCTACTAACTAAGACAAATCGTTCGAGACCCACTCTACTCAAACCTGTTAGCAACTTTAAATAGCCCAAGTTAGAAGTAATCTGACTGTTCTGAAAATCATGTGTAAAAATCTGATTGTTAGCGGGATGAGCAAGATGAATAACAATATCAGGCTTGACTCCATGATAAACAGTATCAAGAATTAGATTGATACTTGTTTTATGATTGGTCGCTCGAACTTGACTACGACGATACTTCTTGATTAGTTCGAATTCGTCACCGCTATGAAATCCTGAGTAATCAGTAAGATTGTCAATTGTTCTGACATAATGTCCCTGCTCTTCTAACTTTGCTACTACACGATGTCCAATAAATCCCAAGCCACCTGTTACAATAATATTCATGCTATGTTCCAATATAATTTATACTGCCATTGTGCCCGTAAGAGAAGCATGATGAAGATAACCATCAAGTTCCAGATCACTGACTTTATAATCAAATAAGGGTCGCTGATTGACAATTCTAAGCGTTGGAAAATCAAATGGCTTTCTATCTATCTGTCTACGAACCTGATCTAGATGATTCACATAGATATGAGTATCACCAGTAGAGATAATCAATTCATGAACGCCAAGATCACATTCACGAGCAATCAAATGTACAAGCAAGGCATAGCTAGCAATATTGAATGGCAGCCCCAAAAAGCAATCAACCGAACGTTGATACATATGACAACTAAGTTCATTATTGTTATTGACATAAAACTGAAATAACACATGACAGGGAGGTAATGCCATCTTATCAAGATCAGCAGGATTCCAAGCACTGACCAAGTGTCTACGATCTTGAGGATTAGTTTTAAGATTGTCTACCACTCGTTGAATTTGATCCACGCCCTGAAAGTCTCTCCATTGTGCTCCATAAACTCGCCCTAAATCACCATCAAACTTGGCTTTTGATTTCCAATAGGAAGCAAGAGCATTTGGAGTCCATATAGTTACAACGCCCTCTCTAGTATCATGAGTGATTTCTGCTAGACGACGTTCATCAGTACTACCTTCTAAAAACCATAGTAGTTCTCCGACTACTGCTCGCCATGCTAATTTCTTGGTGGTTATTGCTGGGAATCCTTGTTTGAGATTGAATCGTAATTGTCGTCCAAACACACTTTTAGTGCCTACACCAGTACGATCATTTCTTCTTTCACCTGAAATGAGTATGTCTTCTAATAACTTTAAATATTGATTTTCCATACAAGTATTATATCTCAGATTTAGCCCAAGTGTCAAATGTGTGATTGTCCAATCGCTCTCTAGATATTAGATCAAATCCCTGAAGCCACGCTGAAGTATCAAGCGTAACATCAGCTCGTTCTATATGATCAAACACTGTAATAAATGCTCGTGTGATATACGATCTTAAAGTCCATAGCGTTTCAGCGCCACCAATCACAAACACGGTCTCTTCACGATCTAAGTTCATCAGCAAATCAGTGATGCTGCTATACACTTCACACCGAGTATCTTCCAATGTCCTGCTAAGCACTACATTTCTACGATTGGGTAGAGGCTTGGGCATATCACTGAGCCATGTTCCTCGCCCCATAATCACAGTGCTTCCCTGTGTTATCTTACGAAAACGAGTCAAGTCATTTGAACTTCTTGGCCAGGGCATAGTATCAGAAACTCCAAAGCCACCTACTTGATTTACAGCAAATATAGCGTTCATAAACCCTTCAATATTTTATCGGTTTCAGGTTGAACGGTCTCGGCAATGTTTTCAATATCTAGAATAAACTCAATGCTCACCATTTCATCATCTAACTTCTCAAGTGTATCAGCAATAACTGCCTCAACATCATCAGGCTCCATGCCACGCTTGAAGAAGTTTTTAACGTTGATTGTGCGCTGTCTGCGCCCATCTAACTTGACTATCAATTTCTTGATGAACTCTACGGGAATTCTTGTCTTATCAACGTCTTCAACGATGTGTTCCCATTTTTCAAACAGTTCGGGAGACATTGTGTCATCCCTGAGCTACGGTTGATTTTTTACGACCTCGCTGAGATTTGACAACGGGAACTTCTACACTTACCGTTCCATCAAGAGCAGCCGCTTCTTTTTGAAGACGTTGACTTTCCGCTAAAAGACCCCGAGCCTCTAGTTCCATACGACTTGCCTGCTGTCTAAGATTAGCAGCAAGATCAGTGTTATCCAATGCCCCAACGTTCTCTTTAGATGTGATTGGATTAGCAGATTTTGAACGTTCACTTTCTCTAACACGACGGGCAATGTCACGAGGATCTTGAAGTCCTTGACTAGCATCAATCTCTGCCATTTTCTTAACGGCTTCTTCGCCTTGTTCCATTTCATTGAGTAACTTGTTCAGTTCGTTTAGTCTAATCGTTGCTCCTGGGGTTGGAGTCATAACGATCTGATCTGTATTAATTTTTTTCAGCATACCCTCAGCGTGAAGTGTCTGAAGAATGATCTTGCCATCTTTTGTATGAGTTCTATTTAATGCCTCTGCTAATTCTCGACTTTGTTGCCCAATAGAACTTTCAATACAAGCAATCAATGGATCGTGAATGTTTTGATTGAGTAACTGAGTGTAAACCACTAGTGCCATGTGTTCTTCGTTTGGAAGTTGGCGAAAGATAACAGCGACTTTTCTGTCGCCATGTTTGCCAATGTGTTTTAGAAATTGTGCCATTGTAAATACTCTCCTTAGCATGAGTATTTACAGTTTGCAAAGTAGTTCTAAATATTATTCATCATTAGCGATAAGAGCAGCAATAATATCAAGTTGCTCAAAGATTCTTCTGATACTCTCATTAGAGGTAGCATGACTCTTTAACTTGATATAATCAGTGACACTTGGGCCTGGTGTATCAGTGGGAAACTCATAAGTTCGGTCTAACGAATTGCCAAACCCAGTTATTATGACAATCTCCTGATCATCTGATTCAAAACAATCTATAGAGCCAATATTAGTGGCTCCATAGACATTATTAGAGAAAGGGTTATAAGCCATCTTGTTACTCTCTACTTGTTATCATACAGAGCGAATTCACCAAATGGTGGTTTGGGATCAGGATGCCCATGAATGACCCATAGAGTATCACAGAATTCGCTATCGCCCCAACTGCCACATGGATATCCATCAGTGAATACTACCAATCGTTCGACTGGGATTTCACGACCCTTGAGATAGGTAAAGATCACGTCAAAATCAGTTCCTCCGCCTCCAGCAGGCACATATTCAGTGATTGAATCAAGATTCTCGCTTGTAAAATCTTGTGGATTGTACACGTCAGTATCAAAGCAGAATACATGGATATTGAAAGCACTAAAGCTATTCATGATGCCTTGAATCTCAGAAAGAAACGCTTTAGCCTGAGTGTCACTGATACTTCCCGACATATCGATAGCAACAGCAATAACTACTTCTTCACCAGGCATCTGAGCAGGCATAATAGCATCAACATGCCAACCACGACGACTAGGACGAGAAAAAGTATAATCTTGCTTGATAGCACTGACCAAGTTAACAGCAAGAAGCTCACGCCAGGGCATTTTGGGATCAGTGATATCACGAATCATTCGCTCAACATTACCTGGTACTGAGCCAGCATCCGCTCCTTTAGCAGCATTGATAATGTTCTGCTTGACCTCTTGTCTCAGTCGTTCACGTTCTTCCGGAGTCATTTTCTTGGGACGATTGCCGTCGTCATCTTGATCCTCTGATTCATCATCCATGTGATCATCAATCAGTTGATCGATTAGATCATCGATGTTAATTTTCTCGGCGTTCTTATATAAATCATCATAGATGGTTTCAGCGGTCCAAGCGGCCTCGCCGGCCTTGGGACGAGTATCATACTTGATATCATAGAGACAGGGAACCGTGGTGATGAATTCACCAACTTTGTGACGCTTGAGATCAGCGTTTACGGCATAGTCACAAGCAATATTAAACAACTGAGGATCACGATCTACACGACGAGTCATATGATCATAGACTACGTGAAGAACCTCATGTCCAAATAAGAATTCTACCTCCTTGGGTTTTAACATCATAATAAAGCGAGAATTGTAATAAAACTTAAGACCATCAGTAGCAGCAGTTCCGCACCAAGTATCAGCATTTACCAACTGAAGTCTAGTAGCCAGATTACCGAAGAATGAATGCTTGAGCAATAAAGCAACACGAGCGCCGATTAATCGCTCACGAGCCTGAGCGTCAATCTTGGGATCAGTGGGTCCTACAATATCGTCGAAACGCTTATCACGCTTCTTATTTGATCGGGTTTGAGTTGATGTAGTTGCCATATTTGTCGCTCCTTTGATTACTTATGATTATACTCGAAGTTCGATTTATTGTCAAGTGTAGATTTAAAAAAGAGCGAGAAAGTTTCCAATCTCGCTCTGTAAAGAGCCTTTACGGCTCAGGAGTCAGGCTGATACAATCATCAGCCATGGCAAACACATATGATTAGTTATCACTTACCAGCAGCATCCAAAATATATTTGCCGTACTTGCTGTAAAACTCATCGAAACTCTTGAGAGAACTTGGCTCAAGAGGAAGATTGTAATTCTTGATAGCAACCTTGGCTCCAAGAACTACCAACTCGGTTTCAAAGTTTTTCATCATGTAAGACAAAAAGTTATCAAGCATGGAGTTAAACTTCTTACGATCAATCTTCTTGCTCTCAAAGGAATCACGCAACTCATAGCACATACTAATGGTCAGAGAGTACATAGCACTAACTTCCTTGACCTTGAGATCGGTCACTTTGCCTGAAAGAATATCATGAGGATCAGGCATCTTGTCTACGACCTTACGATGAGCGGCAAACTTGGCGGCAAGCCCTTCGCCTACAGCACCAGCAACCAAGGTAAACAGCGTGTCAGCGTCAATATTATCATCCTTGATTAGATCGCTAACAAATACCCAACTACGAGGAGTAGCAAAAGCACGACTTGAGGACTTTGAATCGAAGTCATATAGATCCTGCTTGGCAAACGATAAGTAACCAACCACGTCTTTATGAACGCCTCGATCAACCGCCCATTGTTGCCAACTGGTGAAGTCAGGACGCATTTCGACATGAATAAAACGATTGGCAAGAGGCATAGGCATACGATAAGTAACGCCGCGATCACTCTCACGATTGCCAGCAGCAACCATAACCACATTGTCGGGTAACACATACTTGCCTACTCGACGATTAAGAATCAACTGATATCCAGCGGCCTGAACCGTTGGAGCAGCACTATTCATTTCATCCAAAAACAAAACCACGATAGGGTATTGACTGGCCAATTCTTCATCGGGAAGATCCACTGGATGAGCCCAGTCCATCCGACCACTGTCTTTATTATAGAAGGGAATGCCACGAATATCAGTGGGTTCCATTTGAGCCATACGAAGGTCAATCATAAGACCACCGAGTTCATCAGTGATTTCCTGTACGAGTTCTGATTTTCCAATGCCTGGAGGGCCCCAGAGAAAAACAGGTCGCTTGGCCTCAAACGCCTTGAGCAATGCTTTGCGTGCCTGAGCGCTGGTGATGGTATAACTATCGGACTGAGCCATGTGAATTTCCTTGTGTTGTTAGTATAAAAGCATTATAAACTACTTTCGATTTATTGTCAATAGTCTATTGACCGAATCCAAGCGAAAATAGCGTTGAAAGTACAGAGGTGACTAGCACTATAACCACAAATAGCACAAAGTCTAAAAGAGGATCAGTCTCAAACATGAGATTCTCCCGGGACAGAGTGAGCATGATGGGCGGCCACGGTGGCTACGGCTCGTCCTGCCGCTTCAAGAGCGTTGGTATAGGCATAATCATCACTGAGACTGTTAAACCCTGCTACCTTGGTCCAGGGCGATTCTAGACTAAGTCTAGACTGAACTTGAATGTCCGAGGAATTGTTAAAGGGATCGCCCAGACTTACAACCCGAACCAATCCAAAGTCTCTAATAACTCTCATTGTGTTTCCTTGCTTGATGTTGAATTGTGTTGTTTTTTTGTTACAGCAAATCAGTCAATGATTTGCTGAACTTGATCATGATCCAAATTGACTCGGTCACGTTGTTGCCCAAAAACAACAATGGGAGTGTCTAGGACAATGTGATGAGTGGGTTTTCCGCCATACTTAACTCGGCTGAGTTCGACTTTACCACGAACCTGAATCGAACCAATGTATTGACCTTCTACTGTTTTGCCTTCAAGATTCCAACTCATATTTTTTCTCTCATTTGTCATCATAAGAGTATTATATTACAAGTCTGATTTATTGTCAAGCCTGAGATCGAAACTTTTACTTCTTTTGTTGCCACCATCTTACAGTTTCTACAAAGCTAGGCCCACAGTTTTGGCACTCTACAAAGCCATTAGGCAGTGGAGGAGTAGTAAGAACTTCTATCCAAAATCCTATAACAATCCCTACTATAAACATACAACATGCCCCTAACAAACTAAGTATAAAGTTCATATCATTTCTCTATTTCTAATCGCTGACAAATGACCTCTCGTGCTGCCAACAATGCTGCATTCCAACTGGGAGTATCATAAGGATTGCCATCATGTCCCACTCCACTATATCCTCTTAGATCTTCTAAGACTTCTAGTACTTGTTTAGTAATTTCGTTCATCATACTTTCCTATTAAGAACAAAGCCCTTAAAGTAGATAAAAAACGCTCTAGCAACGAGTTTCATTTGACGTAAATAATACTGACGATATGTCATTCCACGATTCCAAAATGTTTACGAATACGATATTTGGCCCAATCGCCATTACTATATTGACCACGATCATAAATCTGAGAGCAGCATTCTTCGATCATGAGTTCAGCAAATCTTTCAATTAAACTTATCTGATCAGTGTTTGTCAGATACTCGACTGAAATACCAGCCTCTGCAGCAATCGCTTTAAATCGTTCGTTCATTTTTATTAATCGTTGTATTTATTAATCATGCTTCATAAACCTTTCAAGTATAATCTGAGCCTCGTCAGTGTTCATATACTGATCCATAGTATGAGCAATAATCATCTCATATACTATACGAGCATCCACTCCAAAAGTATTCAGTACATAGTCAACTTCGTTTTGAGTTAGACACTTGTTCCATAGAGTATCTGCGAGAATTCGTTGTCTACGAGTTAATCCTTGTATTTCAATCATTGTATTTCACCTTTATTTACGTTCATGGCCATGTTCTATGTCGTTCTCCAATCCATACATATCCCATACCACAAGGAATGTACGATTTGATTTAGAGTGACTCATACTCTTGTTCCTCACCTTTGATCTGTTTAATCAATAGTTTATTTCTAAAGTCTTGTTCTTTACGCTCTCGCAGTTTATCGTGTTTGTTGCCTAATAGTATACTATCGTATTTACGGGCAAAGTGAAAACCCTGTAGCCAACGCTCCAAATCTTCTATAGTGCCAACGAACAATTCAGCATCTCTGCTGTATATAGGGAGGCAGTCCGCCTTGGGC
>Ga0129333_10003021_pt1 | contig 15749 bp, 36 predicted proteins | sample CPB6_08_DNA_FD_94474 | JGI IMG/M metagenome (GOLD analysis project Ga0129333, IMG submission 94474) | Freshwater to marine salinity gradient microbial communities from Chesapeake Bay, USA - CPBay_Sum_0.6_0.8_DNA | ecosystem: Environmental > Aquatic > Marine > Coastal | place: USA: Chesapeake...
AAATTAATCCTTAAGCCATATTATATGTTTAAATATTGGTGGTCGGTTCGTCAGCTTAAAAAACAAAGTCAGAGGTTTATCTATTAATTATGAGTCGTTATTTAATTTCTGTAGGCTGCTCGTTTGCATTTGGACAAGGGTTGGAAGATAGAACGCTAGCATACCCACATCTGATTGCACAGAGAAGCAATCGTATTCTTGTACCAGGTCATAAACCAGGTAGTGATAACTCTCTTCTTGTAAATACAGCAACAGAATTATGCCTGCAAACGTTACGAAATCAACAAGAATCGTTTAATTTAGTTGTTCTATTTGGTTGGACTGATCCACTTCGTCATCCTTTTTGGGACAAGAAAAATGGACGTATGGGCACCTTACTCCCTACTCAAGGATACAGATTCAACAGTTCTTCTAGAAGGGTTGTCGACCCTGAATATGCAGGAATATGTGATTTCTTTTTTAAAAATATGTGGGATGCTAATTATAGTGCGAGAGTTTTTGTCAAAGATTTTAATTTAATAAATCTAATGGTGGATAAATTAAATGTATCTATTATACATCTAGCCAATCTTAGACCATTTGATTTGAGATTTAAATCATCTGATCTTTTTTTTCCTGATCATAATGAGAGGTATCTTCAATTTATCAAAGATAAATCCCTAGTTGACTTAATTCACTCTGAACCAAAAAAATATGCTATGTCTATAATTGAGGATGAAAATGGTAAAATAACACCAGAGAGTGATTTTCATCCTAACGAACTTGCACACAAGATGTGGGCTGATAAAATAACACACACGTATGCGTCTATTTTGGGGTCTTAGTTTTGGTCATCATGAGGCAGCAGCTGTCATACTAGACGGAAAAGAGCTAGTCTACGCTAGAAAACACACAGGCAAGCATATACCTCAATCGACAATTGGAGAGATGAGTAGATATGGAATTCCTGATTTAATATACTATCATCAAAATCTGTGGCGTGATTTCTTAAGAAAGTTGCGTGTTCTTGATTTTAGAGATTTATTTCTAGAAAAACCAATACTACCTAAAAAAATGATTCAAGGTAATCATCATTTATCACATGCTGCAAGCGGTTATTATACATCAGGTTTTCGTGATGCGGTGGTATTAGTAGCAGATGCTGTTGGTGAAAAAGAATGTTTAGCAGTTTATCAGGCTTCGTCATTTAAATTAAACACACGTCCTCTTTTTGTTCTTAAATATCCTCATTCTCTAGGCCTTTTTTATAGCTACCATGTCGCTAAAATAGGGTTAAGACCAAATGCTGATGAAAATAAGTTTATGAACATGGCCTCAAAAGAAATGATAGATTTAAGTTGTTTAGAAGGTTATAAAATAGTTAATGATAATTTTATTTGTGAAAGAAATTTTCACTATTACCCAACAAGTATAGTTGAAGATAGCTTTCAACAGAAACAAATAGCTTCTTCAGTACAGTATGTGGTTGAGAAGTATGTCGAATTTATTGCTTGTAAATACGCTCACCTTTCAACAAATCTTGTATTCACAGGTGGTGTAGCGTATAATGAGAGGATAAAGAAGAAATTAAGCTTATACTATGAAAATACGTATACGCCCTCGCATCCAGGAGACGCAGGCAGTGCGCTTGGAGCAATATTACAACACACAGAAGAACATGTTACATTAAAGACTGGTAGGATATTTGAATGAATGTACGTAATTTTGATTGGGATCCTTGTATTAAGGATTTTAAACTTGAAAGAGTTGTAATAGATGGTAAGCGTCATTACATTACTCCTTCTGGGTTAAAATATCCCTCAGTCACGACTGTTTTATCATCTGGTAAAGCAGAAAGTATAAAAGCTTGGCGTGATAGAGTTGGAGTTGAGGAAGCAACGAAAATATCAACGCAGGCATCTAGGAGAGGTACTAAAGTCCATTCACTGCTTGAAAGTTATCTTTCAAATAAAACTGATTTTTTAAAGGATTCGATGCCAAACGCTGTTGAATCGTTTGTAAAAATAAAAGATTACCTCGATCAATGGTGTGAGACTGTATACGGATTAGAAGTTATGTCTTATTCTGATGAATTGAAAACTGCTGGTCAATGTGATTTGATTGCAAAATTGCATGGTATTAATACAATTATTGACTTTAAAACATCATCTAAATTAAAAAAAGAAGAGTGGATTTGGGATTATTTTTATCAAGCAACAGCATATGCTCTGATGGCATACGAGCGTCAAAATTTTGTCTGTCCTCGAATTTGTATTTTAATTGCAACAGACAATGATGGTCTGCAGGTTTTTCACCGACATACGTCTGAATTTATTCCAAAAGTAAAAGAATTTTTCCGGTCATACCACGATAAAACATCGTTGACATAAACATTTAATCGATCTACACTTAAATCCAAACATGGAGAGCATATGAATTATGTTTTAATTACTCCTAGTGGTGACAAGCATTATTTTTATCTTGAAGAGTGTGCCAAAATATTCCAACATATATTTGGTGGAGCTATTGTTAGAACGCAAGCTCTTGAAGAATCGAGAAATAAGTACAAACAATGGAGTTTATAATGTCGAAAAAAGGTTTCCTACAACCAGGAACAGTAGTTGTGACACAAGATGGTCAAAAAGCTATTGTTCAGCATTACTTTACAAAAGATGAAGTATTAATCATGCATCCAAGTGAAGGAATGTGGCCCTTCCCAACATTAGAAACAAAAGCAAGAAAACATCTCACCGTTGAACAACCTGTTTACGAGGACGCACCCTTTTAACATGAGTACTGACATTGATTATCTTATGCGACAGATTCGTAATTTCACTCGTACGAATTCTAGTCGTCGCCGTCGTAGAAAAACTAGATTTTTACAACATTTTGCATATACAGCACAAGACATTGATAGTGTAAGTATCGATAGTATGAAACGTGAAGTTTTTCTCGGTACTAGTGATGTGAAAGACTACATTACAAGTAATATTATGCTTCAGCGTAACAAGCAAAAGCTTCAAACAACGCATATAGAATTCACTCTTTTAGCTAATCGTAAAGAATGGATTAATTGCTTGTGTTCATTGAAAGATATAAATTATTCTCAGGTGACGACAGATACGGGAGTGTGTGTAGAGCCTGATTTTCTACAGTTTTTCACGTTTGATATTTCTGCTACTTCAATTACAGTGCGTGTGTATGGGTCATTGGAGTTTGTTGAAAAGTGGCACTACTTTTTTACAGACAAGTTTGAAGAAGTTAAGAACATTATCGAGTGGGTGTATTCCAATGACGGACAGTCGGTTGAGATCCCTCTTGGAAACGATAAAGCACCTGTCGACGAGATGTATCCTTTTCTTGATGGTGAACCATTAACTGATTATTATGATAGATTTATCAATTCATCATCGACCATCTTACTATTGATAGGTCCTCCAGGTACGGGTAAAACAACGTTTATTCGTGGATTATTGCAGCATACACAATCAAGTGCTATGGTTACATATGATACAGCTGTTTTAACGAAGGATTATCTGTTTGCATCGTTTCTAGATGGAGAGAGAAACATTCTCGTTTTAGAAGATGCTGATAACTTCCTAGGCGCTCGTTCTGATGGTAATGACATGATGCATAAGTTTTTGAACGTTGGCGATGGTTTAGTAACGCTAAAGAACAAAAAAATGATCTTTTCTACTAATTTACCGTCAATTAAGAACATTGATCCAGCATTAGTTAGACCGGGTCGTTGTTTTGATATCATTAACTTCCGTAACTTTGATCAGAGAGAAGCGGAAAAATTAGCGTTGAAGTTGGATATTCAGTTAGAAGGTAGTCGAGAGAGTTGGAGTCTAGCGGATATCTTTCATAAACAAATTGAGGCATTCAAGTCGCCTCAACGTAAAGTTGGATTTTATTGAGGAATCATGGCTGTGTGGACCGCATATTTACATCAAGAGGGTGAAGATTTAATTTTACCTATTCCAGACGAAGTGTTAGTGGAATTAAATTGGAAAGAAGGTGATATACTGGTTTGGAAAGCTAATCCAGATGGAACATATACGCTCAGTAAGCAGACGAGGTGGTATCAGCGTTTACCTAATTTTATAAAAAAAATACTATGGAGATGATATGGACAGGCGTAAATTTATTCGTGGTGGTGGGGCTGTAGGTGGGTTGTTTGCTGGGCTTTTAGCTGGAAAAGCTGTAGTAGAGAGAATTCACACAAAAGAAATAATTGTTGAAAAGATGTTACCTGCTCCTGTAGATGTTGCTGAGCAAGCGATGGAACCGGTAGGAATTACGATGTTGACTCTTACAGGAAACTCAAAACCACCAGAAGCTCCAAAAGATACAAATGGATATACTTTTGCTCCAATCAATCCGCAACATGACTTGCAAGTTGGAATGGCAGTCGGTCGAGACAAGCGTCTTTGGATAAAAGTAGACCAAGAGTGGAAACGAGTTGCACTTGATCCGTTGGATACTGATGTATGAAGCGTTTTTCGATGACATTAAAAATCATTAAGTGTTCTGATCCTCATTTGTGGTATGCTGACCGTGTAGGTGAAGAGTTGCCTTTGATAAGAGAATACAGTGATTGTTTCATGAGTCGTGAGCCTGAAGGATATATGAATGTTATTCGTAAGTCTGATGCGGAGGTAGTACTTCGTGAACTGGAAAATTGAAAAATTTTTATTTAATTTGAAAAATTTCCAATTATTTTACTTTACATGGGCTGAAATAATTGGAATTATTTTATTTTTTATTTTATTAATTAATTTCATGGTGAAATAATGAACGAGTCAAAAGAAAATATAGAAGATGCGCTTGCGGAGCTATCAGAGTTATCACAGCAATTTCAAAAAGCAATGGATGAGATTGAGCAACAAGAGGAAGAGTATTGGAATTCTTTGGATCGTGAGCAGCAGTTATGTTGTTTTAATAGTGTTGCTAGGCGATTATTGAAGGGTGAAATAGAGGAGCGTGGTTCGTATAGGTATGTGTTATATCATGTGTTCAAGTTTGGGCCAGAAGCATATGTTCGTGCGCAGTGTGCTGGTTTCCTAGCATTACACAATGCGATATTTGATAGTAAGAGGATAGAGGAGAAGGTTGCTGAGGAGTTAGAAAAATTTGCAAAGTATATTGGGATTACGGATGATCAGGTAGAGAAGCTTGTTACTAAATTTACTGAAAAGGGAGTTAAAGATGAAATCGGTAGATCCTAATAGGGAACTGATCAAGTTGGATGAAGTATTATATGCTATGTTGGGGAGTTGGGAGTTAGTGGAGAGGTGGTGGCAATCGCCAAACAAGGCGTTTGACATGAAGCAGCCTGGTGAAGTGTGGTGTTTTGGAGAAGGTGGTCGTGACAAGGTTTATGCATATATTATGGGACAAGCGGGAGGTCAATATGGATAATTATGAGTACAAGAGTTATTCCTGGTTTATGGCATTCTTTTTTGTTACAATTATTATTTTATTTGGTTTAATTATTTTTGATGTATATAAGAAAGAAAATAATTTTGCTAGTTTGTGTAGAGAGGGTGGTGGTATTGTGGTTAAGAGTCGGGACAAGCATGTATGTATTGACAAGGTTGTAGTGAAGGATATTTTATGAGTGATGTTAACAGGCATGATTTAGTTGCAGGAGCGTTATATGATTTAGCGGTTTGGTTAGCGAGTAGGTGGGGAAAGGAATTGAGTGAAGTGACGGATTTGATGCAAGAATTTTGTGTAAAGAGGGGTATAAGGAGTGAGTGGCCGGAGATAGACAATTGGGAGTATATGTTGGGTGATGCTAGGGAGTCTGAAGTTCGATTGGAGGGGTGTCCATTTTGTGGGTCGAACAATGTGACGTATTCGTTGGATAGGTTTAGTTATCCTGGGTTTGCCAATGGGAGGGTGGAGTGTCAGCAGTGTCATGCGTCGGTTGAGAGTAGGGGTAATGAGGGGGATGTAGTGGAGTTATGGAATCGGTGGAAGAAAAATGTTTAATATAATGAAGTTTAGTAAGTGTTATGATGTTGGGAAGTTGGTAAGTGATGCAGAGTATTTTTATAAAAAGTATCGTAACAATCAAATTAATTTAAAGAAGTATAGAACTGTTGGTAATGATTTGCAACAGCAAGTGACGTTTGGGTCCGGGTCGTTGTATGATTATGTTAATAAGATGTGGTTATTGGATCCATTTTCGTTTAATCAGTATTGTGATGAGGTGGTTGGTAGATATATTCAAGAGGTGTGTAATGATGTAGAGAGGGTTGTGAGGGAGTATTATTGGTTAGATGTAGGGAGAATAAGGTTATTGAAGATGGATAGTAAGACATGTCTATCATATCATAGAGATCCGCAAGACGTTGTGAGGTATCATATTCCAATTATAACAAATGAAGATGTATTTTTTATTATAGATGATAATGTCGAAAAGATGCCAGAACAAGGACGACTGTATTCGATAGATCCTGGATATAAACATACAGTCGTCAATGCAGGAAAAGTCTCAAGAATTCACTTAGTGTTCGATGTACCAAGAAAACCAAACGAAATGGAGCAAGATGTTGCAAAATAATATTATCAAGGAAACAAACGACATTATATACTATATGTTCCTAGATCCAGCTTCAAAATATGAACCAGAGAGCTTTTGGGTCACGTTTACAAAAAGAGATAAGAAATCAGATATATGCGAATCATTCCAACTTTTACTGAACGTAAACGAAATAGAAAAGACTATAGTAAAACTAGAGAAGATCCTCCTATACAAGCATGAGTATCTAGATAACAAATAATATTTTTTACATAATTAAATATTAATTAAAATAATACTAGTTCCCGAGCGAAAACCGGTTACCTGACATAGCGTAAACCCGGTTACCTGCACTAAGCTAACGCCATGTATAAACCTGTTACTTGGCGTTTTCTTTAGCCAAATACGAATAATTCTTAGTTAGTTTCTTAACCGTTAAAATACGGAAAAAAACGATGTCCGGCGTGTTATGGCGGGTCTGCTGAGGGGATTAAAAGAACACCCAGTTCCCCCTGCAGAGTATCAGTCATCTTCAGCAATAAGTCAACATTTCCAGCTCCCCTGCAGTACCCCTCTGAACATTCAGCCACTACATCATCTTGCTGCAAATGTCAACAGAACATCAGCCAAATAAGACTCATTCTTATCTACAAACACAAATAAGAATCATTCTCATTTAGAAAGACCTGTTGACTTTAGAGCCTAGCTAAGGTATAATGAGTGGGGGACTTTGTCCCCTGCAGCTTGCAGGAGACGTTTTGGCGGAGCGCAGCCGCCGTCCACCCCCAGAGTGCCTGTTCGAACGCATAGAATCATTATAGAACAAATGAAAGACCAAGGCAACGGTATTATAAATAACGATGTCAGAACTTGAGGAAGGACGTAAGACACCGTAAAGCTTCGGCAGGTGCAGATCCCTAAGAGATGTTGACATGCAGTAAAAGCTTATGGTAGTTGGTAACCGCCCTCAAAAGTATTTGAGCTTAGGCGGATTCGTTGTTTGTTGACCTGGTCTTTGTTCTGTGGTATGGTGTTCTTACCTTAACTAAGGAATCATCATGAAACATTGGCAATCTTTTGATCATCTTGAATCGTTTGCTGAGAGCATTATTGAATCGGCTGCAGACTTTGTAATGGATTGTGTGAGTGAAGATCAGCCTAAGACCTTTGCTCTTGCTGAGCATTTGTTCAATGATCATATAGACAAGGCTATAATGGGAGAATTAGATAATTTCCTTGACATGTTGAGCGTTGAGTTGAGACAAATCCTCAAAACGAAATCTACTCGTTTGACAAGGGCAGAATTCGATTCAAACGGTTTTGTTAATGGATCGTACGAGATCAAGAACAAAGTTTAATGTGTGTTGACCTCAAGGCTGATATGTTATACAATGGCCTCATCAACTGGAGATGCACATGAAAGTGTTCGTATACTTCAATTTGCACAAGAAGGTCTGGTCTGTCAAAGCTCTCGAGGGAGAGCGCAAGGGTCGAGTAATCCAGCATGCAGTAGAGTTAAGACTGAGGGATGCAACATTCAAGGTCTCAGAGGCTGGACGTCAGCGAGTGTTGGCTGAGAAGCGTAAGAATGTTCATGCAGGGGTCGTAGGATATCTTACGGATGAAGGGTTTGTGAACTTCAATCCTAAAACAGTATCGTATAATCCTTACAAAGCTGGATATTTCTACGACAAGGCAACGAACGAACCAGTGTATAATTCTCCTGCCGTGTATATGGCATCACGTCAAGTATGGGCCGCATAATGAGAACATTCCGTCTTGCCCTCATGGGCTATTTCACGATGTTGTGGTTCAATTTCATCAGAACAGTAGCAGCTATAGTTGGCACTCTGTTGCTTTTGGTATTGGTTGCTGTATACTGGTGGTGGGTTGCAACGTACATTGCTAACTAACGGAGATTGCAATGAGTCTTACTCGTTTTGGTATGAGTATCAATGAGTACAATGAATTCCTTGAACGTAAACTCAAGCACTATAACACCTGGTTAATGGATCCTAAGCGTACGTACAAAGATGGCCCCTATCCTGGCTTTCCTGAGGAGGTTGAAATGGATCAAGCTCGTGAGCAGCTTCGTGCTAGTTTTGTTGATAAGATCGAACGTGTCAAAGAGAAGAAAGAATCCTCTGCAGGCGCTCCTCCTCGCAAAGAGCGTAAAAAGCGTGTGAAGAAGACATCTGATGGTGGTCCGACCAAACAAGATCGCGCTGTCGAGATCTATAAGCGCCTCAATGGTGTAAAGGGCGATGTAATTCAGATGATCCAGGCTGAGCTGGGCATGTCCCTTGCAGGCGCTACGACCTACTACTACAACGCCAAGAAGTTGGCCTGAGTTGACCTCGAGGTTGGTATCTGATATACTGGCCTCATGTCAAACAAAGGAACGGTCATGAATTGGAACATGGAAGGCAAGACAGTCGTAGCAAAGTACCAAGGTATCACCTGCGCGGGCGTTGTTGAGAGCTCACGGGTGAAGTATGGTGGTAAGGTTCAGCATACGATCAATCTCGATGAACCAATCACACTTCGTTGGAGGTCTGAGCCAGTTGTTCGGGTCCTCATCGATGAAGACGATGTGATTGGTGAGTATGTGAAGGATGTTGGTCAGTTCGTTTCTATCAAGAAGATGTAATCTGTTGACCAGAGACCAAAATCTCTAGATACTGTCCTTACTGTCAAACAAAGGAAAGCAAATGAACGTAACCATCTACATTCCCACAGAGATTCTCACTCACATTGAGAATACATTCTCAGAGAAGTTTGGTGGGAAGATGACACAAGAGCAGTTGGTTGAGTTTTTGAAGCAAGATGTAACCAGTATCTATATTGGCGAATTCTTGAGCGACAAAGCTGGATTGTACGACGCTCTTGATATGTTCGTGGCTGACTGAGGAATAATCATGACCAAGCATCAAGAATACCGTGACAATATGTTCGATTTGATTGATAGTGATAGCCTAGACACTGCTGAGCTTGCAAAGCAGTTGATGCTGTGGCTGGGCACAACTGAGCTCAAGCGGTTTGTTGAAGTACATGAGTATCATACAATCTGGACCGAAACACAGGACGAGGAATAAATCATGATGCAAGCTGGAAAGTACTACGTTGGTGATCTTTGCTACGTCTTCAACACTCAAGACTGGGATGAGATCTGTGATCTTATCATCAAAGGCAACAAGTGCTTGACGGGTGAGTTTGAGTTGAAGGACGGTCGTCGATTCGCCATCTACAATACCATGTATGGTGACGGTCTCTATCGTGATCAGTTCGACAATGAGTATTGTGTGGACTCTGGTTCCATTGGATGTGTTTTGGTGGATCATACCTCTCGTAAGAGTGTGGATGAGATGAAAGAGTTGGGGGCTATAGTTGACATGCAGCATCCTTTTGATACACACTGTTATGACAACGGTATCATCAAGATCAGCAGCACCACTATTGACACTGGAAACGACTGGGAGTATTGAGCATGAAGGTAAATGTCGATGTTCCGGAATGGCTTGTGAAGCATATCAAGGAGACGTTCGAAAAGGCCTGTCATCAAGAGATGACTGATGAGCAGTTGACCTCTTTTCTTTCTGTTGATATAATAGAGCTGTATTCAGATGCATATAGCGAAGACCTTCGGGATGCTCTGATTACAATGTTTCATACAATTTACTACCGCAATCGATAAGGAGTAGGTGCGATGAGCTGGGCTCGTAAGATGGCTGACAAACACAAGATCAATCGTGTACTTGTTCGTTGCAAAAATGTCAAGCACCAGGACAAGAAACGAAAGGCTTTGGAACGTGCTGCTAAACAAGAGGAGAAACAGGTTGTCTACATCTGAACGTGTTGGTATGAAAATTGGCGAATGGTTGTTTTTGCTGTGGTCTTGGGCTCCATTTGCTAGTATAGTTGTGGTTCTGTTAACTTTGTACATGGTGATCAAATGAAAGCAACTCTTAACTCTCCCACCCCAACCTTCCTCGAGTCTCTTATTGCTCTGTTTGCTCTACTTTCCTCTGCTGCTGCAGGGACAGCTTTTGGAGCAGGCATGATGTATTGGGCTATTACAAGAAACTGGTTGACCTGACTGTTCTGTTCTATTATACTGTCCTTACTGAAACAAACAAAGGATGTATCAAATGACTGTCAACACCCAGCACTCGGCCTCTACCAGTAACGAGCAGCAGCAGAAGGAAATCAAGATATACGGAATGACCGCTGCAGAAGTTCGTGAGGAGTTCGGTAACAGTATCACAGCAAAGTTCTGTGGTATGGAAATGGTTGTGATGTCAATCCTGAGCGATTGCCAGGAGTTGCTTGCGATGGCAGGTGAGCGGGACGGTACTCGTGAGCATGTAAGGCAGGCAATGAATATTGCCAAGCTGTTGCTGTCGGATCTTCATATTGAGAATCAAAAGCGTCTTCACAAGGAAAAGTATCTGTTGCCCTGATTGTTCTGTTGTGGGATAGTGGTCTTGTTGTAAATCAAATCACAAAGGAGTTTCAAATGGATCAAGATCGTTTCTTTCAAGAAGTTGATAGTGAGCTGGCTCTAATGGATGATGTGAATGCAGAGCTTCAGATTCTTGCTCAGGAGGCGGTTGAAGAGATGCATGAGGAGCTGTATCGGGATTGGTTGGATGCTCAGCTTTATGCGTTCTACGAGCATAATTTTGCTGAAACTGGTTGGGATCTTTAAACTGTTGACCTCGAGGCCAGGACATGAGATCCTGGCCATACCTTAAACAAAGGAGTTTGAAATGTCTAAAGCCATCGCACAAATGATTGATTCCATCGTCACCGGTTCTGATAATGTTCCTGAGACTGTCAAGCAAGCCAAGGGTGAGGTGATTCGGGACGGTCGTCGGGCCAAGCCTGCTACAAAAGCAAAGAAAGTGTCGAAAAAAGAGGTTGAGGTCGTTGTGACGGAGACTGTAGAGTCTGCCAAGGGAGAATCCAAAGCAGCTCGTGCGAAAGAGATCGTTCAACAGCTTCAGGGTGTTCGTAAGGACAGCATCAAAGCGATCATGGAGCAGCTTGGAATGTCTCAGGCTGGTGCCACGACGTACTTCTACAATGCCAAAAAAGCTCTTGCCAAATAATAGTTGACATCAAGACCAGTTTTGTGTAAGCTGGTCTTACTTTAAACAAAGGAGTATGATCATGCAAATTCCAACCACTAAGCAAGTTCGTGAGATTGTGTATCAAGCAGCAAAAGCTCTCAATATTGCTCTTGATCGTCGTTACGATCGTTCTGCAAATGGTGAAATCTTCACGTACACCGATCGTACGAGTCAATACTATGAGACGGAACGTCTTGTTGTGTTTCGGACTCAAGTAATTGCAGATGCCACTCGACTCACACATGAAGTGATGCGTAGGATGCTTCAACAAGGTCTTGAGCCAGTGTTTCAACACTCCGAGTTTGGTTATATTCGCGTCTACGCTGCAATTGCCTAAGAGTTGACCACAAGGCCAGGGTCTAGTATACTGGCCTTGTCGTTAAACAAAAGGAGCTAGCATGTTGTGTGAAATCGATTCTTGCTACACCCGTCACGGCGGAGCATATGATCGTGGATCTGCAGACGCTTGGTACGGTCGCCCCTTCCGTCCTCACTACTTCACTGGCGACACCTACATGTCTCAGGAGATCCTCATCGAAGAAGGATGTCCTGCTTATGAAGCCTACAAGCTTGGGTACGAAAGCACGGAGTTCTGCGGGAAGTTCAAAGACTAATTACCACCCCTCAGCCAGTCCTACGGGACTGGCTGCTCCTGTACTAAATGTGTTAAAATTTGCAAGTGTATATGGTATAGTAATGAGGTGTAATAGTCGCTTATCGCGGCCCCCCACTCCTGAAATTTCAAAAATTTTTTTAAACCCCCTGCCCAATGTATTTCAAAAATTTTTTTAAACCCCTTGCCCTAATAAATTCAAAATTTTTTTTGATCCCCCTGTTGACTATTTTGTGAGTGTGTAGTACAGTCTTACCTGCGTAAGCGAGAGGTTCTATACATAAAGTGAGATAAAGAGTGAAATAATGTGGAGTATATGAAAGATGAGTAAGAGGATAGCGATAGTGGGTCGTGGCACGGCGGGATCGATCTCAGCCGCATTGGCTGTGAGTAGGTATTTGAGGTTTGGGGAGATTGTTTGGTATTATGATCCTAGTATACAGACGCAGGCGGTTGGTGAGGGATCTACGTTACGTGTGCCGGGTGCATTGAATCAGGCGGTTGGTTTTATGCATAGTGATCTAGAAAAGTTAGATGGGACGTTTAAATCAGGGATCAGGAAGATCAATTGGTCTAAGGATGGGCAGAATGATTTCATACATCCATTTCTTCCTCCGCAAGTCTCGTATCATTTCAATGCTCTTAAGCTTCAGGATTTTCTGTACAATAGGATTAAGTCACGAGTGAAGTGTGTGGAAGGGAGTGTGAGCTCTGAGGAGATCGATGCGGATTACATTATCGATTGTTCAGGTAAGCCCTCAGACTACACATCATTTGAGATGTCGTCGTATATTCCAGTGAATTCAGTGTATGTTACACAATGCTTTTGGGATCGTGCAGAATTCCAATATACAATGACTATTGCACGTCCCTATGGTTGGGTGTTTGGTATTCCACTAATGAATCGATGCAGTATCGGTTACATGTATAACAATACCATCAATACGCTCGACGAAGTCAAAGAAGACGTCAAACACGTTTTTAAACAACTTAACCTAACACCAAGCGATACGACCAACTCTTTTAGCTTCAAAAACTATCGACGTATCCATAACTTCAAAAACAATATCGCCTACAACGGTAACGCATCATTTTTCTTGGAACCACTTGAGGCAACATCCATCACTGTCATGATCGATATCATGGACATTGTTAATGATATAGTTAAACGCTCTCGACCCCTCCACTCAGCAAACACCATCTACTCCTCTCGCCTCGAAGACGTCGAAAGACTAATCATGCTCCACTACTTGAACGGATCTGCTTTCGATACACAATTTTGGAACTTTGCACAACGAAGAGCCGAACAATGCATCCTACAAGCAAAAAATGATCCCGACTACATGATCAAAATCCTTTCAAGCGAATATACATCATTTGGCACCAACGGCCAGGAACTACTGAAAAAAAATGGATATAGCAAAAATCCAGACTTCTCCCAAGAATGGCCATTGAACTCCTATCGGCTTAACCTAGGACCCCATGGCTTCAACATCTACGATAAAATCAAAAACCTTTGGGGCGTCAAAACTATAGCCGATATCCAAAACCTCCGCTGACATTATCAAAATTCTAAAGGATCGCTATGAAACCAAAACTACTTCCCGTCCTCGAACTGTGCATCGAAAATGGTATCAAACAAGGAATTAATCGCTCCTACAAACATACCGATAACCCCGATATCCAAATAATTGAAACTAACATCTACGACAATATTATGAACGAAATCTATGAATGGTTTGATTTTGACCAAACAACACAAGAGTAACTTCAATGAAGAAAATTGTCATTAACTCCTGCTATGGTGGCTTTGGACTGAGTAAGCTAGCACTAGAGCAATATGCCCAATTAACAGGCCTTGATCCAAATACACTACACGCCGACGACATTCCACGCGATGACGAACACTTAGTAGCTATTGTTGAAAAACTCGATATTAAAGCAAATGGTACATATGCGAAACTTAAAGTAGTTCCCATTCCAGACAACGTTCAATGGCAAGTCGAAGAATACGATGGCCGCGAATGGATTGCAGAAGTCCACAGAACCTGGAACTAATGACATGTGGGACTTTTTAAATACACCAATAACAGTTGCAAACCTAATACAAATAGCTATACTATACCTCATATACCTAATCATTAAACCGCTGTTCATAGTTCTCTATAATACATGGAAAGAACTTAAACAACAAACTAAAAAATAATTAAAATGAACGAAAGAATTAGAGAACTTGCTGAAGAACATGGGCTCATTCATGAGTACATGACAATTGGAGAGCGAAACGATGCTTTGATCAAGTATAAAGAATTCGCCGAGTTGATTATTCGAGAATGTGCTCAAAAATTAGAGGATGATGGTATGGTCGAGGTGGCTATGGAAATCAAACAACATTTCGGAGTTAAATAATGGGAACTAATTACTACGTTGCTACTAACGTCTGCGAATGTTGCAACCGATATGATGAGGAATACCATATCGGTAAATCCTCAGGTGGCTGGTCCTTTACTTTTCAAGGCTATCCTGCTGAACGTCTGACCTCTTGGAAAGCATGGAAAGCGTTTCTGAAGGATCAAGTCATCATGGATGAATACCATGAACGGAAAGATTATGATTGGTTTGTGCATTATATTGAAGGACCGAAAGCACCAAACTATACAAATACTCATGGGCATAAAAACCTTCAACACAACCTAGAATCCAAAAAAGGAACTTGGTTCAATCCTGAATACGATTGGGATGATGAGGAAGGTTATGCATTTTCAAGTAGGGATTTTAGTTGATGAGCATCGAAGCAATGAAGCAGGCGCTGGAGTTTATTGATAGCGTGAAAGTTCACCCGACACAGATTGCAACACGCGATGCGCTTCACACCGCCCTCTGCGCTGCCATTGAGGAGGCTGAGAAGCAGGATTACATCAAACTTGAAGCGGCGTATTTAAGTGGCTTAACAGATGGCAAGGAAATTGTTGAGCGCCAATGGATTGGGCTGACGGTGGAAGAGAAGCGGTACCTTAACGAAGTGCTGAACCTGCAAGGGCGTTTCCCGATCATTGACGCCATCGAAGCAAAGCTAAAGGAGAAGAACACATGAGCCAATGCCCTAAATGCGGATTACAAATTGGGTTACATCACAGCGTGTTGCCTGGGTGTACTTGTGGGACTGCCGCACCTTTTACTTATCCAATCCAGCCCCAAAAGCGCGAATGGGTCGAGATTACTGATGAAGAACAATTAATCTATGATGCATGGCGGGATAGCGAGCATTACCAGGTTCCTATGACCGAAGAAGGTGAAAGGCTTGCACAAATTCGATTAAGAATGTTCAAGCGTGGATGGAACTATCATAAGTTCTATTTGAAACACGGGCATATCTCCATGCAAGATTACCTTGATAAACAGGAATATGATAATGAATGATAATTGGTGGGTCTTTCCCGTAGCAGGTTTAACTCTCGCGGCTATTATTTTGCTAATTGTTATTGGTGGCAAG
>Ga0129333_10003022_pt1 | contig 15748 bp, 12 predicted proteins | sample CPB6_08_DNA_FD_94474 | JGI IMG/M metagenome (GOLD analysis project Ga0129333, IMG submission 94474) | Freshwater to marine salinity gradient microbial communities from Chesapeake Bay, USA - CPBay_Sum_0.6_0.8_DNA | ecosystem: Environmental > Aquatic > Marine > Coastal | place: USA: Chesapeake...
CCGATCACCACGGTGTCGCCGGTGAGGCGGGGGAGCAGTGCGCCGTAGACGGCTGCCGGGTGGATCGGCTCGACGGTGCTGGTGAACGCCTCGTGGTCCGCCTCGCGCGCGGCACTCGTCCTGCCGGCGAGGTCCTGTGCCCACTCCTGCCAGTCCGCACGCCGTGCTCCGGGGTGCTGGCCCACGGCGGTGGTGAGGGCATCGATGCACGTCGCGAGGTCGCCAGCGATGGTCGTGGCGTCGACATGGGCGGCCTTCTGCGACGGGTCGTCGACCACGTGCACGACGACGGCATCGCCGAAGTCGCCGTAGTTGAGCCGGAAGTCCAGGGGGGTGCCGACGACGATGACGGCATCGGCACCCTTGAACGCGGTCGATCGCGCGCGGGTCACGAGCAGCGGGTCACTCGGCGGCAGGACCCCCCGACCCATGCCGTTGGCGATCGTGGGGATGCCGAGCTCGTGGACCATCGCGCGTGCCTGCTCGACGGCGCCTGCCTGCCACGTGTCGCTGCCGAGCACGATGACCGGATGGTGCGCCTCGGCGATGAGGCCGGCTGCGGTGCGCACGGCGTCGTCGTCGGGAGCGCTGGGCGACGCGTCGGGTGGTGACCACGGTGCCGCCGCACTGGGGGCGAAGAGCGCCTCGAGCGGGATGTCGACGAACACCGGCCCGCGATGCGACGCATTCGCGAGGTCGAAGGCGCGGGTGACCTCCGCGCGGATGAGCGCCGCATCGTGCACCGTCCACGCACCCTTGGTGATCGACTCCACGAGGGGCGGCTGGTCGAGCTCCTGCAGAGAACCGGATCCCCAGCGGTAGTCCGGGGCGCGACCGCCGATCACGACGAGCGGCGACCCGTTGAACCATGCTCCGGCGATCGCGCTGATGCCGTTCGTCACCCCGGGACCGGCCGTGAGTGCCGCAAGTCCGGACCTGCGCGTGAGCTTGCCGATCGCCTCGGCCGCGAAGACGGCCGTCTGCTCGTGGCGCACGTCGATCAGCCGCACCGGCCCCGCGTGCTGCGCCTCGCGCGGCGACGATGCCGCGTGGACGCCCTCCTTGCCGCCGACCGACGCGTCGTAGAGGGGGAAGATGTGGGCGCCGCTCAGGGTGAACAGGGTGGTGACGCCCGCCGCCCGGGCCGCGTCCATCGCGTGGAAGCCGCCGTGGATCTCGGACCCGACCTCGTCAGCCATGGGCCCGACCCCTCTCGGACGTGAGGCGCGGTGCTAGCGGATCGTGACCTTCCGCGTCGCCACAGCCTTCTGCTTGCTCGCACCATAGGTGAACGTCACGTACAGGTAGTAGGTGCCTCGTGACATGGTCCTGCGCAGCTTCGTCACCGACTGGCCTGTGCCGTTGACGAGCCTGACCTTCTTGAGGACCTGAACGTTGGGGGCCTGCACGCTGGGGCGCCTCTTGAGCTGCACCGTGGCCGTGCCTGCGGCCTGCGCGGTCGATGCGGACACCGTCACCTTCAGTCGAGCGCCGCGCACGACACTCGGCCGCGCGACGGCTGCAATGCGCACGGCTGTCGAGCTCGGGTCGCCGGAGGACGGGCTCGGCGCCGCGGTGGGCTGCGACGCGGATGGGGCCGAGGACGCGGACGGTGACGGGGACGGGGACGGGGACGGAGACGGCGATGCGGTCACCTGGACCGGGGCGGACCGCACCACGGCGCCGGTCACGCCGCCAGTGCCGAAGGAGGCGAGCATGAGGTCCGAGGCAACGAGGTATCGACCCTCCTGCCCGGCGGGGACGGTGAACGCCACGTTCGTGGCGGCAGCAGTGTTGAAGCCGGACGTGATGCCCTGGCTGACGTCGCTGCACCCGTCGGCCGTCGCATTCCACGAGTACGAGATCGACTGGCCGAGCGCGAAGGCGTTGGCGTTCGCTGGGCAGGAGTAGACGTTCAGGTACCTGGCCTGGAACGAGGTGCCGGCCGCGAGCGACCACGGCTGTAGGGCGATGGTGATCTGGCTGGACGAAACCGGGTTCGCAGGCAGCGTGGGACGTGCGCCCGTGGCCAGGGCAGGCCAGACCAGCAGCTGGCTTGGGCCGGTGCCGGCCTTGGTCGACGTCAGCCCGGTCGCGGTGGACGTCACGCGTGCGGTGACCCGCAGGTACTTGCCCACGTCACGAGCATCGATGGAGTAAGGCGAGTCGACATCACTGGGCACCCGCGGACCGTTCTGCGATGTGAAGGGGCCTCTGGTGGAGCGGAGGGTGCACGCCTCGATCGGTGACTCGCGCGTCGGGCATGCGTACCACGAGGTCTCTATCGACCCGTCTCGGACGATGCCGCCGCTAGGTTCGTTCGCCTGGATTCGGGCGATCGCGTCGGATCCCACTTGGTCTGCGTCGGGCACGGGGCCGAAGGGCTCCCACTGGGCGCCGGTGGTGGTGGCGTTGCCCTGGGCAAGCCGTCCTTGGTAATACGTGATCGTCAAGTCAGGGGGCGCAGGTGCTGCGTGGGCGGCGGGTGCAGTGACATTCATCGCAAGACCCATGACCAGTGTCGCGCTGGCCAGGGACGTCCAACAGAGTCGTGCGGGAAGGACGGGCATGAACGCCTCCTTGGGAGATCCACTGGTGCGCAGAACGCCACCGACGTGGTGGTGCTCGCGGGTCCTGCGTCGCCAGTTTCGCCGGTAACGGTAGCGCCTATGGATGTCGGCGTCCCGGGTCGAGGCGACGTCGATCGGTGGCACATGGCGGAGACGGTCTACGAGGAGGGCTCACCGCATGGTGGCTCGTCTGCGGCCCCTTCAGTCTCGATCCGGCCCTGGGCCTGTAGCCGTGTGACACCCAGCACCTCCCGCTTCCGTGTCGCCAACGTCGACCGTGCAGTCCCGGCCTCCCGAACGCGACCCCTAGATTGACCCCCGGCGAAGGAGGAGCGATGGGCGAGATCACCGGGGCGCGGATCCGGGTCACCCGCACGGTGGCCTGGGGTGAGACGGATGCCGCGGGCCACAACCACTTCGGGGCGGCCTTCCGCTGGCTGGAGGAGACCGAGCACGCGCTCTACCGCTGCCTGGGTTTCGGCAGCGAGATGATCGACCGGGTGCCCCGAGTCCATGTCGAGGCCGACTACCGCCTGCGCCTGTACTACGGCGACGTGATCGAGTGCCAGGTCGGCGTCGTGAAGGTCGGCTCGTCGTCCTGCACCTTTGCCCTGGAGGTGAGCAAGGGGGGCGAGGTCGCCATCACCGGGAACTACGTCGTCGTGCACGTGTCGGCCAACACCGAGGGCTCGACCCCCTGGCCGGAGGAGATGCGGGCCGCGCTGACCTCGTCGGCATCCTTCGCGGTCGCTCCGGTCGTCGAGCCCGGCCCCTGAAGCGGGGGGAGCCCTGGCGGCGCCCCTAGGTCAACAACGGGTAACAAATCCCCAAGGTGATTGCCTATCGCCCTCTCAGGTGTGAAGATGCGTATGCCGTCCGTCTGGCGGTCGCAAATTCGGGGTGATGCCCCGATCGACTAGGGAGGTTGCATGAGGCGCCGTCTCATGACACTCGCGGTTGCGGTGGGAGCCGCATCGCTCGTATTGACTGGCTGCGTGTCCTCGAGCGAGGACGCTGCAGAGGAGCCGGCCGCCGAGGCACCGGCGGAGAGCGCGGCCCCGGCCGAGGAGCCGGCTGCCGAGGCACCCGCAGAGGCGCCCGCCGAGGAGCCTGCGGAGGCGCCCGCGGGCGAGCCGCTGGTGCTCGGCATCGTCCAGGCCGGCAGCGGCTTCATGGGCCCGATCGACAGCCCGGCCCGCAACGCCCTCCTGCTGGAGGTCGAGAAGGTCAACGCCGCGGGCGGCGTCAACGGCCAGCCCATCACGGTGGAGTTCGTCGACACCGAGACCAAGTTCGAGGCCTACGCCCCGGCAGCCGAGGAGGTCATCGGCAAGGGTGCCAACGTGCTCATCGTGACCTGCGACTACGACGTGTCGTCGCCCGCCTCGCTCGTCGCGGAGGGCAAGAACATCCTCAACGTCGCGCCCTGCATCGGCGATCCCATCTACGGACCCGCCGGCGGCCTGCCGAACGGATTCTCGATCGGCGCCGGCACCCCGGGTGAGACGACGGTCATGGCGGAGTTCGCGGCCGATCAGGGCTGGAAGACCGCGGTGCTCCTGCGTGACATGTCGATCAAGTACACGCAGAACCAGTGCACGATCTTCGACAAGCGCTTCACCGAGCTGGGCGGCAAGGTCCTCGCGACCTACGACTACGTCCAGGGCGACTCGGTCAAGGAGACCGTGTCCAAGATCGCCGCGGGCGACAAGCCCGACGTAGTCGTCAACTGCGGGTACAACCCGGGTGGCGGCCTCGTGGCCAAGGAGATCCGTGACGGCGGTGTCGACGCGCCGATCATCTCGGGCTTCGGCATGGACGGCGACTTCTGGGTGCCGGCCATCGAGGGGCTGAAGGACTACTACGTCGTGACCTACGCATCGAAGAACGGCGACGATCCCGATGCGGCCGTCAACGACTACGCGGCGGCCTACGAGGCGGCCTACGGCAACCCGCCGGACGTCGGCGGCTTCGTGACCGGCCCGGCCACGCTGCAGCTCATCCTGGAGGCCTACAAGCAGGCCGGCAGCTGGGACGGCGACAAGATGACCGCCGCCTTCGAGGCCATGCAGGATGTGCCGACCCTCGCCGGCCCGTCGAGCTTCTCGCCGGATCTCCACATCAACGTCGAGCGGCCGATGGCTGTCCTCGTCGTGGAAGACGGCAAGCTCAAGTGGGTGGAGGATCGCACTCCGGAGAAGGTCACCTTCGCCGAATGATCGATTCGACGTCACCCCGGTCACGCGAGCTCCGCGTGACCGGGGTGACCCGTTCCTTCGCCGGGGTGCAGGCGCTCAGCGATGTCTCGCTCAGCGTGCACCCCGGCGAGGTGTTCGGCCTGATCGGCCCCAACGGTGCCGGCAAGTCGACCCTCGTCAACATCATCAGCGGGTACGACCTGCCTGACTCCGGCTCGGTCACGGTCGACGGCGTGGACATCACTCGCGCCCGCCCGTACACCCGCGCGCGCAACGGCGTGGCCCGCACCTTCCAGCACGGGCACCTCTTCGGCGGCCTCACCGTCCGCGAGAACCTGCAGGTCACGGCCATGGGCACGGGCAAGTCGCGTCGCAAGGCCGGGACCGTCGCCGACGACCTGCTCTCCGAGTTCCATCTCCAGGATCGCGCGGATGCCCCTGCGGGCTCCCTGCCCCACGGCGTCGAGCGACGCGTCGGCGTGGCGCGCGCCCTGGCCACCGATCCCCAGTACGTGCTCCTCGACGAGCCGGCCGCGGGCCTGAACGAGGGCGAGATCGGCGAGTTCAGCGACAACATCCGCCATCTGCGCGACCGCGGACTCGGCGTCCTGCTCATCGACCACAACGTCCGCCTGATCCTCAGCGTGTGCGAGCGGATCCACGTCCTCGTGGAGGGCCGCACGCTGCTCGAGGGGACCCCCGACGAGGTGCGCAACAGTGAGGAGCTCGCCGTGGCCTACCTGGGACGGAGTGCCAGTGGCCACCGATGAGATCGGCCTGGTCGTCCGCGACCTCACCGTCGCCTACTCCGGCGTGCCCGCGGTCCGCGGCATCGACCTCGACGTGCCTGCCGGTCACGCCATCGGCCTCATCGGCCCCAACGGCGCCGGCAAGTCCTCGGCGCTGCTCGCGATCATGGGCGCCGTCCCGCACGGTGGCTCGGTGCAGGTCAACGGCGAGGCCGTCGACGGCCTGGCGCCTGAGCGGGTGGTCCGTCGCGGTGTGAGCCTCGTGCCCGAGGGCCGCCACGTGTTCGCGGGCCTCAGCGTCAAGGACAACCTGCGCCTCGGCGCCGTCGGCCGCAGGTCCAGCGACGGCGTCGCCGAGACCCTCGACTACGTCGTGACGCTGTTCCCTATCCTCGCGGAGTTCCGTGACCGTCAGGCCGGGCTGCTGTCTGGCGGCCAGCAGCAGCAGCTGGCCATCGGTCGTGCCCTCATGGCCGATCCCGACATCCTCATGCTCGACGAGCCGAGCCTGGGCCTGTCGCCCACGGCGGTCGACTCCGTCTTCGATGCCCTCGCCACGATCCGCGAGGCGGGCAAGGCCGTGCTGGTCGTCGAGCAGCGCGCTGAATTCACCGTGGCCTTCTGCGAGCGCACCCACGTGCTGCACGACGGCGTGATCACGATGACCCTCAAGCCCGAGGACGCCACCAACGTGCAGGTCCTGACCGAGGCGTACTTCGGATGAACCAGTTGATCCAGTCCCTGGTGGACGCCATCTCCGCAGGTGCGACGCTCGGACTCGCCGCCCTGGCCATCGGCCTGGTGTTCGGCGTCATCCGGCTCGCGAACTTCGCCCAGGGCGAGATCATCACGGCCTCGGCCTACTCCATCATCTTCACCTGGCAGCTGGGCTGGTACGTCGCGATCCCCATCGCGATCCTGATCGGCGTCATCCTGTCGCTGCTCATGGAGGTCGGCGTCTTCTCGCGCATGCGCATGGCGACGCCCGCGACCCTGCTCGTCGCCAGCTTCGGCCTGAGCTTCCTGCTGCAGCGGGTCTACGAGCTGTTCTTCGGCAACAACGTGCGCACTGCGCCCGTGGCCCCGGAGCTCGCGCAGTCGCTGGAGATCGGCGGCATCCGTGTGCAGCTGCTCTCGGTGGCGACCATCATCATCGCGGCTGTGATCCTCGTCGCCCTCGTGCAGTTCCTCAACAGGTCGATCTGGGGCCTGCAGCTCCAGGCCGCCGCGGCGGACTTCCGGATCGCGCGTCTGGTGGGCATCCCCGCCAGCCGGGTCATCGGGCTGAGCTTCGCGCTGAGCGGCATCCTCGCCGCCGCCGTCGCATTCGTGAGCACGGTCAAGACGGGAGCCGTCGGCCCGCCCTTCGGCGTCCCGATCGTGATCCTGGCGCTCATCGGCGCGGTGATCGGCGGCATCGACAAGATCTACGGCGCCCTCGCCGGCGGCTTCCTCGTCGGCTTCGCGACGTCGATGCTCGCGAGCTGGCTGCCGTCCGACATGAGCAACTTCCGCGACGCCTACGTGTTCCTGCTCGTCATCATCGTCCTGATCTTCCGACCGTCTGGACTGCTCGTTCGCGGGGGGACGGTGCGCACATGAAGGAGCGCAGCCTGCTGTGGCGCCTGGGCCCGCTGTGGTCGCTGGTCGTCCTGCTCGTCATCGTCTACGCCGTCACCGTCGTCACGAGCTACCTCGGCGACAGCGTCCAGGTCCAGTTCCAGTACGCCCTTGTCAATCTCGTCATCGTGGTCGCCCTCTACATGTTCATCGGCACCTCCGGGGTGCTCAGCTTCGGCCATGTCGCCTTCGTGGCGCTGGGTGCCTGGACGGTCGGCCTGCTCACCATCGAGCCGGAGCTCAAGCGCAACCTCCTGTCGGACATGTTCCCCGTCCTGTTCGACATCCAGGCGCCGTGGTTCCTGGCGATCTTCATCGGCGGCCTCGTGGGCGGCCTGCTCGCCCTGATCGTCGCGCCGGTTCTCATGCGCCTGAACGGCCTCCAGGCTGGCATCGCGACGTTCGCGCTGCTCCTCGTCGTCGGGCAGGTGCTGACCTACTGGTCGAGTATCGGGCCGCGCAGCGGCCAGTCGATGGTCGGCATCCCGGACGTGCTGGACCTGCAGACCACCATGTTCTTCGCCCTCGGTGCGATCGTCGTGGCCTGGCTGTTCCAGCGATCCCGCCCCGCACGCCTGCTGCGCGCGGCGCGCGAGGACGGCATCGCGGCGGCCGCCTCCGGCATCAACGTGGTGACCCAGCGCGTCATCGCCCTGGCCCTGTCCGGGCTCATCGCCGGGATCGCCGGAGGGCTCTTCGCCCTGACCAACCGGGTCGTGCAGGCGAGCCTGCTCGGCATCGAGCTGACCTTCATCACGCTGGCGATGCTCGTGCTGGGCGGCATGCTCTCGCTGAGCGGCGCCGTCATCGGTGGCCTGGTGTTCAGCCTGATCGACCTCGTCCTGGTGCGGCTGCAGAACGGCGTCGAGCTGGGCTCCTACGTGGTGTCGATCCCGCAGGGCACCCGGCCGATCATCCTCGGCGCGATCCTGGTCCTCATGCTGATCTTCAGACCGAGCGGCCTGACCGGCGGTCGGGAGATCGTGTGGCCGTTCCGCCGTACACCGCCGCTCCCCGGCGTGCCCCCGACGAACGAGTAGTCAGCCCGGCGGGGCGCTCGGCGCCCTGGCGCAGGCTTGAGCCTAGGCTGTCGGCTATGTGGTCCAAGCGCAGTGCAACCGTCGTGGTCACCGTCCTGTGCTCAGTGCTGTGGTGGGCGGGTGTGGCGCATGCTGCTGCGCAGGTCGACCAGCAGAACGACGTGACGTCCAATGTGACATCGTCATCGGCGGCCGGGAACTACGGCGGTCAGTCCTTCACCGCCGGGCTCACCGGCCGGCTCACGCAGATCGATGTGCAGGTGAGCCGAAGTGGCAGCTCCGGCCCGCTTACCGTAGGTGTCTACGCCACGTCGGGGGGCCTGCCCACGGGATCGGCACTCGCATCCCAGACCATTCCTGAGGCGGACCTGCCGACGTTGGCCGGGTGGTTGAGCGTGGTGTTCACATCGCCGGCGAGCGTCGTCTCCGGCACGCAGTACGCGTTCGCGCTGCAGGCACCGTCCACGAGCGGGAGTGGGTCCGTCCAGATCAGCGCCGTGACCCCGGAGACGTATGCGGGCGGCATCCTGCTGGACAACGGACCATCAGCCTGGGCCGCGAACACCGTTCCGGCTGACATGATCTTCCGCACGTACGTCGACGTTGCCTCCTCCGGTGATGTCCCACCGCCGGCGCTTCAGCAGTTCGGCCAACCGAGCAGCGGGACGTGCGACGCCGCGGCCTCACCCGAGCTGAACTGGGGGGGTGCGACGTCCGGGGGATGGGGTGTGTCGTGGGCGCAGTGGATGAACGGCGGGACTGGCGGACCCGTGTGCACGCGGATGCTGTCCTACGCGCCATCGCTCGGCCGTTGGGCCGCCTCCTGAGTCAGGTCAGGAGCTGCGCAGGGTGCCGCTGTCGAGAGCGTCACGCAGTGCCTTGCCCGTCTCGTCCGACAGGGCGAGGGTGCGCAGGTTCTTCAGGCGATGGGCGGCATGCGGGTCGTCGGCCAGCCGCGGCACCGCGTCCATAAGGGCCATGAAGTTCCGCATCCCGTTCGCGTGGGTCTCGCCGTACCCCTTGACCACCTGCTGGCACTCGACGATCTCGCAGGCGAGGTCGACGTTGCGCGGGGCGTACTCGCGCACCAGGCCGAGCCAGGCGTCGATCCGGGCCTGCTCCTGGCCGAAGCGCAGGGAGCGCCGACGGATCGGCTGCATCCGGGCGAGGAAGTACAGCACGGTGTAGCCCCAGAACGACGTCGTCTGGATCTTGATGCCCTTGTGCGTGACCCGGTGGATGAGGCGGTTCATCACCTTGGAGTTGAGCAGCCACCGGCCCAGGGCCGTCGGCATGGTGTCGGAGATCTCCTCGACCTGCGGGTGGAGGTACTCGCGGATCTGCACCATCTGGGCGTCGTCGGCCCGCGCCTCCTCGGTGCGAATCCGGTCGAAGCGGCGGGCGCGGACCTTGTGGAAGGCGACCCGGATGGTGTCCTCGTACGTCATCCACAGTGCGGTGTAGCGGGCGGCCTCGGTGGTGAGCCGGTGGTCGGCCGAGGTGTCGAGGGACGCGACGGAGCCGACGCGATCGAGGTACTCGTCGGCGTACGCCACGTCCTGGTACTCGGCGGTGCGCTTGATGCCCTCGACGAGCACGAGCCGCGACTCGACCGTCATCTGGGCGATGCGCGCGGCCTGCGACTTCAGGCGGGAGCCGACGAGCGATGCCGGGTCCTGTTGCGCCTGGCGCAGCACCTGGGGATCGGGGGCATTCGGATCGGGTGGGCGCACCCCGATCTGAATGTCGACCGCGGGCGGGGCGGCGGCGACCCGGAAGCCCTCGCCGAAGGCCCGCAGGCTGGGCTCGACGCCCTTGCCGCCGGCCCGGATGGCGTCCTCGAACTGCTCGCGGGTGAAGGGCAGCACAGCGGCGCCGGCGATGGCGCCGAAGAGCACCGCGCTGATCACGCTGCCGGTCTGGTCGGCGATGCGGCCGAAGTCGCCGCGGATGAAGCGCCTGCTCGAGCCCTCGGCGGCGGCGATCAGCTCCGCGGAGTCGATGCGGCCCTCGCCCATCGCGGTGCGCTCGGGCATCGCATAGGTGCGGCTGGTCGAGCCGATGAGGGTGGTGCGGTCGGGGGTGGCGAAGCCGCGGAGCACCGAGCGGCCGGCCTCCATCAGCTCGGAGGCCACGACGATGTCGACCTCGCCGGGCGTCGGCATGGTGCCGAGGACGGGGTACCGGCCGTTACTGCCGGCCCTGGGCAGCAGTTCGACGTAGTAGACCGTGGCGCCAGTGCGCTGGGCGACGCCGGGCACCGAGGTGCTCTGCGCGAACCAGTCGTTGTCCTCCGCGAGCGCGACGATCCAGTCGGCGAGCACACCGCCGCCCTCACCGCCCATCGCGAGGATCGCCATCGTGATGGGCCGCGTCAGGGCAGGGGTGGCGGGCCGCTCCGGCGCCTCGGCGGTCATGCGGAGATCCCCTCGAGCCGACGCTCGATGCCGCGCTGGAGGAAGCCGATCCACCGGGTGCGGAACCACTGCTTGGTGCGGTCCCAGCGGGTGGGATTGCTGATGATCTCGGTTCGGTAGAAGGACGGGCACAGTGCAGCGGCGTGCGCGTTCTCACCGCAGAGGCCGCAGCCGACGCAGCTGCTGGTGACGGTGGCGATCGGGTCCTTGCGCAGCGGATCGGGGTTGTCGGTGATCGTCAGCGACGGGCAGCCGGAGATGCGGATGCAGGAGTGATCGCCGGTGCAGGTGTCGGGGTCGACGCCGAAACGCTCGCGCACGACGCGCTTGCCGTCCTTGATCGCCTTGGCCATCGCCGGCTTCTCGCGGCGCATCCGGTTGAGGGTGCACTCGCTCTGGGCGACGATGACCTTCGGGCCCTTCTCCGGGGTCGTGAGCGCCTCCTTGAACAGGTCGCGCATCTCGTCGACCTTGAAGGTGTTCGTCATCGTGCGGGCCCACTTGACGCCCACGCCGCGCACGGCCTTCTCGATCGGGTGCTTCAGGGAGCGGTTACGCGACTCGCCCTTGGAGGAGAGCACATCCTGGCCGCCGGTGGCCGCGCTGTAGTTGTTGTCGACGATCACGAGGAGCTGATCGTTCTCGTTGAACACGGCATTGCCGACGCCGCTGGTCAGGCCGTTGTGCCAGAAGCCGCCGTCGCCCATGACGGCGATCGGACGGCTCATCGCACCGCTGCCGTTGAGTGCCGAGGCGGCGGCCGAGCCCAGCCCGTAGCCCATCGTGGTGGCGCCGATGTTGAACGGCGGATTGATGGAGAACAGGTGGCAGCCGATGTCGGCGCTCACGTAGTGCTCCCCGACCTCGCGCTGGGCGAGCGTCAGCGCGGCGAAGATCGGCCGTTCGGGGCACCCGGTGCAGAAGCCCGGGGGGCGCCCCTGCACGAGCTCGGGCTTGATGCGGGGCGCGAAGGGGCTGCGCGGGTCGTCATGGGGGAGTGTCACGACCGGGGCCTGCCGATCCGCGATCAGGTGCGGGGCGTACTTCGCGATGAAGGCGTGCACGCCCTTCGTCACGGCGGCCGGGGTGTACTCGCCGGCGACCGGGAGCAGGTCCTTGCCGTGCAGTTTCGCGGTCGCATCGTTGCGACGCAGGATCGCCTGGATGTTCTGCTCGATGTAGTCGGGCTGCCCCTCCTCGACGAGCAGCACCGCACGCTTGCCCTCGCAGAAGCGGACGACCTCGTCGTCGACGACGGGATATGTGACGTTCATGATGTAGAGCGGCACCTGGCTGTCGCCGAAGGCATCGGAAAGGCCGAGGAGCTCGAGGGCGCGATTGACGTTGTTGAACAGGCCGCCCTGAAGGATGATGCCGAAATCGGCGTCCTTCTCCTTGACGAACTCATTGAGCTGGTTGTCCTTGATGTACTTCACGGCAGCGGGCCAGCGCTTGTTCAGCTTCTCCTGCTCGTGGGCGAAGTTCATCGGCGGCAGCACGATGCGGCTGAGGTCGCGCTCGGGGTTCTCGACCGCCTCGCGCACCGTCATGGACGGGCGCCGGTTGTCCTTGGCGATGAAGGATCCGTGCAGGTGGCAGGAGCGCAGGCGCAGCTCGAGGATCACCGGGGTGTTGCTCGCCTCGGAGAGCTCGAACCCCTTCTCGACCATGTCGACGATCGCCGTCAGGTTGGGGCGCGGGTCGAGCAGCCACATCTGCGACTTCATCGCGAAGGCGTGCGTGCGCTCCTGCATGATGCTGGAGCCCTCGCCGTAGTCCTCACCGATGATGACGAGGGCGCCGCCCCGTACCCCGCCTGAGGCGAGGTTTGCGAGAGCATCAGACGCGACGTTGAACCCCACGGTGGACTTGAAGGTGACCGCGCCGCGCAGGGGGTAGTGGACGGAGGCGCCCAGCATGGCGCCGGCGGTGGCCTCGGACGCGCTGTTCTCGAAGTAGATGCCGAGCTCGGAGAGGATGTCCTGGGCATCGCCGAGGACATCCATCAGGTGGGAGATCGGAGCGCCCTGGTAGCCGCCCACGTACGCGACGCCGGACTGCAGGAGTGCCTTGGTGACGGCGAGGATGCCCTCGCCCCGGAACTCCTCGCCCGCGCCCAGCCTGAGCTCCTGGACCTCGGCGGCGAATGAGCGCTCAGCCATGCCTGCCTCCCGTCACCGACTCATGATGGAGGAGTGCCCGCCGCGGTGCAATGTGACCTGCGCTACCCCCGGGGGTCACCCGACGTCCTGGTGCCCGCCCGTGGCTCCGTACTCCTCCTCGGCGTGCAGGGCGAGCGAGGTGATCATCGGGAAGTCATTGAACGAGAACAGGAAGGCCGGGTTGTCGGGATCGTCGTTGGCGTGCTCGTGCCAGGCCCAGGACGGCACGCAGAAGATGTCGTGCTCCTGCCAGTCGAACCGCGTCCCGGCGATGATCGAGTGCCCGCGCCCCTCGGCCACGTGGTAGACGACCGAGCCGGTGTGCCGGTGGGCCTTGGTCGCCTGCCCGGGCTTGAGCATCTGCATGTGCGCGCCCATGGTGGGCATCACCGAGCCGCCGGTCACCGGGTTGACGTACTCCATGATCACGCCGTCGTAGTCGGTGCCGTCGCTGACTCGGCCGAGGTTGACGAGCGCCTCGCGCGTCTGCGCCCATGGGTAGCCCAGGAGCGGGGAGTAGGCCTTGGTCCAGGTGCGCCGGTCCGGCTTCAGGATGCCGCTCCCGTGCGTGAGGATCGACGTGTTGGGCACTCGTCCGGGCACCTGGTAGAGGTCCGGATGGACCTCGTAGAAGTTCGCGTCGAGGGCGTTGACGAGCGGAATGTCGAGGCCGTCCTGCCAGATGACGAAGTTGTCGGAGGCCTCGTTGCCGTGCTCGTGCCAGGTGCCGTTCGGGGTAATGGCGAAGTCGTTCGGCCCGACCACGAGCCGGTCGCCATCGACGATGGTCCAGGCGCCCGTGCCCTCGATGACGAACCGCAGGGCGGAGGCGGCATGCCGGTGGGCGGTCATCGACTCGCCCGGGTTCATGATCTGGATGCCGCTGTAGAGCAGCCCCACCGCGGCCTTGACGTCCTTGCGCTCGTCGTTGACGAGGTAGACGACCCGGCGGCCGGCGTCATCGCCCTGGACCAGTGAGGCCGACTCCACGACGAGGGGCCGCATCTCCGAGTAGCGCCACAGCATGGGGATGGACCGGGGCTGGGGGTACCACGGCTCGATCTCGTTGGCGACGGTCCACAGCGCCCCGGTGCCCAGCTTCTCGAGCCGTGCGTAGTACTCCTCCAGCTCGGGGGTTTCGGCGACGCGCGCCCGCCCGATCGCCGAGTCGTCCATCTGTCGTGTCATCGCAGCCTCGCCCGCTCACGTCCCGATTACCCGGGTGAGCCTACTGCCCGGCCTGAGCGGGTGCTACGGTCCGACCGTCGAAAGCGAGCCATGGACTATCCCCGATTCCGGGCCGCAGCCGTGCAGGCCGCGCCCGTCTTCCTCGACACCGATGCGACCGTCGACAAGGCGTGCTCCCTGATCGCCGAGGCGGCCACCGCCGGCGCGCAGCTGGTCGTCTTCCCCGAGGTGTTCGTGCCCGGGTACCCGTACTGGAACTGGACGATGACCCCCATCGCCGGCAGCCCGTGGTTCGAGCGGCTCTTCAAGGCCGCGGTCGACATCCCGGGCCCGCACATCGACCGCCTGTGCGCCGCCGCACGGGCCGCTGGTGCCTTCGTCGTCATGGGCGTCAATGAGCGCGACCCGTACTCGATGGGCACGCTCTACAACACGCTGGTCTTCATCTCCGACACGGGCGAGGTGCTGGGGACGCACCGCAAGCTGGTCCCCACCTGGGCCGAGAAGCTCACCTGGGCGGGAGGCGACGGCAGCTCGCTGCGCGTGTACGACACGACGATCGGACGCCTGGGCGGCCTGGCCTGCGGTGAGAACACCAACACCCTGGCGCGCTTCGCCCTGCTGGCGCAGGGCGAGAACGTGCACACCGCCAACTACATCGCCCTCCCCACGGCTCCTGAGGACTACGACATGGTCGAGGCGATCAAGGTGCGCGCGATGGCCCACTCGTTCGAGGGCAAGGTGTTCACGGTGGTGTCCTGCTCGGCCCTGACGCCGTCGGTCATCGACGTGGTCGCGCACGATGCTGAGTCCCGGCGGCTGCTCAGTCGCCGGCACTCTGCCGTGAGCTGCATCGTGGGCCCGGACGGCCGGCTCATCGGGGACGCCCTGATCGACGACGAGGGCATCGTCTATGCCGACATCGACCTCAACCGCTGCATCCAGGCCAAGCAGATGCACGACATCATCGGCCATTACAACCGCTTCGACGTGTTCTCGTTGCGAGTCAATCGTCGCCCCGCCACTGCACTCGCGTTCGAGGACGCGGAGTTCGAGGCGATCACCCGTACGTCAACGCCCGAATCACCCGTGGAATCCCAGCAGGAGGACTAGCCATGCGACTGTGCACTTTCTCGATCGACGCCGACCCCCGGCCGCGACTGGGGGCCTTCGTCGACGAGTCGACGGTCGTCGACCTCGTGACGGGACTGTCGGGTCTCGTCGACGTCCCCCCAACCATGATCGACTTCATCAACGCGGGGTCGGTCCTGCACGACGCGGTCCGTGAGGCGCTGGCGTCCACGACCGCTTGGTCGGAGGGCGCGACCTTCGACCCGGCAGCCATCCGCCTGCACGCGCCGCTGCGCCCGGGCAAGGTCGTGGGGGTCGGCCTGAACTACGTCGAGCACGTCGAGGAGTCCAGCCGGACGCTCGACACCGCCAAGGAACTGCCGGATCGGCCTGTGCTGTTCAGCAAGCCCGGCACCGCCATCGTGGGCCCCGACCAGCCGATCCGCCACAATGCGGCGCTCACGCAGCAGCTGGACTGGGAGTGCGAGCTGGCCGTGGTCATGGGTCGGACTGCGCTGGAGGTCTCCGCCGACGATGCCATGGACTACGTGTTCGGCTACAGCATCGTCAACGACATCAGCGCCCGCGATCAGCGCCGCTCCGGCCAGTGGTTCTACTCCAAGGGCCAGGACAGCTTCGCGCCCTTCGGGCCAGTGATCGTCACCGCCGACGAGATCGGCGATCCCCACACCCTGCAGCTCCGGCTGACCGTCAACGGGGACCAGCGGCAGAA
>Ga0129333_10003023_pt1 | contig 15744 bp, 15 predicted proteins | sample CPB6_08_DNA_FD_94474 | JGI IMG/M metagenome (GOLD analysis project Ga0129333, IMG submission 94474) | Freshwater to marine salinity gradient microbial communities from Chesapeake Bay, USA - CPBay_Sum_0.6_0.8_DNA | ecosystem: Environmental > Aquatic > Marine > Coastal | place: USA: Chesapeake...
CTGCAGGAAGACGTCGCCATAGGAGATGCGCCGGTCGCCGCTGCCGCCGTTGAAGTTCAGGTCATAGACATTGTCCACGCCCTGCACATACATGGCCAGGCGTTCGAGCCCGTAGGTGAGCTCGCCCGAGACCGGCGCGCAGTCGAGCCCGCCCACCTGCTGGAAGTAGGTGAACTGCGAGACCTCCATGCCGTCGCACCACACTTCCCAGCCCAGGCCCCAGGCACCCAGCGTCGGGCTCTCCCAGTCGTCCTCGACGAAGCGGATGTCGTGCAACTTGTGGTCAATGCCGATCGCCGCCAGCGAGCCCAGGTAGAGCGCCTGCAGGTCGGGCGGCGAGGGCTTCATGATGACCTGATACTGGTAATAGTGCTGCAGCCGGTTGGGGTTCTCGCCATAGCGGCCGTCCTTGGGGCGGCGCGAGGGCTGCACATAGGCCGCGGCCCAGGGCTTCGGCCCCACCGAGCGCAGCGTGGTGGCCGGGTGGAAGGTGCCGGCCCCCACCTCCATGTCATAGGGTTGCAGGATGACGCAGCCCTTCGAGCCCCAGTACTGGTGGAGCGTGAGGATCAGGTCCTGGAAGGATGTCGTGGGATGGAGCGTCATGCGCCGTCAGGGGCCGTCCGGCGCCGCGCCTTTGGGTTGCGCGGCGGGGCGGCGGCTCAATCCTCGGGGTAATAGATGCCGGAGCGCGGGTCCTGGCGGAGGCGGCGCGGACGCTGCGGGGCGGCGGCGCGTGGGCGCACCCGTACCTTTGCGGCTTGCATCCCGCGCATCACGAACAGCATCGAAAACAGCGTCAAAAACGCTACGGCGGCGACCGCCAATGTCTTCAGAACAACCATCGGATCCTCCAATGAACCCTTGTTGGTACGATCATAGGCCGAAACCCGACCACAATGCACGCGATTCCGGAGGCCCGCGGCAAAGTCGTTCCAGATCAGGGGCTTGGCCGCGGGCATCGGTCTGGACGCGGTCAGCGCAGCGGGAAGGCAGCGCCGCCGCGCAGCACCGCTTCGGCTTCGGGCGTGAACCCGTTTCCGTCGCCATGTAATTGAAGTCCCTGGAGAATCTGGAGCGGCGCCTTGGAGCCCTTGATGCCCTGGACGATGACCCGCGAGGCCGGCGCGCCCCGGCGCGGATAGAGCGGCGCGATGCGGATGTCGCCGAAGCGGTTGTCCATCACGGCCAGAATGCGGCCAAGTGCCTCGGCGCGGTTGACAAGGGTGACGCTGCCGCGCGGCGCCAGCATCGCGTGGAGCAACTTCATCCACATCTCCAGATCATCTCCGCCAAAGGCATTTGCTTTTGATTTCAGCGGGTTGGGAGATGCGGTGGTCTTGGCCTCGTCGTGGAACGGCGGGTTGGCCATGGCATGCTGGAAGCTGCCGGCCTGGGGCATGCTGACCATGTCCCGGCGGAGCGCGTCGCGGAGGTCGGCCCGGATCACGCGTAGATTTGCCAAGTGCCCGTTCCGGCGGGCATTTTCCTCGCAGAGCATGGCGTAGCGGGCCGCCATCTCGATGCCGGTCACATGCAGGCTGGGCTGGCGGGCGAGCAGGCAGAGCGCGGCAACGCCCGCGCCAATTCCCGCCTCGAACACGGATTCGCCCTCCGCGCAGGGGATGCTCGCCGCGAGAAAGACAGAATCGATCCCGGCCCGAAAACCCTTTTCCGGCTGGAGGATACGCAATCGGCCGCCTAGAAAGCCATCTTCCGACAGCGACGCCGGAACAGCACCCGCGGCGGAAGAGGTGGTGTCAGGTGATTCCATCATTGGCAAATTACGACCTTAAGGTTATCGCGATGTTACCGGCAGCGGCTGCATGGCGCAAAGCATGGGTTGGCCCCTGTGGTGAGCTGTGCTTTAACGCCCGGCAAGGAAAATTGCGAAGGTAGTCCCCCATGGGAGTCGTCATTCCGCTCGATGGGTCGGGCAACAAGAAGCGGGCCAGCATCGAGCCACTGGTGAGGCTCACCGCCGCCGACATGGACCGCGTCAATGAAGCGATCCTCTCGCATGCCCGCAGTCATGTCGAGCTCATCCCCGAAATTGCCAGCCATCTCATCAATTCCGGCGGCAAGCGCATCCGTCCGATGTTGACGCTCGCCGCCGCGCGCATGTGCGGCTTCGAAGGTGAAAACCATTTGAAACTCGCGACTTCCGTGGAATTCATGCATACGGCGACGTTGCTCCACGATGATGTCGTCGACGAGAGCGACCTGCGCCGCGGCAAGCAGGCGGCGCGTGTCATCTGGGGCAACCAGGCGAGCGTGCTGGTGGGTGATTATCTGCTGGGCCAGGCCTTCAAGATGATGGTGGAAACGGGCTCGCTCGAGGCTCTGCGGATCCTGTCCAATGCAGCCTGCGTCATCGCCGAAGGCGAGGTGTTGCAGTTGTCCGTTTCGCAGGACACATCAACCACCGAAGATGCCTACATGCAGGTGATCGTAGCCAAGACCGCAGCGCTTTTTGCCGCCGCCGCAGAGGTTGGCGCCGTGGTTGCGAACCGCCCGCACAGCGAGCAGGCGGCCCTCGAATCCTATGGCCGCAATCTTGGCGTGGCGTTCCAACTCATTGATGACGCACTCGATTATTCAGGTTCAACCGAGAAGCTCGGCAAGGGCGTGGGCGACGACTTCCGCGAGCGCAAAATCACGCTGCCGGTTGTGCTGTCCTATCGCCGCGGCGCCGCCGAGGAACGCAACTTCTGGAAGCGCACGCTCGAAGAAGGCAACCAGACCTCAGATGATTTCAACTACGCCCGCAAGCTTATGGAGCGCCACGGCGCACTGACCGACACGGTGGAGCGCGCCAACCATTATGGGGCCATAGCGCGCGACGCGCTGGCAATCTTCCCCCAGTCCGAATTGAAGGACGCACTCCTCGAAGCCGTCGACTTCTGCGTGGCCCGCGCCTACTGACGTCTCACGCGAGGACCGTCCGCATCATCCACCAGCGTGGGTCGAGGTGGGGCGTGACATCAGGCGTCTCACAGATCGCCACGCAGGTCGCGCCCGAACCGGACATGAAGGCCCTGATCACGCCAGTCGTGGAACGGAGCCGCTCCAGGATCTCTCCGATGACCGGGGCGAGCGCGATGGCCGGCGCGGCCAAGTCATTGCGCCACTGGGCCGGATTGCGCTCATCGGCGATTGCACTCCCGAAGCCCTGCCCCTTGCTCAGGCCGAGAGACCTGAACACGTCAGGTGTCGACACGGCAACAAGGGGGTTCACGAGTATCGCCTGCAGCGGCTCGAACCCTGCAAGTGGAGTCAGATGCTCTCCCACACCGCGCATGCGGCAGGCAACACCGGCCAGACAGACGGGAACATCGGCACCGATTCCAAGCCCGGCCGCCATGATCTCATCGTCGAGATCGTCAATCCCCGCCAACCGGAGAAATCCCCTTAACGCCGCTGCCGCATTGGCCGAACCACCGCCGATCCCGGATGCGACCGGAAGATTCTTCTCGAGCTGAACCATGACCGGCGGCAGGATGCGCCCCCGCCGCGCGGCAATCTCGCCCGCAATGGTCCAGGCCCTGGAAATGATGTTGTCCGCCAGCGGCGGCAGATTGCCGCCGAAAGGACCCGTGGGCGTGATGTCGAAGGACTGCGCGGGCCTGAAGGTCAGAACATCGCCGTGATCGGCGAAGGCCACGATGGAGTCAAGATCGTGGTAACCATCAGACCGACGCCCGAGCACATGCAGCGCGAGATTGATCTTGGCGGGCGCAAGGAGCGAAAAAGGCGTCACGCGTCTCACCCCGGATGCCTGATGCCCGGCCTACCCGTTGGTATTGTCTGCGCCCGTCTGGGCGGGCGTCACGGGCGGCTCATCGGGAAGGCCATCCTTGAGCTTTCCCTGAATGCGCTTGAGGTCTTCCGGTTCGGGCTCATTGTCGATTGCGTGCTGCCACTGGAACCGGGCTTCCAGCTTGCGGTTCACGCGCCAATAGGCATCCCCAAGATGCTCGGCAATGATTGGATCAGCCGGGAGAAGCTCCACCGCGCGTTCGATCTGGGTCACCGCCTGCTCATAATCACCAAGCTGGAAATAAGCCCAGCCAAGACTGTCGATGATGTAGCCGTCGTTGGGCTTCAATTCGACGGCCTTCTTCACCATGTCCATGGCCTCGGAAAGATTGATCTTCTTCTCGATCATGGAGTAGCCGAGATAGTTGAGAACGCTTGCCTCGTTTGGAGACAGCTCCAGCGACCTGCGGAACCGTTGCTCGGCAATGTCCCACTGCTTGAGACGCTCATGCGCGATGCCGTCATAGTAGAAGACGCGCCAGTGACCTGGCAGCGGCGTGGTGATCACGGCAATCGCATCATCATAGACCTTGGCAGCGTTGGCGAAGTCCTCATTGGCGCGGTAGATGTTGCCCAGCGTCACGATAGCATCGAAGTTTTGTGGTTCGCGCGCGATGAGAGACGTCAGGCGGGCAATGGCCTCGTCCTTGCGTCCGAGTCGCTGCAGGCTGACTGCAATCTCGAGTTCCGCGTTGGAGCGCAGGGGCGAGTTGGCAGAGACCATCTCATAAGCAGCAATGGCCTTTTCATAACGCTTCATATCCAGATAGGTGTCACCGAGCAGCGTCTCGAAGACAGCCCTGTCCGTGGCGAGCGGGAGCCCAAGTCGGGCATACAGCAGCGCCACGTCGATGCTCTGGTCGTCCGTCATTGACGTTGCCAGCGAGAACAGAGCCTCTGCAGCACCCGCCGCAGTTGACCCGATGAATGGCTTTGGCTTCTGCTTTGCTACACTTTGCTCCAGTGCAGCGAGGATCAACGGATTCTCGTCAGCCTCAAGATAGGAGCGGTAGATCTTTTCAGCTTCCCCGGTACGGCCGTTGCGCTCAAGAAAATTGCCATAGGCCTGGACAACGCGCAGCGAGGTGCCCGCCTCTTCATAGGCCTTCCGATAGGATGCTTCGGCGCGCATGGAATTGCCAAGATAGTCTGCGATGAGGCCACCATGGAAAGTCTTGAAATTTGCAAAGCTCTCATTGGCATCGAGATGATCCAGCGCCTTCATGGCCTGGCCCAGGTCGCCTTCGCCGGCATGAGACCATGCGATCAGCAGCCATGAAGTCAGTTCGCCAATGGGCGTATAGGCGGATTCCTCGAAATTCCGGCGGGCTTTGGCGTAGTGGCGGGCACGGAATTCCTTGAGGCCCAGAACGATCCGGGCCATGCGCTGCTGACTGTTGAATTTCAGGACATCCACCGCATAGGTCTCCGCCACCGGCAGATTGCCCTCGGAGAGTTCGAGCAGGAACACCTTCTCGGTCAGGATCGGATTGCCCTTGTCCGTCTTCAGGGCATTGCCGAGATAGCCGGACGCCAGATCATTGTCGCGCAGCTTGGCCGCCGTCCGTCCAGCCAGATAGTCTCCGGAGGAGGACGTGCCCTGCTGTTCATAGGCGAAGGCCGCCGCCGGCAGCATGGATGCGAGAAGGCCCGCAAGAACGGCACGCAAGAGATATCCGGTCATAGTCATCCGTTTCCGAAACCGAGCTGAGGCAGACAGCCCAACCTGAGGCGAAGCATTTTCCCGAAAATGCGGTGTTTTTGGGGAAACCGCAATGGTCCGCGCCCCAGAGACGGGACGAGGCTGTCACATATTCGGGTAGTTCGGGCCTTCACCGCCCTGCGGCACCACCCAGGTGATGTTCTGCGACGGGTCCTTGATGTCGCAGGTCTTGCAGTGAACACAATTCTGGTGATTGATCTGGAAGCGGGGCGGCTTACCTTCCTCCCGCACCACTTCATAGACCCCGGCGGGACAGTAGCGCTGGGCAGGCTCGTCGAACACGGGAAGATTTTCGCCGATGGGGACTTCCGAATTCCTGAGCTGGAGATGGACCTTCTGATCCTCTTCGTGATTGGTGCCTGAGAAGGCCACATTGGTGAGCCGGTCAAACGAGATCACGCCATCGGGCTTGGGATAGGCAATCGGCTTGCACTGGTCGGCGGGCTTGAGCGTCGCGTAATCCGGTTTGCCGTGCTTCCATGTGCCGAGTCCGAAGCCGAACAGCTGGTTCATCCACATGTCCAGACCGCCCAGCGCCAGTCCACCCACCAGCCCCAGCTTTGACCACATGGGCTTGACGTTCTTCACCCGCTTCAGATCCTGATACACCCAGGACGATTCATAGGCCTGCTGATAGGCGGAGAGTTCATCTCCCGCGCGGCCAGCGGCGATTGCTGCCGCCGCAGCCTCTGCCGCCAGCATGCCAGTCTTCATGGCATTGTGAGAACCCTTGATGCGCGGCACATTCACGAAGCCGGCCGAGCAGCCGATCAGCGCGCCGCCGGGGAAGAACAGCTTCGGCACGGACTGGAAACCACCCTCCGTGATGGCACGCGCGCCATAGGAGATGCGGCGGCCACCCTGCAACACCGGCGCAATCAGTGGATGATGCTTGAACCGCTGGAACTCCATGTACGGGAAGAGATGGGGATTGTCGTAGTTGAGATGCACCACCAGTCCGATCGACACGAGATTGTCCTCGAGGTGATACATGAAGCTGCCACCGCCGGTTCGGACCCCGAGCGGCCAGCCCATGGTGTGGGTGACCTGCCCCTGCCTGTGATTCTCCGGCGGGACCTCCCAGAGTTCCTTCATGCCAAGACCGAATTTCTGGGGCTCGCGTCCCTCTGCCAGATTGAACTGAGCGATGATCTGCTTGGCAAGTGAGCCACGCACGCCTTCGGCGATGAAAACATATTTCCCGACCAGTTCCATGCCCGGCTGAAAATCCGCCTTGGGATTGCCGTCCTTGCCGATCCCCATGACGCCTGCCACGACGCCCCTGACCGAACCGTCATCCCGGAAGAGCAATTCAGAACAGGCAAAGCCGGGATAGATCTCGACGCCCAGCGCCTCAGCCTGCTGCGAAAGCCAGCGGCAGACATTGCCGAGCGAGACTGCATAGTTGCCGTGGTTGTTCATCAGCGGAGGCATGAGCGCGTTCGGAATGCGCGCATAGCCCTGGGGCCCAAGCATGAAAAAACGGTCTTCGGTGACGGGGGTGTTGAGCGGCGCGCCTTTCTCCTTCCAGTCAGGAATGAGCTCGTTGAGGGCGACAGGGTCGATCACAGCGCCCGAAAGGATGTGCGCGCCCACTTCGGAGCCCTTCTCGAGAAGGCAGACGGAGAGATCAGGGTTGATCTGCTTGAGCCTGATCGCCGCAGCAAGACCAGCCGGACCTGCCCCTACGATCACGGCATCATATTCCATTACCTCGCGCTGGACCTGTTCCAAGAGTTCCACTCCGTCTATCTTCGAACGACGGGGGTGTTTATAGTAACCCGAGGATGCCGCACAAGCCGCCAGTTTGGACATGAATGCCACCCCGACCCCATTGACCCCACAACAGGCCGCCGAGGCCCTCCGCTGGCTGTCCGAAATGGGAGCCGACGAGATCGTCTGTGAAACGCCAGCGAACCGTCTGGCGCCGCCTCCAGCGAAAATCCTGCTGCGCGCGCCAGAACCATCCCCCCCGCCGGCTCCCGATACCTCACCCGCCCAGAGCCGGCCAGCTGCAGACTGCGCTGGCCTGGCAGACATCGAAGCTGCACTCGCCGCCTTCGACGCCTGCCCACTCAAGAAAACCGCGACACGTCTGTGCTATGCTGACGGCAACCCGGCTGCCCGCGTGCTTCTGGTTGGCGAGGCCCCAGGCCGGGATGAGGACATCGAAGGGCGGCCGTTCGTGGGAAAGTCGGGGCAGTTGCTTGACCGGATGCTTGCCGCGATCGGGCTTGACCGGACCACCGAAGACCGCGAGCGCGCCGTCTTCATCACCAACACGGTGTTCTGGAGGCCGCCGGGAAATCGCACGCCAACCGAGGCAGAAACCCAGATGTGCCTGCCTTTCCTGCTGCGAACCATCGAACTCCAGAAGCCTGATGTCATCGTCTGCCTCGGCGCCACTCCGGCCCAGCGCCTCACCGGGCGAAGTGACGGAATTCTCAAGCTTCGCGGCAAGTGGCTGTCAGCCAGTGTCGGCGGGCGAACCATCCCGCTGCTGCCCACGCTGCATCCAGCCTATCTGCTGCGCCAGCCGACGAACAAGCGTCTGGCCTGGCGCGACCTTCTGTCACTGCGCGAGCGGCTGGATGCCCATTGAGCTGACGGCGCGAGGCTGTTGTCAGACCCTTGCCAGTGATAGGCTTGCGGCAGGCGTCCGAGCGGCGCGAGCGGGTTGCAATGGCAGGCATGGGACTTTTCAGCATGAGTGAAACGCGGCAATTCATACCCGTCCGGATCGCCGTCCTGACGGTATCCAATACCAGGACGCTCGAGGATGACACCTCTGGCCAGACCCTGTCGGACCGGATTGCCGCCGCCGGACACCTGCTGTCTGCACGCAAGATCGTGAAGGATGACGTGCGCGCTATCCGCCGCGTCATCCGGGATTGGGCAGGCCGCAGCGACATTGACGCCATCATCACCACGGGTGGCACCGGGCTGACGGGGCACGACGTAACCATCGAGGCGGCGCGTGGTCTGTTCGAGAAGGAAATCGAAGGCTTCGGTACTCTGTTTCACATGATTTCATTTCCGAAGATAGGCACCTCGACCATCCAGTCACGCGCCACGGCCGGCGTATTCAAAGGCAAGTATGTCTTCTGCCTTCCGGGATCACCTGGCGCGTGCCGCGACGGCTGGGACAGCATTCTCCGGCCACAGCTCGACTACACGCACAAGCCATGCAATTTCGTGGAAATCATGCCGCGGCTTGACGAGCACATGCGACGCAGGAAAACTTAGCTGCGGCTCCGCAAGCCGCGGGGAAAGCCGATGCCCGAGACGATCAGCAGCCCGGCAAGGATGACAATCCCACCGGCGATCTGTACCGCCGAGACGGTTTCGCCCAGCACCAGTGCGGCTGTCAGAATGCCAACGACAGGCATCAGCAATATGAAAGGTGCTGCTTCGTCCATGCGGCACTGCCTCAGCAGGGAAAACCAGCACATATAAGCCAGATAGAAGCCGACGACCCCGACAAAGGCCAGCATGCTCCATTGGAGCCAGGTGGCCGTTTCGACTGACTGCCATTGCCCCTGTTCGATCAGCAGCGTGGCGAGCGCCAGCTGCGGCACACTGCCGAAGGCATTGGCCTTGAGCAGGCCCACGCCATCATCACGCCCGAGCTTGCGCGCCAGTACCTGACCCAGCGCCCAGCAGAAGGCGCTGACGATGATCATGGCTGTCGGCAAGGCGCCCGGCGCCTGATCCGGCAGGCCAATGACAATGGCAACGCCGGCGACGGAAATCGCCGTCCCTGCCACTTTTCTCAAGTCGAGACGCTGGCGCATGATCAGCCAGTCGAGCAGCACGGCGAAGGGGATCTGGATCTGCAGGATGAGATTGGCCGCAGTGGCTGACATCTCCGCGCTGCGCAGACCCCAGAACAGCAGCGCACCCTGGATGGTCACCGCAAATGCCGAAATCGCGATGATCGATGCAACCGGGGTCTGCAGCCGTTCGCGCTGCGTGAGGCCCAGCACGATGGCAATGCCGCCATACACCATCAGCATCATGAACAGCGGCGGAAAATGCTCGACCGCCGGCTTGGCAACGGTGAAGCCGGTTCCGAAGAACAGGGGCGGCATCAGGGCAAGCAGAATCTGACGGCGGGTCATGGGCATGAGACCATGACGGAGTTCACTCCGCACCGCAATGCAGTACAGATATGTTCTTGATTTGTTCTAGTCACCCGTTTATCATCCCCCCATGTCCAAGCCCTCCCCTACTTCTGCCCGCATGGCCCACGGCCAACTGACCGTTCTGCCGCAGCAGACGCGCGGGCGGGGCGCGCCAGTGAACATGTCCGGCCGCTTCGAGACCCTGAGCCGCAGCCTCTTCGATGATGGCTGGCAGGGGCTGGAAGATCTGCCGGCCTTTCGCACCGAGGTGTTCGAAGAAAAGGCGAAGACCATCATCAACCGCAACGACTCGCCAGACATCTCCTTCGATCGCTCGATCAATCCCTATCGTGGCTGCGAGCACGGCTGCGCCTATTGCTATGCGCGGCCGGCGCACGCCTACATGGGGCTGTCGCCAGGCATTGATTTCGAGTCGAAGCTGTTTGCCAAGCCCAATGCGCCCGAACTTCTCCGGTCGGAACTGGAATCCGCAAGCTATGAGCCGCGCACACTGGCACTGGGCGCGAATACGGACTGCTATCAGCCGGTGGAGCGTCGGCTCGGCATCACGCGGCGCATTCTCGAGGTGCTGGCCGAGTTCAACCACCCGGCAGGCATTCTCACCAAATCGGCCCTGGTCACGCGTGACATAGACATCCTGGCCCCCATGGCCCGCAAGGAGCTGGTCAAGGTGGCGGTATCAGTGACGACACTCGACCCCGGGCTGGCGCGGGCCATGGAACCCCGCGCCGCGACGCCAGCGAGGCGGCTCGAAGCCATCGAACAGCTTGCGGCTGCGGGAATACCAGTCACCGTCATGGTGGCGCCAATCATTCCGGCGGTGAATGATGCCGAGATCGAGTCCATCCTCAAGGCGGCCCACGCCGCAGGGGCACGCGAGGCAGGATATGTCATGCTCCGTCTGCCGCACGAGGTGAAGGATGTGTTCGGAACCTGGCTTCATCACGCCCTTCCGGAGCGGGCGGCGAAGGTCATGTCGCTGGTGCGCTCTGGCCATGGCGGCAAGGACTATGACTCCACCTTCGGCCGCCGCCAGACGGGAAGCGGCCCCTATGCCTGGACCATCGGCCGCCGCTTCGAACTTGCCTGCCGGCGCCTTGGCCTCAACGCCGCGCGCACACGGCTCTCGACTGCGCATTTCCAGCCACCACCCAAGAGGGGCCAGCAGTTGACGTTGCTCTGATGCCGCGCCCATAAGTGTGGCATGGGTGGACAGCGCGGTGTCAGACCGGATTTCGCCATCGAGCACGCGGCAATGCAGCTGGGCATCCGCAGGGTGTGCGGGATCGATGAGGCTGGGCGCGGCCCCTGGGCAGGCCCAGTGGTGGCCGCCGCCGTCGTTCTCGACCCCGCCTGCATTCCCGAGGGACTTCACGATTCCAAGGCCCTGAGCGCGGCGCGGCGCGAGGCCCTGTTCGAACCCATCATGCGCTCCGCACTCGTCGGAGTTGGCATTGCCGATGTCGGGCGCATCGATCGCGACAATATCCTTGCTGCCACTCTGTGGGCCATGCAGCAGGCGGTGCAGCAGATCGACGGCGTTGATCTTGCTCTCGTCGACGGCAACCGCGCACCCCGATTGGCCTGCGAGACAAGGACGGTGGTCGGTGGCGACGGACGCGTGCTGTCCATCGCAGCCGCCTCGATCATTGCCAAGGTGACGCGCGACCGCATCATGGACAATCATGATGCCGCCTATCCGGACTATGGCTTTGCCCGCCACAAGGGATATGGCACCGCCCAGCACCGCGCGGCGCTGTTGCGCCATGGCCCCTCGCCCCTGCATCGCCGGAGTTTCGCGCCGGTCGCCGCCCTGCTCACCCGTTAACCATTTCAGAGGAAAGGGATTCACGCCCGACTCCGCAGGATTCATCATGCGCGGCCTTGAGTGTGTTGCGTCTGCGCAGAGGGGAAGTGGGATGGGCTTTGAGACCCGGCCGGATAGTCGGCCCTTGCATAATCGGATTCTGGTGGGCGATTGCCTCACCGAACTGAAGAAGATCCCTGCGGCATCCGTCGATCTCGTCTTCGCCGATCCGCCCTATAACCTGCAACTCACGGGCAGCCTCACGCGCCCCGATCAGAGCAAGGTTGATGCGGTCGATGATCACTGGGATCAGTTCGAGAGCTTCGAAGCCTATGACCGCTTCACGCGTGGCTGGCTGTCCGAATGCCGCCGTATTCTCAAGCCTAGCGGCGCACTCTGGGTCATCGGCTCCTATCACAACATCTTTCGTGTCGGGACCATTCTTCAGGATCTGGGATTCTGGATCCTGAATGACGTGATCTGGCGCAAGACCAACCCAATGCCCAACTTCCGCGGACGCCGCTTCACCAACGCGCATGAGACCCTGATCTGGGCCGCGCGCGACGCCAACACGAAATACACCTTCCACTATGAAGCCATGAAGGTGTTCAACGACGACCTCCAGATGCGCTCTGACTGGACATTGCCACTATGCACGGGCGGCGAGCGTCTCAAGAACAAGTCAGGCGACAAGCTGCACCCGACGCAGAAGCCAGAGGCCCTGCTGCATCGCGTATTGCTCTCGAGCAGCAATCCCGGCGATCTGATCCTGGACCCGTTCTTCGGCACCGGCACAACGGGTGTTGCCGCCAAGCAGCTCGGACGCAACTTCATCGGCATCGAACGTGAGGACGACTACGCCGAGGCAGCACTGGCGCGCATCGATGCCACCGAGCCACTGCCGCTCGACGCCCTCAAGGTGACAACCGGCAAACGCGCCGAGCCGCGCGTTCCCTTTGGTTCGCTGATTGAACGGGGACTGGTGAAGGCAGGCGACATGCTGTTCGACCCCTCGAACCGCATTGCCGCGCGCGTGCGCGCGGATGGCTCCATCGCCTGCCGAGATGCCTCGGGCTCGATCCACAAGATCGGCGCCCATGTCCAAGGTTCGGAAGCCTGCAATGGCTGGACGTTCTGGCATGTGAAGAAGGGGCCGACGCTGGTTCCCATCGACATGTTGCGCCAGCAGCTTCGCGCTGAAATGGCGACTGCCGCCTGAGCTTTCAGAGTCGCTTGCGGCGCGGTGTTTCTGCTTTGCCCCGCGCATGCGCAACCACCTTGCGCATGACGGTCGGCAATGCCTCGCCGGAGAGATCCTCCGGCATCACCCATCGGTAGTCGCCATTGTCGCGCAAGGCCCCGTCCATCACATGCCGGGCACGCCAGACGATCAGCACCAGATCAAAATGCGTGAAGCTGTGATGGACTTCGCCGGATAGTGCGTTCCAGTGCGCCGCGAGCGGTGCTTCGCGTTCGGGTTTGGCGGGCGGCGCGCCCCAGGCCGTCGTGGGTACTTCCATCATGCCGCCAAGCAAACCGCGCTCGGGTCGGCGCCGCAGCAGCACGGCGCCATCACCCCGTTCGATCCAGAACGCGGTACCGCGACGCACGGGGCGCTCTTTGCGCGGGGCCTTGCGCGGCAGCGTTTCAGCAATTCCGGACTTCCGCCCTTCACAGCACGCAGCGAACGGGCAACGGCCGCAGTCCGGCGCACGCGGCGTGCAGATGGTGGCACCCAGGTCCATCATGGCCTGGGCAAAATCACCTGCACGCGCGCTGGGCACCAGCGCCTGCGCCCGTTCCCGGATGTCAGCCTTTGCGGCAGGTAGTGGTGTCTCGATTGCATGGAGACGGGTAATGACCCGCTCGACATTGCCATCGACCGCGGCATGACGTCCGCCGAAGGCAATGGCGGCGATGGCGGCTGCTGTATAGGGCCCGATCCCGGGCAGGCCGCGAAGCGCTGCTTCCGTCTCCGGAAACCGCCCGCCGTGATGCTGGGCAACTTCCTTCGCACAGGCGTGGAGGTTCCGTGCTCTGGCGTAATAGCCCAGTCCTGCCCAGGCCTTGAGCACGTCATCCAGCGGCGCGGAAGCCAGCGCCCCGACATCCGGCCACTGTGCAAGGAAACGCTCGAAATAGCCTTTGACCGCCTGAACGGTGGTCTGCTGCAGCATGATCTCCGAAAGCCATACGCGGTAAGGATCCGGCATGACGCCGGGCACCTCCCGCCATGGCAGAACCCGGGCATGGACATCGTACCACGCGAGAAGCCGGCGTGCGGCCTGCGGTCCCGGCCCTTTTCTGGCCACGCTGCTGCGCAAACAAGCGACTCCTGTTATAGCGATCTCCGTATAGAGCAGCCTGCAGCACCGGCAATGGAAACCCTCTCGAAGCATTTCCGCGAGATCACCAAAGCGGCATTCGCGCGCTACGGATTTGCCGCCGCCGACGCCGTGGCCAATTGGGAGGCCATTGTCGGCGCGGAGCTGGCAGCCGTTTCAGCCCCCGAGCGAATCAGATGGCCCAGAAACGCTGTCGAAGAGGCCCGGAAACAAGGCGGCACGCTTGTCATCCGGGCAGCACCGGGCCATGCGCTCGGCCTACAATATGAAGCGTCCCGCATCATCGCACGCATCAACAGTTTCTTTGGCTACGGCGCCATCGGCGCGATCAAGGTGGTGCAGGCCACGCAGCTTCCGAACCACCCCCGCTCGGCCCCCCAGCTGCCTGAAAAACCTGTTTGTGAACAAGAGCTTGAAAAGGTCGAGTCCGGCCCCCTCAAGACTGCGCTGGAACGCCTCGGGCGGTCGGTGGCGGCCAAGGGTCGGAGTTCTCCACAAGGCAAATAACGTGTGGTTCCACCCCTCAACATCTAGTAGGTAAGCGACATGGACAAGATTTCACGCCGACGCCTTCTCAGCCTCGGGACGGCCTGCGCCGCCCTCGCGGCCGTTTCTCCTGCCCTCGCCGCTGTCGACCTGGCCGAACTGCTCAAGCCGCCATCCCTCGGCGACATGGCACTCGGGGCCGGCGAAGACGCCAAGGTCACCATTGTGGAATATGCCTCTGCCACCTGTCCGCATTGCGCGGCCTTCCACAAGGATGTCTGGCCGAAACTCAAGGCCGACTATGTCGATACCGGCAAGATACGATTCATCTTTCGCGAGTTTCCGCTGAACGACGCGGCGCTGGCCGCATTCATGATCGCCCGCGCAGCACCGAAGGAGTCCTATTTCCCTCTGATCGGCATCTTCTTCGACACGTTGGAGAGTTGGTCGCAGAACCCTGCCGAAGGGCTTCTCAACATCGCCAAGCAAGCCGGTTTCAGCGAGCAGAAGTTCAATGACACGCTGAAGGATGAGGCGCTCGCGAAGGGCATCATGGAAATCCGCGACGGTGGCGTGAAGTTCGGGGTGAAGGGTACGCCGACCTTCTTCCTGAATGGCACGCAGCTTGTTGGCGAACAGACCTACGACACGCTCAAGGCAGAAATCGACAAGCTGCTGTGAACGTAGCGCCGGGGCGGCAATACAGAGGCTGGATACAAAGATGAAATTCACACGGCTGCGGCTTTCGGGGTTCAAGTCCTTCGTTGAACCGACGGACCTTCTCATTGAACCGGGCCTCACCGGAATCGTCGGCCCCAATGGCTGCGGCAAGTCGAACCTGCTTGAAGCGCTGCGCTGGGTGATGGGCGAAAGCTCATACAAGTCCATGCGCGCAACGGGCATGGATGACGTGATCTTTTCAGGTACGACGCAGCGCCCGGCGCGCAATATGGCCGAAGTCCTGGTGACACTCGTCAACGATGACGGAAGCGCCCCACAGCCCTACAATGACCAGGAGACGCTCGAGATCTCGCGGCGTATCGAGCGCGAGGAAGGCTCGGCCTACCGCATCAATGGCCGTGACGTGCGCGCCCGCGACGTCCAGCTTCTGTTCGCCGACGTCTCGACCGGTGCTCGCTCTCCCGCACTCGTCCGGCAGGGACAGATCAGCGAGATCATCAACGCCAAGCCACAGGCGCGCCGTCTGATCCTCGAGGAGGCAGCCGGCATCACCGGTCTGCACACCCGCCGCCACGAGGCGGAGCTCAAGCTCCGCGCCGCCGAGCAGAACCTCACACGCCTCGACGATGTCACCGCCCAGCTCGAGACACAGCTCAACAGCCTCAAGCGGCAGGCGCGGCAGGCCGTCAAGTACAAGGGCCTGTCCGCCGAAATCCGCAGGCTGGAGGCGATGGGGCA
>Ga0129333_10003025_pt1 | contig 15742 bp, 10 predicted proteins | sample CPB6_08_DNA_FD_94474 | JGI IMG/M metagenome (GOLD analysis project Ga0129333, IMG submission 94474) | Freshwater to marine salinity gradient microbial communities from Chesapeake Bay, USA - CPBay_Sum_0.6_0.8_DNA | ecosystem: Environmental > Aquatic > Marine > Coastal | place: USA: Chesapeake...
AACGCGGGCACGCGCCGCGACTCGGTGGGCGCCGGCGACAGCCTGAGTTTCGCGGCGATGCGCCGGCATCAAGCCTTCGAGGACCGCGAGTACGGCTACGAGATGGGACCGGTCCGCGACGCCACTGGTCGTGTGTTGCGCACCACCGTCGTCGACACCATGATGCGCATCGACCTGCCGCAGCCCCTGCGCCCCGGTACAAGTGTAGAAATCAACTTCGACTGGCAGGCCAATATCGTCGATGAGGCGGCGATCGGCGCGCGCGGCGGCTACGAATATTTTCCGAAGACCGACACCTACCAGTACTTCCTCGCGCAGTGGTTCCCTCGCCTCGTCGCCTACACCGACTACACCGGCTGGCAGCACAAACAGTTTCTCGGTCGCGGCGAGTTCACGCTCGAGTTCGGTGATTACGATGTCGAGCTCACGGTGCCCGCCGATCATATCGTCGCCTCGACAGGCGTCCTGCAGAACCCCGAGGCGGTGTTGACGGCCGCGCAGCGCGCCCGCCTCAAGCAGGCGGAAACCTCCAAGAAGCCCCTCTTCATCGTGACGCCCGAAGAAGCTCTCGCCAACGAGAAAGCGGGCACCGATGCGATGCGCACTTGGCGCTTCAAGGCGGGCAACGTCCGCGACTTCGCGTGGGCGAGCTCGCGCAAGTACGTCTGGGATGCGATGGGCTATCGACAAAAAGACACGCAGCGCCCCTTCGTCATGGCGATGTCGTTCTATCCCAACGAGGGCGAGCCGATCTGGTCGAAGTATTCGACCCATGCCGTGATACACACGATGGAGGTGTACTCGCGCTTCTCGTTCCCGTATCCCTATCCGGTCGCAATCTCCGTGAATTCGTGGGAACGCGGCGGCATGGAGTACCCGATGATCACTTTCAACGGGTATCGACCGACGCCCGATGAAAAGACCGGCAAGCTCACCTACTCGCGTAACACCAAGTACGGCCTCATCGGCGTCATCATCCACGAGGTCGGCCACATCTATTTCCCGATGACCGTCAACTCCGACGAGCGCCAGTGGACTTGGATGGACGAGGGTCTAAATACCTTCCTTGAGTATCTCGCAGAGCTCGAGTGGGACGAGAAGTTTCCGACCTTCGGTGACAAGACCAACGTCCTCGACTTCATCGCAGATTACATGCAGTCGAAGGACCAAGTGCCGATCATGACCAACTCGGACACGATCGTGCAGTTCGGTCCGAACGCCTACTCCAAACCTGCCGCCGCGCTAGCCGTACTGCGCGAGGCGGTCATGGGACGCGAGCTCTTCGACCACGCGTTCCGCGAATACGCCAACCGCTGGAAATTCAAGCGACCGACGCCCGCCGATTTCTTCCGCACTATGGAAGACGCCTCGGGAGTAGATCTCGACTGGTTCTGGCGGGGATGGTTCTACGGTACCGACCACGTGGACGTCGCCGTCGGCGACATCCGCGAGTACCAAGTGTCTTCGCAGGATCCGGACGTCGAGTTCCCGCTCAAGCGCAAGGAATTCGCCGCCGACTGGCCGGAGTCTTACTCGGTACGCCAGAACCGCGCCGAAGGTCGTCAGGCCCGCGTCGAGCGTTACCCCGAGCTCAAAGATTTCTACGATGAGAACGATCCGTTCGTAGTCACCAACAAGGATCGCAACGAGTTCAAGGATTTCAGCGAGAAACTGCGCGACTGGGAACGCACCGTGCTCGATCGTGCGATCAAGTCCGGCGAGTACGTGTATTTCGTCGACTTTAAGAACGTCGGTGGCCTCGTGACGCCGCTGCCGCTGACGATCAACTACGTCGATGGCAGCACCGAGGAGTACCTCGTTCCGGCGGAGGTCTGGCGCTATAACGCGATCGAGATCACGAAGCTTCTCATTCGCAAGAAGCGGATTACGAGCATCGAACTCGATCGCAACCATCTCATCGCCGATGCCGACAAGACGAACAACGTCACTCCTCGGCGTATCGAGCAGAGCCGGGTCGATCTCTTCAAGGGTCGCGATCGCGAGCGCAACCAGATGCTCGACGCTCTGGCCGAACTCAAGAACGAGACGGCAAAGGACGGTGCCAAGGCGAGCTCGACGATGTTGCCCCTGCAGCCGACCGCTGCGCCGACGACGCAGTCGCCGTCGAAATGAGTCGCCTCACCCGCCGGCAGTGGCTGGCGCGCGGCGGCGCCGCGATGGGCGTGGCGCTCGGCACACCGAGCGCCCTCTTCGCCCATCGTGCGCACGTCACGCTGACCGAACTCAGCGCGAGTGCCGACAGCGGACGCTGGGAGTTCGTGCACTCTATCCACTACCATGACGCGCTCGCGCTGCTTGCGAAACTCGGCGCGAAGAGCGACGCCCAACCCGGAACGGCCGCGGGTAATGCCCGAATTGCCCTGGCGATCGAGCGCGACCTGCGTTGGTTTGCGCCCGACGGCACAACGCTGAAGCCCGCCACGGTGGGCGCCGAGCTCGTCGGCGACAACGTAGTCGTCTATCAAGAGATGCTGCGGCCGCCCGCCCGCGGCGACTTCACGATCGAGTCGCGCCTGATGCACGAGGTGTTCGCCGACCAAACCAACAACGTGAGCGTCGAGTTTACGAAACCCTTCACGCTGCTGCGGCTGTCACGCCAGAGGACGCGCGCCGCCTTCACGGTGGCCTGATTCGGGGGTGGAGGCTAGGGTCGGAATCGAACCGGCGTAGACGGCTTTGCAGGCCGCTGCATGACCACTCTGCCACCTAGCCGCGCCGAAGAGAGGAGAAAAATGGAGCGGGAAACGAGACTCGAACTCGCGACCCCGACCTTGGCAAGGTCGTGCTCTACCAACTGAGCTATTCCCGCCCGGGACAGAGGGCGGGATTGTAGTGCCGGGCCGCTTTAAGTCAAGAAGAAGCCGGTCCCTTGAGATCCGGCCAGGCGGCACGCAGGTAGTCGATGGCAGACACCAGCGTCAGCACCGCTGCGATCGCCGTGAGGATCACACCGACCTGGTAAGTCGGCAAAAACCACACGTCCCACCGAATGAGCATCATCGACAGACCGACGATCTGAACGATGGTCTTGATCTTGCCCAGACGAGAAACGGCGACTTTGGTCCGCTGACCGATCTCAGCCATCCACTCGCGCAGTGCAGAGATCGCAATTTCACGGCCGATGATGACGATGGCCGGCAGTACGACGATGAGCCGTTGATCCTTGCTGACGAGCAACACGAGAGCGACCGCCACGATCAACTTGTCTGCGACCGGATCGAGGAACGCGCCGAGCCGAGAAGTCTGCCCGAGCTTGCGCGCAAAGTAGCCGTCGAGCGTGTCGGTGATTCCCGCGATCGCGAACATCGCACCGGCTGCCGGATCCGACCAATGAAACGGCAGGTAAAAAAGAACCACCACGATGGGGATCGCAAGAATCCGCATCCAGGTGAGCATGTTCGGGACGGTGAGGAGCATGGGCGTTGTGCAGTTCGACTCGCTGCGCGATCACTCGCCGGGATGCAACGAATCATAAAGGTTTTGAGCGAGCGCCGGGCCAATTCCCGGTGCCAGCTCGAGATCCATCCGCCCCGCTCGCAAAATTCCCTGCAGCCCGCCGAAGTACTGCAGCAGGGCCTTGCGCTTCGCGGGCCCCAAGCCCGGAACGGTTTCGAGAATGGACTCGTTGAATCGCTTGCTGCGCCGACGGCGATGGCCGCGAATTGCAAAACGGTGTGCTTCGTCACGGATGCGCTGGATCAGTTTTAGTGCCGATGAGGCGGGACCCGGAGCGAGTGGCGGTCTCATTTCGTCGACGAAGTGGATCCGCTCCTGACCCGCCCGTCGATCCGGACCCTTCGACACCCCGATCACCGGCTGTTCGGAAAATCCGAGCTCGCGTAGCGTCTCCACGACGCCGGCGAGCTGCGCGGCGCCGCCGTCGATGACGAGCAGATCGGGCGGCGGCATCTCACCCGCGGCGATCCGCGTGTAACGACGACGTAGCGCGACCTTCAGCGCCGCATAATCGTCGCCCGGCGCCACGCCCTCTATGTTGAAGCGCCGATATTCCTTCTTGAGCGGGCCCTCGGGACCGAAAACGACGCAGGAGGCCACCGTACCCTCGCCCTGCGTGTGGCTGATGTCGAAACACTCCATGCGCGCCGGCGTCCCCGCCAACTCGAGTTCCGTCGCAAGCGCCAAATACATCTCTTCGTAACCCTCGCGCTGTGCGATGCGCATGCGTAGAGCCTGTGCGGCATTCTCGCGCGCCATGTCGACCCAGCGCGCGGCAAGCCCCCGCTGCGCGCGACGCAAACGAACGGCATGGCCAGCCTGCGGGGTCAGCGCCTCGGCGAGCGAGCCGGCATCGTCTAGATCCACGCTCGTGTAGATCTCGGGGGGCGGCGACTGTGCGCCGTAGTACTGCATGATGAACGAGGACAACGCCTCCGCGGGCTCTGCCAAGGCGGCCTTCGGAAAGTAACCCGAGGTCCCGAGGCTACGTCCGCCGCGCACCGGCATCACACTCACGGCGTACGCGCCCGGATCGCCAACGATCGCGAAGATGTCGGCATCACGCTCATCGTCGGCAGCAACTACCTGCTGGGCTTGTAATTCTTTGATCGCGGCGATCTGGTCACGTATCGCCGCGGCGCGCTCGAACTCGAGGCGATCCGAGGCCTCTTCCATGCGCGTGGCCAATTGTCGCTGGACTTCGTCGTTGCGACCTTCGAGCACCTGCACCGCCGCCTCGACATCGCGCGCATAATCAATGCGCGGGATGAGTCCGACGCACGGTGCCGAGCAGCGGCCGATCTGGTGCTGCAGACACGGACGGCTGCGATTCGCGAAATAGCTGTCACGGCAGTTGCGCAGCCGGAAAATCTTTTGCAGGTAATGCAACGACTCGCTTACGGCGCCCGCATTGGGATACGGCCCGAAGAACCGCCCCGGCGAATTACGCGAGCCGCGGTAGACCGACAGGCGCGGGTACTCGTGGTCGGCCGACAGCCACAGCCACGGAAAGCTCTTGTCGTCCCGCAGCACCACGTTGTACTTCGGATGCAGCGCCTTGATGAGATTGTGCTCGAGCAGCAACGCCTCGGTTTCCGAGCGGGTGACGGTCACTTCCATCGCGGCGATCTGTGCGACGAGCGCCTGCACTTTCGGGATCACGTTCGACGGCAGGAAGTAACTGCCGACCCGATCGCGCAGACTCTTGGCCTTGCCGACGTAGAGCAGGCTGCCGTCGGCCCCGAACATGCGATAGACGCCGGGTCGACGCGGCAGGCTCGCGACGAAGTCGCGCGAGTCGAAGCGACTCATGACTCCTCGCCGGCGAGCGTCCTGGCGCGCGCGAGCACCGCGCGAAACATCTCCGCGGTCAATCGTCGCGTCTGCGTGTTGTAGCGACTGCAGTGATACGAATCGACGAGCCAGCGGCCGTCGGCGAGCCGATGCTCGGCGGCATGTCCGAACTTGAAGGCGCTGCGCTTCTCGCCCGCCGCATCGAGAATCGAGTCGTGTGCGATGCGTCCGAGCGCGACCAGTACGCGCACCGAAGCGTGCGCGACGTACTCGGCACGCAGGAAGCCGTTGCATTCACGCGCTTCGGCGGGCGTCGGCTTGTTCTCGGGCGGCAGGCATTTGACGGCGTTGGTCACCCGGACACCGAAGAGTCGCAGGTCATCGTCCCGCGACTCGGACACGGCACGCGAGGCAGCACCGATTGCGTACAGCGTCTCGTAGAGCAGGATCCCCGCGTGATCGCCGGTGAACGGCCGGCCGGTTCGATTCGCTCCGTGCATACCGGGCGCCAAGCCCACGATCAGCCACCGCGGGTCGGGATCGCCGAACGCCGGCACCGGCGCGGCGTGATACCCGGGATGACGTCGAGCGGAGTCCTCGCGGAAATCCGCGAGGCGCGGGCAGCGCCGGCAACCCGGGTCGAAGAGCGACTCGCGCACGGTCGACCTCGTCAGATCCGTTGGTTGAAGAAGGCCGGCGATTCTACCCGAGGGACGCTTCTCGACCGACTCTTTGAGGGAGTGCGGTGCCACCCGAGGCGTTTGAGCTTTACCGCCGTGAGTGAGAGGATTTATACATTAAAAATTTCACAGTTCGAATTTCACCCGCGGGTATTCCCATGACCGGACTTCTCAGACAGGGGCACTTCCTCGGCTCGAAACTGCGCACCCTGCGCAAACGCAACGGCCTCACCCTCGATGAACTGGCGAGCCGCTGCGTGCAGATCGATGCCGACCACGCGCCTTCGGTGTCCTATCTCAGCATGGTGGAGACCGGCAAGCGCATCCCCTCGAGCGAGATGCTCGCGGTCCTCGCCTCGGTGTTCGGCAAGGATCCCGGCTGGTTTCTCGATCGCACCGAAGCGATCCCGCCGGAAACTTCGCGCAGCGTTCGCGGCAGCGCTGCTGAGCCGATGCCGCTCGAGCCGGCGTTCCTCTTCTCGCGCGAACTGCTGCAACTCGCCCTTCCCGAACTGCTCGCCCAGACCGGCACCAGCGGGCGTCAATTTGCCCACTTGCTCGTACGCGTCTGGCAGGAAACCCGACAGAACGAGTTTCCCGACATCGAACGGGCGGCCGAGTCGGTCGGTCGTCGACGCATGCCGCTCAGCCTCGATGAGGTCATGCACATCGTGAAAGAGACGGGTCTCGTCATCCGCTCGGCCGACGAGGAGCGACGCGGTCGAGCCGATCCTCTGCTGCGCGCGCGTTTCGAGGCGCCGGGTACCATCGTTATCAACCGTCGGCTGCGCGAGCACGAAGCCCGCCTCAAATACACCCTCGCCTTCTTCATCGGCCATCGCATCTTGCACAACGGCGATGGCGTCGTGCCGCCGCACAGCGCCGCCGGTGCAGTCGAAGATTCAAGATCGTTGGAGGGTGTCGCACCGCAGGGACTCGCGGGTATGGCGCCACGGGACGTACTGCTCGCGTGGCGTGATTTCGAGTGCAGCGCCTTCGCCGGCGCACTGCTCTGCCCCAAGCAGCCCTTTCGACAATTTCTCGTGCGCGAGCGTCACGAACTTGCAGCAGTCGAAAAACTGGGTGTTACCGAGGCGGTGATGATGCGCCGCATGACGAGCGTGTCGCCCTACCGGCACTGGCATTTCTTTGATGGCTACGCACCGGGTTATCTGCGTGCCGTGTATCGCGGCAACGGCATCCCGCTGCCGTGGGGAAACATGAGCCTCGTTCCCGACCCCTGCCCCCATTGGGCCGTATTCCGCCTGCTGCGCGATACGCGGGCGACCGGAGGAGCGGCAATGCGCCCGGTGTCGCAACTTTCCGTCATGCGCGATGGGAGTGTCTCCAGGCTCTATTGCTGCCATTCGCTGCGCACGCGCGATGCGGCGGGGGTCTCCCACGTGCTGTCGGTCGGCATCGATCTCGCGCCGGCGCTCGAGGCGCAGGGTTTCGACGCCGCTTCACTCATCACACAGGTCGACGAGCATTGTCGTCGCGGCGGCGGTACGGGAGAACTGCCGAAGGATGCCGCCGATGCCATCCGCACCGTCAGTCACGTACTCAACATCGCTTGGGTGTCACGCGCGCTCGAGTCACCGGCGAGTCTCATTTGCCCACGCAGCAGTGCCTGCCCGCGACCGGTCAGCTGCGCCGATCAGGGCACGGTCGAGCCGCGTCGCGGCGCGCGATTGCGCTCGGCGAGCAGCAGCGCGAGTTCGAGAGACTGCTCGTAATTGAGGCGGGGATCGACCGTAGATCGATAGGCGCGCTGCAGATCGGCATCGGCGAGACCGCGCGCACCGCCCGTACACTCGGTGACATCCTCACCGGTGAGTTCGACGTGCACGCCGCCGAGACTCGAACCGAGCGCGGCGTGGATGCTAGTCGCAAGCTCGAGCTCGCGCAGGATATTCTCGAAGCGACGGGTCTTCAGTCCGCTCTGACTGCTCTCGGTGTTGCCGTGCATCGGATCGCAGATCCACAGAACCGAGTGGCCGGTAGCCCGTACCGCCTGAATCGCTTTTGGCAGTGCCGTCTCGATGTCCTTGGCACCGTAGCGGTGGATGAGCGAGAGTTTGCCCGGGATATTCTGCGGGTTGAGCGTGGTGACGAGACGCTGTAACCAGGCGGCATCCATCGCTGCACCCACTTTCACTCCGACGGGATTGGCGATGCCGCGGCAATACTCGACGTGCGCGCCATCGACCTGAGCGGTGCGCATGCCGATCCACGGCATGTGCGTCGCGAGGTTGTACCAGCGGTTCTGACGTGGAATGAAGCGGGTCTGCGCTTGCTCGTAGTGCAGCACCAGAGCTTCGTGGCTCGCGTAGAACTCCGCCCGCAGCGCTTGGTGCACTTCCTTCGCACTGATCGTCTCAAAAAATTCGAGGCCGTCGGCCACAGAGGCGACGATGCGTTCGTACTCGAGCTTCAACGGCGAGTGGCCGACGAAGCCGAGATCCCAATACTCGGGGTGATGCAGATCCGCGAACCCGCCGTCGATCAGCGCACGGATGAAGTTGATGGTGAGCGCGGCTCGCTCGTAACCACGCAACAACAACTGCGGGTCGGGCTCGCGGGCGAGAGCGGTGAACTCGGCACGGTTGACGATGTCACCGCGATACGACGGCAGCGTGATCCCGTCACGTGTCTCGGTGTCCGCGGAGCGCGGCTTGGCGTACTGACCGGCCATGCGCCCCACGCGAATGACCGGGCGCTTCAAACCGTGCGTGAGCACGAGACTCATCTGCAGAAGGATCTTGAGGCGCTTGGCAATCTTGTCCGACTCGCAGTCCTCGAAACTCTCCGCGCAGTCGCCACCCTGCAATAAAAATCGCTCGCCGCGCTGCGCGGCGGCAAGCTCTTCGCGCAGCCGCTCGACCTCCCAGGACACGACGATCGGCGGCAAACGCGACAGCCGCGCGATCGCATCGGCGAGAGCCACCGGATCGCGATAGGTCGGTTGCTGCTGGGCAGGGCGGGTCTGCCAGCTGGTCGGGTTCCAAGCCTGATGGTCGGGCGTTTTCATCGTTCCGGCATTCTAGCCTGCCGGCTGCGCGGATCGCGCGACGAGCCCGAAAAACCTAGCGCGACGTGCGCTCCGCGGCCTTAGCCTGCTGCCATAGCCGCTCCCAGCCGGCGGCATCGAGCGACTCCAAGGCCACCCCTGCAGCGGCTGCCGAGCGCTCCATGTGGGCGAACCGCCGCTCGAACTTGGCATTACTGCCGCGCAGTGCCGCCTCCGGGTCGAGCTTGAGGTGACGCGCCCAGTTGGCGATCACGAAGAGCAGGTCGCCGAGCTCGTCGAGCTGTCGCGCCTCGCCCTCATCCTGCGCTAGCGTCGCCTCGAATTCGCCGAGCTCCTCGTCGAGCTTCGCCCGCATGCCATCGGCATTCGGCCAGTCGAAATTCACTCGTGAGGCACGCTTGCCGAGCTTCACCGCACGCGTGAGCGCAGGCAAGGCGAGCGCAACGCCATCGAGCGCTCCACGCGCACCCTGCTCACGACGCTCGTTTTCTTTGAACGATTCCCAGGCTCTCGTCTGTTCATCGGCTGTCAAGTCCGAAGGCGCCGCAAATACGTGCGGATGCCGCCGAACCAACTTGTCGCCGATCGAGCGCGCGATCGCATCGAAATCGAATAGGCCCCGCTCTTCGGCGATGCGAGCAAGAAAGACGACTTGAAAGAGTACGTCACCCAACTCGTCACGAATCTGCGTCGCATCCCCCGACCTGACCGCCTCGGCAAGCTCGTAGGCTTCCTCAAGCGTGTGCGGAACGATGCTCTCGAGGGTCTGCTCGCGATCCCACGCGCAACCCGTCTGCGGATCACGCAGCTTGCGCATGATGAGCAACAGCTGCTGCAACGATGCGCTCATGGCATGGGCTGCAGCACTTCGACCGTCGGCTCACCGCGCAACGTGCGATAGAGCGTCATGAGCATCCCGGCGGTCGCGCCCCAGATGTTGTGACGTCCGTAGGGAAAATCGGTGAAGGCGATGTCCTCTCCCTCGAAGTGACGAATTCGCTGCACGTGATTACGCGGGTCCATCACGAACGCGAGCGGCACCTCGAACACCTCCTGCACCTCGGTCGCATCGAGCGTCACCGAGTAGCCCGCCGGGACGAACCCCACCACGGGCGTGATACGAAAACCGGAGATGACGAGATGATCCGGCAGGTAACCGAGAACCTCGACGTGCGTCCGCGTGATGCCGATTTCCTCTTCGGTTTCGCGCAAGGCTGCGCTGCAAGGATCTGCATCGTGCTGCTCGATACGACCACCGGGGAAGCTGATCTGCCCGGCATGATGCTTAAGCGTGGCGGCGCGCTGCGTGAGCAAGATGGATGGTCCCTCGCGACGCTCGACGAGCGGCACGAGCACCGCTGCAGGCACGGGATCGTCTGGGAAAAACCGGCGCAACCGCGCCCGTCGCTCCGCCGATAACTCCCGGTGACGCCAATCATCGGCAGGCGCATGGCATGGCGCGGCGAGCAGACGAGATCTCAGGGTCGACTTGAGATCGTGCAAAACCGTGGGAACGGAGGCAGAGGCGGGCATGGGGTATGATTCATATCCTAACATTTCCAGTCTGACGGGCTCGGCATGGCTCTCGACCCTCTCGACGCGCTCTCCCCCATAGATGGCCGGTACGCGCGCAGTACGTTGCCCCTGCGGGAGCACCTATCGGAAGCGGCTCTCATCCGCGAGCGTGTCCGCATCGAGGCCGAGTGGCTGCTCGCTTTGGCGAAGCATCGCCCCGCCGGTCTGAAAGCTGCGGCATCCGTTCCGCAGGCCGTGCTCGCCGCAGCGCGCGACCTCGCCACCAACACGCCCGCAGAAGCGCCGACGCTCGTCAAAACGATCGAGCAGCGTACCAACCATGACGTAAAAGCGGTCGAGTACTACGTGCGCGAGCACCTCGCAGCAGCCGGCGCGGACGCCGCAGTGCTCGAACTCGTGCACTTCGGCTGCACCTCCGAGGACATCAACAATCTTGCCTATGCGCGCATGCTGCGCGCGGCGCGGGTCACGGTGCTAGCAGAGGTCGCCGGCATCACCGACAGCTTGCGAGATTTCGCGGCGCAACACGCGAGTCTGCCGATGCTCGCGCGCACGCACGGGCAGACGGCTAGTCCGACGACCCTAGGCAAAGAATTCGTCAACGTAGTCGCACGACTCGAACGCGCCGCGGCCCGTTGGCAGCGAGTAGCGGTGCTCGGCAAGTGGAATGGTGCCGTCGGCAACTTCAATGCGCACGCTACGGCGTTGCCCGAGAACGACTGGGCAAGGGTATCCCGCGAGTTCGTCGAATCGATGGGGCTTTCCTCCAATCCGCTCACCACACAAATCGAGCCGCACGATTGGATCGCCGAGTACTGCGATGCGCTCGCCGCGGTCGACGTCGTACTCGTCGATTTCTGCCGCGACGTCTGGGGGTACATCAGCCTCGGCTATCTGAAGCAGCGCGCCGTCGCCGGCGAGGTCGGCTCCTCGACCATGCCCCATAAGGTCAACCCGATCGATTTCGAAAACGCGGAAGGCAATCTCGGTATCGCCAATGCGCTGCTGCGCCACTTTTCGGAAAAACTTCCGGTGTCGCGCTGGCAGCGCGACCTCACTGACTCGACAGTTCTGCGCAACCTCGGCGTCGCCCTCGGGCACGCGATGATCGCATTACGCGCGCTGCAACGCGGACTTGCCAAGATCGAACCCGATCCTGCGCGGCTCGCCGCAGATCTCGCCGACGCCTGGGAAGTGCTCGGCGAGGCGGTGCAGACGGCGCTGCGCGCAGCCGGCGTTCCGAACGGCTACGAACTCCTCAAAGATTTTTCGCGGGGCCGCAAAATCGACGCGCGTAGCTATGCGCAGTTCATCGACGGGCTGCCCCTTCCGCAATCGGAAAAATCCCGTCTCGCCGCCCTTCGACCGGAAAGCTACCTCGGTCTCGCTGCCTCCCTCGCTGCGAGCGGGGCCGCAAAAGTCGGAGGCTAGTTCGTCGTGATCATCGTCGGGCTCTCCGGCGGCGTCGACTCGGCGGTGGCCGCTCTCTTGCTGCGCGAACAAGGGTTCGAGGTGCAAGGCCTCTTCATGGCCAACTGGGACGAAAGCGACACCTATTGCACCATCGCGGCGGACTATCAGGATGCCCGCGCCGTCTGTCGCGAACTCGCCATACCGTTGCACCGTGTGGAGTTTGTGAACGAATACCGACAGCGCGTCTTCGACTACTTTCTCGAGGAGTACCGTGCCGGCCGCACGCCGAATCCGGACGTGCTCTGCAACCGCGAGATCAAATTCGGCGCCTGTCTCGAGCATGTACGCCGACTCGGCGGCGATCGTTTCGCCACGGGCCACTACGCGCGCAGGCTCGAGGGGCCGCAGGGCGTCGAGTTGCACAAAGCTCACGATGTCGGCAAAGACCAGTCGTACTTCCTGCACTCGCTCGAGCGTTCGCAACTCGAGGCCGCACTGTTCCCCCTCGGCGATTGGCTCAAGTCGGAGGTGCGCGAAAAGGCACGAAGCGCGGGTCTTCCCGTCTTCGACAAACCCGACAGCACGGGGATCTGCTTCATCGGCGAACGACCCTTCCGCGATTTTCTGAGCCAGTATCTCGCCGACACGCCTGGCCCTATAGAAACGCCGGAACACGAACGTCTCGGCGAGCATCGCGGGCTCGCCTTCTACACGCTCGGACAGCGCGGCGGACTCGAGATCGGCGGTCGCGCCGGTCACGCCGAGGACGCGTGGTACGTGGCCCGCAAAGATATCGAACGCAATGTGCTCGTCGTGGTGCAGGGCCACGACCACCCGCTGCTGTTGTCGCGACGCGTGCGAACGGGCGTGGCGCATTGGCTCGTTCGGCCGCCCTCAGCCCCCTTCGATGCGGCGGTCAAACTGCGCTACCGGCAGACCGACCAGGGCGCCCGAATCACCCCGCTTGCCGACGGCATGCTGGAGATCCTTTGCGACGTCCCGCAGCGTGCGGTCACGCCCGGGCAGTTCGCCGTGCTGTACGCGGGCTCGCGCTGCCTCGGCGGCGCGGTGATCGAATCCGCCGAGGGCTGAGGCCGCGCTGCAGACGGGCCGAGTCGCTATAATCGCGGCGCTTTTAGCGACATCGATCCGTTTCTCGTTCCGGGGGTTTCCATGACCGACAGTTACAAGGCACGCACCACGCTCAACGTGGGCTCGGAGTCCTACGACATCTGGAGCCTCGCGGCCTTGCCGAAGGACAAAGTGGCGCGTCTGCCCTTCTCGCTCAAGATCCTGCTCGAAAATCTGCTGCGGTTCGAGGATGGCGTCAACGTCACGCGCAAAGACATCGACGCGCTGCTTGACTGGGACGCCAAGGCGGCGCCCGACCACGAGATCTCCTTCACCCCTGCGCGCGTGATCATGCAGGACTTCACGGGCGTACCCTGTGTCGTCGATCTGGCGGCGATGCGCGAGGCGATCCGCAAACTCGGCGGCGATCCGCAAAAGGTGAATCCGCTAGCGCCTGCCGAACTCGTGATCGACCACTCGGTACAGGTCGATCACTACGGCGCGGCCGACTCGCTTGCGCTCAACACCAAAATCGAATTCGAGCGCAACGGCGAGCGTTACTCGTTTCTGCGCTGGGGCCAGACCGCGTTCCGCAATTTCAAGGTCGTACCGCCGAACACCGGTATCGTGCACCAAGTCAACCTCGAGTACCTCGGCCGCGTGGTGTTCGCGAACCGTGACGGGGCACGTCCCCAGGCCTATCCCGACACGCTCGTCGGCACCGACTCGCACACCACCATGATCAATGGTCTCGGCGTACTCGGTTGGGGCGTTGGCGGCATCGAGGCCGAGGCGGCGATGCTCGGCCAGCCGGTCACTATGCTCATTCCGCAAGTCGTCGGCTTCAAGCTCACCGGTCAACTGCAACCCGGTGCCACCGCCACGGATCTCGTCCTCACCGTCACCGAAATGCTTCGCAAGAAAGGCGTGGTCGAAAAATTCGTCGAATACTTTGGTGACGGTCTTGCAAACCTGCCCCTCGCCGATCGCGCCACGATCGCCAACATGGCACCCGAGTACGGCAGTACCTGCGGGCTATTTCCGATAGACGAAGAGACTCTGCGTTACCTTGAGCTCTCGGGCCGCTCCAAGGAACAGATCGCGCTCGTCGAGGCCTACGCCAAGGCGCAGGGCTTTTGGCGCTACAACGGCGCGCCGCAGGCGGACTACACCGACGTCCTCGAACTCGACCTCGGTACCGTCGAGCCCTCGCTCGCGGGCCCGAAGCGTCCGCAGGACCGAGTGCCCGTTCGCTCGCTGAAAAGCGTTTACCGTAAGACGCTCGGCCAGATGTCCGATGAGCGTGCGAAGAAAAATCCGTCGGCCACCGGCAGCGGCAAAGTTTCCGAGGCGGGCGGATACGAAGTGAAGGACGGCGCCGTGCTCATCGCCGCCATCACGAGCTGCACCAACACCTCGAACCCGTCGGTGATGCTCGGTGCCGCATTGCTCGCGCGCAACGCCGCACGTGCAGGGCTCAAGGCCAAACCTTGGGTCAAGACGAGCCTCTCGCCCGGTTCACGAGTGGTCACCGACTACCTCACCGAGGCGAAACTCCTCGACGACTACGCGGCCGTGGGCTTCCACGTGACGGGTTACGGCTGCATGACCTGCATCGGCAACTCGGGCCCTCTGAAACCCGAGATCTCGAGCGCAGTGAAGGCGGGCGATGTGATCGCGACCTCGGTGCTCTCGGGCAACCGTAACTTCGAGGGCCGCGTGCACCCTGAAGTGAAGATGAATTTCCTCGCCTCGCCTCCGCTAGTGGTCGCCTACGCACTCGCCGGCACCACGGACATCGATCTGACGAACGAACCGCTCGGCCATGGCAACGACGGCAAGCCCGTCTTTCTCAAAGATATCTGGCCGAGTCCGCAGGAAGTGGCCGACACGGTGCGTGCCTCGATCGATTCGGACATGTTCCGTCGCAGCTACGGCGACGCGTTCGCGGGCGATGCGAACTGGCAGTCGATAAAGGTACCCGCCGGCAACCTATACGAGTGGGATGAGAAATCGACCTATGTGCGTAACCCGCCGTACTTTGAAGGCATGACGATGCAGCCTGGCGCCGTCAAGCCGATCCGCGGCGCCCGCGCCCTTGCCCTGCTCGGCGATTCCGTCACGACCGATCACATCTCGCCCGCTGGCGATATCGCCAAGGGCAGCCCGGCTGCCAAGTATCTTGAGGCGAACGGCGTACAGAAGGCCGACTTCAACTCGTACGGCGCCCGTCGCGGCAATCACGAGGTGATGATGCGCGGCACCTTCGCCAACATCCGGCTGCGCAACCTGCTCGTGCCGGGCACCGAGGGCGGCGTGACCCTGCACATTCCGAGCGGCGAGTCGATGTCGATCTACGACGCCTCGATGAAGTATCAGGCGGCCGGTACCGCGCTCGTCGTGCTCGCCGGCAAGGAATACGGCACGGGTTCCTCGCGCGACTGGGCTGCCAAAGGAACGATGCTGCTCGGCGTGAAGGCGGTCATCGCCGAGAGTTTCGAGAGGATCCACCGCTCGAACCTCGTGGGCATGGGCGTCCTGCCCCTCGTCTTCCGCGACGGGCAGAACGCCTCGAGCGTCGGCCTGAACGGCGACGAGACGTTCGAGATCGCGGTACCCGCGAACCTCGAGCCCCGGCAGTCGATCCAGGTCAAGGCCACGCGGCCCGACGGGTCGAGCCTCGCCTTCGACACCGTCTGCCGCGTCGATACCCCGGTCGAGGTCGGCTACTACCGCAACG
>Ga0129333_10003026_pt1 | contig 15740 bp, 24 predicted proteins | sample CPB6_08_DNA_FD_94474 | JGI IMG/M metagenome (GOLD analysis project Ga0129333, IMG submission 94474) | Freshwater to marine salinity gradient microbial communities from Chesapeake Bay, USA - CPBay_Sum_0.6_0.8_DNA | ecosystem: Environmental > Aquatic > Marine > Coastal | place: USA: Chesapeake...
AAGCCGGTGGCGCCGCTGATGGCGTCGGAGAATCTCTGGATGGAGCCTTGGACGTCGGTGGGATCGAAGACGTCTTTGAGGCTGATGTCGCCCATGATGCTGGCGGAGACGGCGTTGGCGTAGTCGTCGCGGGCGCGTGTGGCGGCTTCGAGGGCTTTGACCTCGGCCTCGAGCTTGCCGATGGTGCCCTGGATGATGTCGGTCTGCCGCTCGATGAGTGGGTTGGTCTTCTCGACGGCGCTGCCGTGCTTGTCGACGTTTTCTGTTGCGTCGTAGACGCGGGCGCCGTACGTGTTGACGATTTCGCCGAGCCGGAACGTGTGCTCGGCGTTCATGCGGACCGGGTCGGTCAGGCCGGAGATGCTGTTGTTGAGCGAGCTGGTGGCGTTGGCGGCGCCGTAGGCGGCATATTGGACGTACTCGAACTGCTGGCCCAGTGAGAACATTTCACGAGTCAGACCGGGCAGTTCGGCTTTGGTGGATGTAAGGACTTTGAGCAGGTAGTCCCATCGTCCTTGGTTTATGGCGGTCTTGACGCTGAACAGGGCGTCGGTGAGCTCGAGGCCGCCCACCGCGAACTGGTTGATGAATCCACCGAGCCGCTGGGCGGCTGGTTGGGCGTTGCGCATGGCTTGTGCGGCTTTGTCCAGTGACTCGGCGGAGTTGTCGGCGGCGCCGACCAGGCCGATGCCGAACGCTTCGATGAGCTCGTCGGTGGCGATCTTGAGGACGTCCATGCGGCCCTTGAGGGTGCTGGCCTGGCGGCTGGCCTGCCCGCCGAACGTGTCGGCCATCTTGCTGGTGATGGCTTCGAGGTCGCCGCTCTTCAGGGTCGCGGAGTCGATGCCGACGCCGAGGCGGCCGAGGGCGCCGGTGTTGCCGTCGTAGGCCTTGCCAAGGGCGTCGGCGACGGTCTGGAGGCTCTTGCCGGTGCCGGCGGAGGCGTCCAGGGCGATGCGTAGGGCGCGCTGGGCTTCGCTGACGTCCCCGGTGGAGCGCACGAGCCGATCAAAGGCGGTGCGCAGATCCGTGTCGGCGACAGCTGAGGTGTACTGGAGGTCGTCGATGAACGTGTTGATGGCGTCAGACTGTGCCTCGAAGCCCAGGTTGGAGAGTGTCTGGTTGAGGCGTCCGAGGCTTTCCTCCTCGGCGAGGGCGGCTTGGACGCCGTCGACCGCAAGTTTCGCGGCGAACGCTCCGGCCGCGATGCCGGCCCCGATGAGGGCTGGGCCGAGCATGTTGGTGAGGTTGTTGCCTAGGCCGAGGAGGCCGCGCTCGGCCTCGTTGATGCCGCTGGAGAACTTCTTGAGGTCCGCGGCCAGGTAGACGGTGAGGGTCTTGCCGGCCATCACATCACCGCCCATTTCTGGACGACCCGGTCGACGGCCTGTGACCATTCGCGCAGGGCGGCGGGCTGGTAGGTGCGGACCTTGCTGATCCAGTCGGCGCCGTCACCGAACGCGGCGGGGATGCTGGGGCGTACCTGGCCGGCATCCGATGGATACCGCACCATGGTTGGGGTGGCGCCGCCGCGGAACACTTTGCGGTTGCCGCCGATCTGGACGGCCGGGATGCGGTCGCGGCGGACGCGGACGGTGTTGGCGATCTTGTCGCCCCACGGGCCGGCGTAGTAGAGGGCGGCGTTTTTCCATGCGGGCACCATGTGGCGCTCGGCGATGGCGCTGGAGGCTTGGCGCAGCTCGTTCGAGGCGTCCTTGGGCAACTGCCGGAAGGCGCGCAGCACGTCGTCGAGGCCGTCGACGTAGGCGTCGAACGTCTTGCTGCTAGCCACGTCCTGCCTCCTTGAGTTCCTCGATGACCGTGGCGAGCTCGGCCATGCTGTATTCCTTGACCTCGTGGATCGGGCGACCGATCCGCAGGGCCACCTGGACTATGAGCCGTCTCCAGGAGCCGGCTGGGTAGGGTCCGCGGCCTCGCCAACAATGACGAGGACCCGGCGGTCCCGTGCCCAGGTCCGCACCTCGGCCAGGCTGGTCGGGATGCGGCCCTCGAGCTGGATGTAGGCGAGGGTGACTTTGGCCGCGGTCTCGCTGGTCTTGCGGCCGGCCAGCTCCTCGTATGCCCAGATGTCGTCGCTGATGGGCTCGACGACCGTGGGGGTCTCGACCCCGTCCATGTAGACGGAGAGTTTCGGGTACATGGCGTTCCCCCTGTGCGCTACGAGAAGCTCAGCGGACCGGTGAACGAGACCGTGCAGGTGGCGACACCCGCGGCCTCGAACGTGGTCTCGCAGCTGTCGATCCACACCGCCGCGCCGGTCCAGGTGCCGGTGTCACCGACGATGGCCAGCGCGATGCTGGTCCCCGCGGTGATCGAGGTCTGGAGGGCGTCGTACAGGCCGCTGTTGTCGTCGTAGAGGAACGACAGGTTGACGGTGCTGTTCAGGTCGGTCTGGTTAAACGCCACGCCGCCGAGGGTCTTGGTGCGGGTGACGGTGGGGGTGGTGGTGATGGTGCCGGAGGTCACCTGGTCGGTGTACGCGGTGGAGGCCACCGTGACCGTGAACTCGGCGCCCGTGATCGAGACGACTGCCATAACTACTCCTTCATGTGTGCCGAGACGGCGATTTCGGTGGTGATGACGGTCCCTTGGGCTCCGGTGTCGGTGAGCTGCGGGGGTCCGACTTGGGCGACCTCGAACCCGGCGGGCATGAGGCCGAGGATGATGTCGACGGCGTTCTCGATGTCGAGGAGCTCGGCGCTGGTTTTGCGGACCTTGACGGCCACGAGGATGCGCCAGCGGACCTCGTAGTTGAGGTTGGAGCCGATGCGGCCGGGCCGTATCCACGGGGAGTCGGCGACGAATGTGACGCACGGCGGCGTCGGCACGGGCGGCGGGGTGTCATAGACCCGGTAGCCCTGGCCGGTGAACGCGGCCGCCAGGGTGGTGCGTGACTCGGTGGTCAGGGCGGTCATCCGACAAGTCCCCCGACGTTGGCGTAGGGCATGACTAGGGCGTGGACCCGCTTGGTGAGCCACACGGACAGCCGGTAGCTGCCGGGGGTGAAGTCAACCGAGACGGGCTGCCCGCCGGAGGCGGTGCGTGCCTGGTACAGCTCAACGCCGACCGAGAGGGCGGCTTCTTTGCAGGGGGCCGGCTCGGTGGTGTAGGCGGCGGTCGTCAGGAGGGCACCCACGATGGCGTCAGCGGCGTCGGCGACCTGGTCGATCACGGGGTCGGGATCGTTCGGGTCATAGTCGAGCTCGAGCGCATCGGCGAGCTCGAGGCCGGTGACAAGTGCCATGACGGTGGGTGCCCTCCTGGTCCAGGGTTAGGCCTGGTTGTAGATGCCGACGATGCCGGCGGGGATGAACGCCCCGAACGTGCCGTAGCCGTAGATGGCGACGTCGCGGCCGAGGTTCGCGGCGATGTCCTGCTGGACCGTCCGCGGGCCGTCCTCGAACCATCCGCACGCTGCGCGGTTGGTCACGATGGCGTCCTCGGTCTCGTTCGTGGCGAACTCGCGGGCGAGCACGATGGGCAGGCCCATGACGTTGGCCCGGCCGGTGCGGCCGTCGAAGGCGCCGCCGACGTTCTGCACCGGGTAGTTCTGCGACTGGAAGGCGGACCAGGCGGCGAGCTTCTTGTAGACCGCCGAGTTGACGTACACGACCTCGGCCGGCTGCCCGGTCGCGGTCTCGACATCGACAGCTGCGGCCCACACGGCCTCGATGAACGCCGAGCCGGTGGTGTCGGCCGAGAAGTCGTAGTCCAGGCCGGCGGTGTCGTTCGCCCACAGACCGTTCTGGAAGGCGTAGTCGGTCTCGGTGCCGTAGGCGCCCATCATGATCCGCATGTGCGCGGTGACGTACGACGGGTCGGTGCGCTCCATGACCTGCATCGTGAGGCGGTTGCCTGCCGCGTACGTGGCGAGCGTCGCGGTGCCCTTCTTGATGTCGATGTCGACGCTGTTGACCTCGTCATTCTCGGACGCCTGGACGGCCACGATGGCCGACAGGTCGCCGTCGAAGTACGGCCAGTTGATGGTCAGACCGGCGCCAGCTGCGGAAAGGGAGCCGCCGATGGCGTTGATGCAGGGGCGCCCGCGGTCGAGGACGCCCTTGATGTCGCGCAGCCACACCGGCGGGACCAGGCCCGGGGCGTCGGCGAGGTTGGACACGTCGAGGGCGCGCTCCTCGGCGCCCTGGTAGACGGCCTGGACGTACTCGCCGAATGAGCGGTAGTTGGTGAGCGGGTGGATGGGCTCCTCGACGTGGGCCAGGGAATCGATCTGCTTGCGGATGTCGGCGAGTGCCTCGCGGGCCTCGACATCGACTGCCGGGGTCTCGCGGACCTCGGCCACTTCGACCTCGGACATTGGTGCTCCTTCTTCTCTTACGGACGCGATCCCGGCGGTCGGAAACGCGGGCATGGGGGTGAGCGAGGTCTCGAAGACCTGCGCGGCGGTGTGGGTGACGGCGGTCTTGGCGCGGTTCCACGTGGACTTCAGCGGCTGGAAGCCAATGGACAGGCCCTTGACGGCCTGCCGCTTGGCGAGCAGGGCGGCGTCGCGGCCGAGGGCGGTGTCGAGGATGTCGGCGGTGATGTAGAGGCCGTCGGGCTCGTTGCGGGCCTCGGTGATCACGCCGATGGGCTCGTTGTGCCGCCAGGCGAGGTGCCGGCCGACGACGGCCTCGGGGTCGATGGCGTTCTCGGCGAACGTCTCCTCGACGTTGCCCACCTTGGTCGGGGTGTTGTATGGGACGGCCCGGCCGTAGATGGTGGCGGCGACGCCGTCCGTGTTGTCTTCGCGCAGCTGGAGCGCGTACTCGAAGTCGACCTCGGTGTGGTTCATGCTTGTGCTCCCATCTCGACCAGGTCGAGCATTTGGCGTGCTTCGTCGGTGGTGATGACGCCGAGGGGCGTCATGGCGCTGATGACGTTGGCGAGCTCGGGCACGTTGGCCTTGAGGAGGGCGTCGGTCTCGAACGCGACGGTGTGGCCGCGGGGCGTGACGTCATCCATGGAGAGGCGCTCGGTGATCATGCGCATGGGGGCCGCGGCGGACAGGTCGAGGAACTGGCGCATGAGGTCGACGCGGTTCTGGTAGGTCAGGCTCGACCCGGGCACACCGGCACCGACCCACACCGGGTCGAGGTTCGCCATGCGGGCAATCTGCGTGGCGGCAGCGTTGCGGGCGTCCGTGAGCTGGAGGTCGCTCGGGGACCAGCCGCCCAGACTGTGCGTGTCGATCGTGCTGTTCAGGTAGGCGGTCGATCGGTTGGTGCGGGCGGTCTCCCACGCCTCGAGCAGGTCATCGACCTGAGAGGCGGGCAGGTCCGCGCCGGTGTTCTTCAGCACGATGCTCGGCGAGGGCACTTGGGCGGACTGGAGGGCGGCGGCCTCAAGCGCGGCGGCGGTGTTCACCGCGGCGGCGCCGGTCTTGAGCCATCCGCCGAGGCCGTCGCCGTCGAAGCGGATGACCTGATTGTTGGGGACGCGGACGCCGTTCCAGTAGACCGTGCCGTCGTTGGGGAACTCGGCCATCGGGTTGCTCGGGTCGGGGGTTTGGCTGATCTCGTCCCAGGGCATGTAGTCGATGGCGGCGGGGAAGTTGTCCCAAGTGCGCTCGACGACCCGCCAGTAGGCCTCGTCGTGGAGGAGGAGGTCGGTGACGGTGCGTGTCATGACCGCGGTGTAGGTCGACTGGCGGCTGGGCTGGCGCAGGAACGCCCGCGGCGTGGTGACGTCCTCGCGGACGTACTCGCGCAGCGGCAGACTGGCGATCAGGTGGCAGTAGGTCTTCAGGGCCTTGACGAACGCGGGCACCTGCATGGCGACGGTCTTGGGCACCTGGTAGGCGCTGGCAGCCTGGATGGCTTGTATCAGCGATGTCGCTTCACGCACCTGGGGCGGAACACCCTCAGTGCTCGGCGTGCTTCCCATCGCGCCGAACCGTTGGGTGTCCCGCACCAGCTGGAGCGCACGGGGGAACGCCACGTTTCCATGGTTCAGCCCTATAGACCCGCATCCCTGCATGGTGCAGGTTCCGTAGGTTTAGGCGAGTCTGCGGTTTCTCGTGTAGATCATCGGCTTCGGTCGTTGGGTCTTGACGGCCTGGGCAGCTGCGAACATGACGGCCCGCGCCGCATACACCCCGCCTTTGCCCATCGGTGCGGACAACACCCAGCCGGCTTGCCGGCGGCTGATGCTCGACGCCGCCAAGTGTTCCTGGAGGACTTGGGAGCCGTCGTGGCGGATGGCCCGACGGTCGAACAGGTCGAGGAGGTTCTGGGTGGCGGCCGCGGCTTCGCGCTGCCCGACCATGCCATCGACGTGGGAGGTCAGGCGCTCCCGGTAGGTCGGGGTGACTTGGACGTACAGCTGCGGGTGCTCAAGGCGCAGCTGCGCGAGGTGCTCGTCGACCTCGGCGATGGTCCGGTGCGTGGACACCCTGACGGCGATCTTGCCCTGGTCGTCCTGGGCGGCGAGGGCGACGGCGTGCCCCATGCCATCGAAGTCGGACTCGACGGCGACACTCCACACGGTGTCATCGGGCAGCGGGGCCGAGTCGAGGGTGTCGGCCCACCAGGAGTCTTTGAGCCAATGGTTGGCGCGGACGGTCCACTGGTTGAGGAACTCCCGGCGGAACGCTTCGGGCTCGATGTTCTCCCACTGCTGACGCAGGAACGTCTCGCGCTTCTCGCTCCATTCTGGGGACCCCCACCGCCAGGTGTCGGGCAGCTCAGGGTCGGCCTCCGCTGGGGCGGACCACTCCAGCAGCAGGACGCTGCCCGGCTCGTTGGCTTCGAGCTTGTCCAGGGCACGCTGCCGGTACGCCATCATCAGGTCTGACGCGGAGTCCCCGGCGGTGGAGACGAGCCACACTTGGCCCATGTTCCGCTCGGCGAGCGTCGGGTTGATGGCATCATCAACCACCCTGCGCTGCACCCGCCAGGCCTCGTCGACGAACGCCATGCTGATCGAGTAGCCGACGCCCGCGGAGTCGTTCGCGGCCTGGATAATCCACCGGTCCCCCGACGGGAGCTCGATCTGGGGCGCGGTGTTGCCGGCCCGGAAGGCGGCCTTCCCGTATTTCTGGACGGCCCAATGCGCAGCTGGACGCATGACCTCCCGGGCGGTCTCCACCTTGTTCGCCACATGGAGGATCGTCTGCTGTTCCCCGAACAGGTCGGCGTGGTGCATCCGCCACATGCACACCGCCCGCGACAGGACCGACTTCCCTGACTGTCTCCCTACCGTGATCACCACGACCGGCCACACCAGCTCGCCCTGGTCGTCGTGCTCGAGGGCACGGTTGAGGGCGTAGGCCTGCCAGCCGCGCAGCTCCAGGCCGAACGCCTTCTTCACCCACTCCGCAGCTGCCGGCCCGTAGGACCCCAATGCCCGCGCAGGCGGCGCCGTCTCAAGTCTGGGGAAGACGAACCCTTGCGGGTGCATGTCAGGCGCAGCCGGCCCCCCACGGGCCGCTGAGGCCTCTCGGGGGGTAAAGGAGCGAGGGGCGGCGGGAGTGATGAGGCCTTCGCCTAAAGACCGTGTTCGTCTCGAGCTCGTCGTTGTTCGTTTCGCATTGGCTCGAGCTGCGCCGAGGCGTCCGCCGTGGCTTCGGTTGCATCGCAGGTGTGACAGTGCTGAGTCTTCGAGGCTTGGGGTGAGGTCTCCCCCATCGGCCAGGGCGGTGACGTGTTCGGCGCTTGGTCCGTCTGGGTTGCTCGAGGGCAGGCTCATGTCGATGGGGTGGCCGCATCGGAAGCAGACTGGTTCGCATTTGGCCATGACTTCACGGACCCATTTCTTGTATGCGGTGGTGTGCCGTGGGTTGGTTGTCATAGTTCTCCCTGGTGTAGTACCCCTCCCGCCCCGCCGTTCCCGGTTCTTGACACCCCTGGCAGACCTATGCCAATGCCGCTAGCCCTACGTCCCCGTGGGCGTAAGGCTGGACTGGCATGGCACCGTGCGCTTTGGTGTCATGGCCGGCGCCCCGTGCGTCGGACTTGTGGTTACGGGGTCGGGCTGGTTTCGGCCGGGCTCCGATGTAACGGCCGTGGGTTACTTGGTCATTTGCTCCATGGGTCGTCGGGGTCGGGGGTGTGGGTGCGTTGCACGCGCTCGGTGGTCTGGGTCAGGGCGTCGATGACGGTCGAGGCCTGCGCCTTGGTCAGGTGTGACAGGCCGGCTTGTGGGACCTCGAAACCCAAGGTCTCGGTGGTGAAGTCGTTGAGCATGACCTCGTCGATGGCCAGGCGCTTGAGCTCGTAGCGCAGCTTCTTCAGCTGCGGCTCGGTGATGGGCTGGTCACCTCGGCTGATGGTCTTACCGCTAGGCGTGTGATAGGTCCCCATGGCTTGCGCGGTGGCGTCGACTTGTGGGCTGCGCCGTGACTCGGCGGCCTGGACTTCCTCGACGGTGGCGATCTTGTCGCCGATGGGCATGACCGCGGCGATGGCCCGGCCCCACGCTGAGGTCTCGAGGACCATGAGCTCACTGCCGCGGGTGTAGGGCGTGGCGCCTGGTATCTGCTCCCATGCGGTCCCCACGCCTGGGCGTGGGTCGTCGGGTGTCCGGTAGGCGCGGGCCTGCGCCCAGACGAACGCCTTGCCGAGGACTTCGGTGAAGGTAGGCGCGTCGAGCTGGAGGCTGCCGTCTGGGAAGCGTTGGTAGAAGGCGGCCATGCGGCTGGGGACGTCGACGTATCCGTCGAGGTTCATGGGTCACGCCGGTCGAGCTCTGTGGCTGCCCACGCGGCGAGCAGCTCTTTGAGCGCGGTGTAGAGGCGGGTGCGTTCCTCGAAGGGGCGTCGGGCGAATGTGGCGGCGTCGGGGACGCGCAGGTAGTGGTCCCCGGTCATGAGACGACCTGCCAGGTGATGAGGCGGCGGGCGTGGGACTGGCGGCGTTCGGCGCGCTTGTAGCCGTGCTCGCGGATGCGCCCGGCCTTGGCCCAGCGGGAGAATCGTGCCCCGACCTGGTTGGGTGACCCGACGGGCAGGCCGCACGCTTCGATGAGGTCGTCGGCGCACACGATGACGCCGACGTAGAGCTCGTTGAGCCACCGGTCGGCGCGGTCGGACCATTCTGGGTCTTGGTTGGTGCGTGCCATGCCGGCGGCTTTGGCGAGCGGGCCGTCACGCCATGCGCACCAGGCGCACTCGGGGCCGGTGCAGGCGTGCAGCTGCGGGTCGGGCTTGAGGTCGAGGTCGAACAGCGCGTCGGTCATGGCTGGACCGGGTCGATGATCTCGTCGGGCTCCAGGCGTGGGCGGGCGCTTTCGGCGTCGAGGAGTGCCCAGCCGAGGCGGCACGCGGTCTTCGGGTTGAGCGTGACGCGGGTCTCGAAGTCGCCTCCGCCGAGGACGAGGTAGATATAGCCGTCTTCGGACCATCGGCTGACGCGGATGGCCTCGTATCCGTCGTCGTCAATTTCGCGCAGGTTCTTGTCGTAGATGTATGTCATGTGGTGTCCCCGTGGTTGTGGTTAGTAGTGCTCGATGTAGCCGGCGAGGCCCATGAGGGCGAGGAGGCCGACGATGAACAGGAAGCCGGTGGCGTAGCGGGCGATGGTCTGGATCACTTCTCACCTGCCCAGGCCATGCCGGGTGTGCAGGTGAAGCGGCCCCCCGCCCAATGGCGGGCGCCGGAACGGGGGCCGCTCCAGTTCAGGACAGTCCAGAACGCTTGATCCCAGATTTCGCGGGACCACTTCGTTGGACTGAGGTGGTGCAGGGTGCGGCGCATTTCCCGCGCCTTTGCCGGCCCGTACTGCTCGGCCCATTCGCGCTGCATCATCCACACGGCGCCACGCGCCAAGGCGCGGGTCATCTGGTAGGTGCCGACGTAGCGGCCGTTCGCGCCGGTGACCCAATACTGGTGTCGGCCTTCGCGCTGGGCGACGCACTTGCGGTAGCCCTCGTCGGCCGGGTTGTAGTACCGGCCGGTGTAGGCGGACTGCATGACGCCTTGGTCTCGACCAGGACTGAACAGGGGCGGGGGCTCGTCGGCCATGGGCGCAACGGCGAGGGCAGCCGCGAGGACTGCCGCGGCCATCACTCGGCCGCCTGGATCACAGTGACGGTCGAGGACACCCGGGTACGGGATGTCTTGACCCGGTCGACGCTGGCAGCGTCGATCCGCCTGTGCCCCGAAGGGAGCACATGGCCTGTGAGTAGGCCAGACTCGAGGTACGACCTAATGGTCGTTTCGCCCACGCCGAGGCGGGCAGCTGCTTCCCCCACGCTCATGAAGCTCATGCGACCCGGTCCCCCACCAGCCGCTCGACGTCATCAAGCCGGAACCGGCGGAAGCCGTTCGGCAGGCGCTGGGGAGTGATGCGGCCGCCGGCCTGCCACCGCCACAATGTGCGGGGCGTGACGCCCAGCATGGCCGCGGCTTGACTCGGGGTGATCAGGTAGTCATTTTCTGACAGATATGACATGAGCCGATCTTCTTGCCCAGTCAGTGACCTGTCAAGGAATGACTGGGCGTGTCGTCAGATTGGTTTTGTCACGGGTCTGACATACCCTGACAGCATGACTCTGGACACGATGGTCGGCGAGACGATTCACATGGAGCTGTGGCGCCGGGGTACTCCGGCCGCCGCTTTGGCCCCCGTGGTGGGGGTTTCCCAGTCAGTGATGAGTAAGAAGCTGCGGGGCCGGGTGAAGTGGTCCCTTGAGGAGATTTACCGGGCCAGCCGGTTCCTCGACATCCCGGTCACCGATTTACTGCCGCCCGAGGACGGGTTTGAGCTCCCCCACATGGACTCGAACCATGAACCCTGCGGTTATTGGTCGGCGCCGCTACCGTTCGAGGCTTCGCTCGCGGCCTGAGGGGGCCTGCGACCTTCCCCGAGGGATGACATGAATGATCTGATCGAAGACTGGTGTGCCTGGTACACGGCTGGCGGCGCGAGCCCTGGCACGCTGCGGGTCCGCCGCAACCACCTGCGCCGGCTGGCCCGCCTGGTCGACCCGCTCGAGGCCCGCACCTCGGACCTCGTCACCTTCCTGGGCACCTACGCCGACCAGGCCGCCGAATCCCGCAAGTCCGCGCTCATGAGCTTGCGCAGCTTCTACCGTTGGGCGCTCGAGCACGGGCACCGCACCGATGACCCGACCCGGGGCCTGCGCCCGGTGAAGACGCCGGCCGGTGTGCCGCGGCCGATCCCCGACGAGCTGCTCGAGGCCGCGCTCGAGGGCGCCGATGCCGAGGCCCGGCTCATGCTCCTCCTGGGCGGTTGGGCGGGCCTGCGGCGGGCCGAGATTGCCCAGGTCCATAGCGACGATGTGACCCCGTTCGGGCTGGTGGTGCGCGGCAAGGGCGGGAAGGTCCGGCGGGTGCCGATCCATCCGCGGCTGCGGGCCGCGCTGAACCAAGTTGACGGGTGGGCCTTCCCCTCGTCCCGTCGCCCGGGGCAGCCGGTGAACGCCGACTATGTCGCCAACCGGCTCGAGCGGGTGCTGCCCGCTGGCTTCACCGCCCATAGCCTGCGGCACCGGTTCGCCACCATGGCCTACCGGGGCAGCCATGACCTGCGGGCCGTACAGCAGCTGCTCGGCCATTCGGACCCGGGCACGACCGCCCGCTATACGTTGGTCGGGCAGGACGAGCTAACGGCCGCCGTTCTCGCTGTTGCGTGACCCGATGCCGTATTGGCGGGTGAGCGGGGTGAAGTAGGCGATGAGCTGCGCGAGGACCACGCCGACCAGGCCGGCGACGAGCGGGTGGATGCCGAGCTGCGGGACAACGTCGGACGCCACATACGCCAGCACGGGCACGAGGAGCATGAGGAGCAGGTGCCGCCATTGGGCGGGCATCTTGTCGAGCATTACTGGCCTCCGCTCAGGTGGTGCTTGATGTGCTCGTCGTGCTGCGCCTCGAGCCGCTCGACCCGCTGGTCTATCCGGTACACGGCGTCGGCCATCGACTGCCCGTGGTTGCGGCGCAGCGGCTTGGTGCGTCGTTCGATGATGGCGATGACCGCACCGAGGAAGACCAGGTTGGCGGTGGCCAGGCCGAGAAGGTCCTGGGTCATTTGGTGGCCGCCTTCTTCGCCACCTTCTTGGCGGGTGCCTTCTTGACCGGGGCTTTCTTGGCGGGCTTGGCCGGCTCGTCCTTGTTCGGCACCTGAAGGATGGGCAGCGGGAATGGCCTGCCGTCGTCCTCGGCCGCGGCGGTGAAGCTGATGTGGATGTGGCCGCGGTGGTTGCGTTCGTTGCTGGGTCGCCACTTCCACCAGGTGACCCGGTGGGTGCCCGAGGCGATCCTGTCGTCGTTCATGACGTATTTGATGCGGTCGGCGCCAGGCTTGCCGGACTTGGCGTAGTCGATGAGTTGCTCGAGGAACGCTTCCTTGTCGCCGGGTGCGCCGAAGTCCTCGTCGATGTCGATGGCGTGGACCCAGCCGTGGGCGTCGGGGTTGTGGTCCGAGGCTTTGCCGCGTGCTTGGTGGGCGGGGTCGCCGATCCACCCGTCGGATTTCTTGTCTCGTTTGGGGAACCGTCGGTTGAGCTGCTCGCGCAGGGTGATGCCGGCGGGGACGAGCATGGCCATGTCAGGACTCCGCGGGGGTGTCGGGGGTGATGGGTGCGGTGAACTTGGTACCGTCCCAGCCGTAACCGATGCCGGCATATGGGCCGCGATCCACGCCGTCGATCGGGTTGCCGTTGTAACTGGTCTGTGCCCAGTCGGTGCCGTCACCGAACAGGGACCGGCAGAACGCGATGCCCTTTGCCTCGGACTCGGTGCCGTTGTCGTCGAGCTCGCTGTTATTCACGACGATGACCTCGCGGACGATGCCGGATTCGATGCGTGCGAAATGTGCCATGACCCCTCCTAGCCGATGAGGACTGCGACGTAGCCGGAGCCACCGGCGCTCGATGTGTTGTTTCCTGCGCCGCCCCCGCCCCCGCTGTTCGTGGCTCCTCCGGTCGGGGTGGTGGAGGTCGAACCGTTGCCGCCGCCGCCGGCACCGCCGGTGCCCGCGGTGCCCGATCCGTAGGCGCCGCCGCCGCCGGCCTTGTAGGTTGTGCCCGCGGATTGGCCGAGGAATGTTGAGATGTCCAAGCCTGCGCCGCCGCTGCCGCCGGTCGTGCCTGATGCGTTCGCGCCTACCGCTGCGGCACCGCCGCCGCCGCCCGCTGATGACCCGGTGCCGCCCGTGCCGCCGTTGTTACCTAGTCCACTGACGCCCGTACCCCCGGCGGCGCTGCCGTCACGGCCGCCGCCGCCACCTGACCCGCCGTTGCTTCCGGCCCCGTTATCCCCGCCGAACCCACCGCCGACCGCGTAATAGGGACCAAGGCGTGAGGCGTTTCCCGACGTGTAGCCGGCCGGGGCCCCGCCGCCGATGGTCACCGTGATAGTGCCAGCGTTCACATACAGGGCGCCTTGTCCCGTGGTGCGCCCGTCAAGGAGACCACCGGCGCCACCGCCACCTTTCAGCCCTCCAGCCGCGCCTCCCGCAACGACGATGGCCTCCAAGGTGCCCGCGGTGACCGTCATGCTCCCAGACCCGGTAAAGACGTACAGCGTCTTGCCCGACACCGTGGTCACCGACGGTGACCCCGTGGTCGCGCTACACGTTGCTTTTGGGAGACCACCACCTTTCACGGCAACCCAGGTGTCGGTGCCGGTCTTGCGCAGGGTCACGGCTTCGTATTGGGCGCAGCTGAGGCTCGAGCCGTTCACGGTGACGCCACCGGCCCCAGCGACGGTCATCGTGCCGGCGCCCAGGTTCAGGATGACCACGCCCACACCCGTGGGAAAGGCGACCGAGGCGTTCGTGGGCACCGTGACCGTGACCGCCGCGGCGTTCGACGTCGTGACCGTCTTGCCGCCGTCGGTGAGGACGAGGGTGTAGCTCGTGCCGGTCTGGGTGTTGACGCCGTTGCCTTTGAGGCTGACATCGTCCAGGCGTGTGGCCAGGCTGCTCGAGGTCGACGGGTAGCCGCTGACCAGGTCGGCCGACTGCACGTATGGCGTGCCGTAGGTGGTGGTTGCCATGGTGTTCCTTTCTTATGCGGCGAGGTCGCTTGAGAGCACGACGTTGTACCACTGGATGGTGTTGTTGACGTTGGCCCAGTCGAGTGTGGGGTCGATGTCCTGCCATGCGGCGACGGCGTAGCTGTAGCGGGGGTCTGACAGGCTGAGGGTGAGGTAGTAGCCGTCGGGCATGTGGGACTCGCTCCACCCTTCGACGACCCCCATGTAGGTGGTGAGGGGTGCTGGGGCGGGTAGGCCGGCGATCTGCACCCGTGAGCCTTGGATGAGGTCGAGGACGTCGGCCCGCGTGGTGGAGTCGAGCTCGTCCATCTTGATCATGACTTGGGTGAGGTTCCAGCGGGCCTCGGACTGGGCGAGGAGGACTGCTTGGGCGCGGTCGTAGGCGTCGGTGGCGTCGGCAAGCTGCGTGGTCAGGGTGACCGAGCGCAGCTTGTGGGTGGCGATGCTGGTGGGGTCGTCGGCGATGATCTCGTCGGGTGGGGTGTTGGTGCCGTATTGGACGCGCACCTGGTTCACGATGGTGAGGACGGACTTGGACCACACGGGGGTCCAGACGACGGCGGTGTCGGGCAGGGCGACGGGTGTGGGGGCGGCTTCGGTGCGGTCATAGATGTCGGCCCAGATGTAGGGGACGTCGGCGAACGTGTCGGTGACTTGTGCCCAGGTGGCCGGGTTGTAGCCGTAGCCGCGCCTGGAGTACGACTCGAACAGGATGTTGCCGTCTGGCAGGTCGCACATGGTGGCGCCGGTGTTCGTGCACAGGTCGGATAGCCAGGTGAGGGCGGGAGCGGGCTGGTCGGGGTCGACGGGCAGCTGCACCATGAGCGGGTCGGTGTTGGCGGTGTAGGTGACGGCGGTCTCGTCGAGGATGTTGTGGACGCGGGCGTCAAGGGTTTCCTCGGCGTAGCCGGCCGCCCCGACCTCGTACAGGCCCAGCAGGGACAGGTTGCCCATGGCGGGGATGCGTAGGCGGGCGTGGTACTGGCCGTTGGGGGCGTAGTCGTGGGCGAGCTGCGGGTCGGTGATCCGGCCGGTGAAGCGGCGCACGTTGTAGGCGTCGATGGTGAGCTCGCCGGACACGGGAACGTCGACATCGACGTTGGGGCCGTACAGGACGATTTCGGCGCTCGAGGCCTGCGGGGGACTTTGCACGTCGTTGCGGCCGTGGTCGATGGCAACGGACCACTCGACCTCGTTGAGGTCCAGCGGCACGCCGTTGATGGCGACCTGAGTGATCACTAGTGCAACACCCCCATCTGGTACAGCTGGGCGGTGGTGTAGCCGGTGCGGTTGTTGGAGTTGTTGAGCATCTGGTTGAGGGTCTGGGTGACGGCCTGCTGAGTGACGGAAACCTGCTGGCGGGCGACCTCTGCGGCTTTTTCCGCTGAGGCGGCGGTCTTGGCGGCTTCCGCTGCCCGGATGGCTTCGGCAACGGCCTGGGCGATCTCGGCCTTGATGTTGGCACCGATGGGCTTGCCGATACTCTTACCGATCTCGCGCAGCCGCTTCTCTTCCTTGCCGATCTGCACGATGAAGCCGTCGACGGACTGCTGGGCCGATTCGATGCCTTCGCCGTAGAAATGGTTGGCGAGCAGGTAGGCGTTGCCGCTGACACTGCTAATGGATGCTTCGAGCTTGCTGACCAGGTTGTTGGCGATCTCCGGGGTGAGGCCGGCGAGGAACTGGTTGCCGGCCACGGTGCCCAGGCCGAGGACCTGCTGGATGAACGCTTCCGCCCCGGGACTGTCGGGCAGAGACA
>Ga0129333_10003027_pt1 | contig 15735 bp, 24 predicted proteins | sample CPB6_08_DNA_FD_94474 | JGI IMG/M metagenome (GOLD analysis project Ga0129333, IMG submission 94474) | Freshwater to marine salinity gradient microbial communities from Chesapeake Bay, USA - CPBay_Sum_0.6_0.8_DNA | ecosystem: Environmental > Aquatic > Marine > Coastal | place: USA: Chesapeake...
TCAACGGAGGATTTGAGGATTTTCAAACATTCGGATATGACTTCTTCTCAGGCTCTGCACCAACGGTGAATTGGGCAACCACTGCACCCGACAATCTGCTTGAGATTTGGGCAGATGGATTCCTTGGTGTGCCAGCATATGACGGAAACTCATTCGCAGAACTCAATGCAAACTTCGCATCCACCCTCTATCAGGATGTGAACGGACTTGGTGACTCCAACAACATCAACTGGCACTTTGCTCATCGCGGAAGGGACGGAGTCGATGTGATTCGCCTCACGATCACCGATCTTGGCACTGATCAGGCATGGGGTGGTGGAGACGATACTGAAATTCTCAATCAGACATTCACTGCCGACAACACCGCATGGCAGTACAACTTTGGAAGCATAGTATCAATCGGAAACCTCACTCGCTTCGCATTCGAGGCAGTGAGCGCAACTGGCGGAAGCACTCAGGGGAACTTCATCGACAACTGCGGATTCGGTGTGAATGCCGTTCCTGCACCTGGTGTCTTTGCAATCATCGGAGTGGCAGGACTGCTGCTAAATAGAAGAAGGAGATAAACAGATGTTTGAGTATGTCGTGAAAGAAGTCAATAAAGTGGTTGATGGTGACACAATCGATATTACCATTGATCTAGGGTTCGCTCTTACCACAAAGCAAAGAGTCAGGATGAACGGTGTTGATACACCTGAGTCCATCACCAAGGACTCCTACGAGAAGACATTTGGTATTGAAGCCAAAGAGTTCATACAAAGTTGGTTTCTTGCGAACAAGAACATAAAGGTACGCACGGAAAAAGACGACAAGTATGGCAGAATCCTTGGGCATTTCTATGCTGAGGGAGATGCAGAGTCATTGAACGAGAAACTCGTTCGTCTTGGCTATGCATGGGAATATGATGGTGGAACCAAGAAGAAGGATTTCAATGTTCTGATTGAACGCCGAAAAGGTCAAGTTCAGACTGTGATGGTCTAAATGCCAAAGAATACACAGAAAAAACTATATTGGGAGGCAGACGAGTATCTTCTCTGCACCCATGTTGATTCTGATGGATACCAATATGAACTTCTGTTCACAAAGCGCGAGTTCGATATTGGCGTGAAGAGAGCCGAGAAGAACCCCGAGGATATTCCCGAATACTTCATCGTGCTGCAAGGAACTAAGACCAAGCCAGAAAATTGATTGAACATCGCCTATTTGTAATGGAGATCCGTGATGGAGGATGCACCTATGGGATTTCTGACACCAGAATTTTTGTCCTTGATCGGCGGAAGCGTCACGGGGTTTCTCTTCAGACACATGGCAGAGCGGCGACAGAACGAAAAAGAGATGTTCGAACGCCTGATTGCCGCAAACAAGCAGACAAATGAGAACTTCGACAAGGCAGCACAGAGAGTGCCGCTTGATGTTGGCAAGGGAATACGGCAGTTGATCGTCCTAGCCGTCCTATTTGCCACTCTAGTCGCCCCGTTCATCCTACCGTTCTTCGGCATCCCCACATTCATTGAGGTTGATCAGCAGAATCCCGAGGGCTTCTTCGGTTTCTCTCCTGCATACACTCAGAAGTTCCTCATTGAGATCAATGGATTCCTCTACACGGCGGAAAATCGTCAGATACTCGTCAGCATCATTGGATTCTACTTCGGTCAAGCAGCGGGTGCAGCAAAGTCATAGGAGCAAAACGATGAATCTGAGCAAACTTACTCTCTTTGTATACTCCGCGATGCTCTATGGTTGCTCAATCAGCCCGCAGATCATCCCCGATACCACTGGCGACAGCGCGATGTTGCTCAAGATCAAGAGCGACATAGAGAAAGGCAAGGATTTGCAGACAGGATACGGTTGGATACTGTGGTATCTGCCTGTCCTGTTCCTTGTGTGTGCATGGGGATACAAGGAGTTCTTCGGCAAGAAGCATGATTGCCCCGAGAAGACTGAAGAGAAGCAGGAACAAAAGAAGAAAGTCTGAATCTGGGATTTGTTAAAAAGAACAAGGAGGGGATTTCTCCCCTCCTTGTGTGTTTTTTGAACTGTTGCCGTCAATCCATTGTTTCAAAACCAAGTAGACTTGGTGCTGATGTCAAAGGAGTACCTGTTCGTTGATCATATCTCTTTCCAATTGTTTGAGTATTCCACAAGCGAACACCCACACTGCCTTCAACCTTGCTCAATTCATCACCGAACACTATTCCTCCAGAAATAGATCCTCCAGAGAATCCACCAAATCTCCAATCATCAAAATTCTGCTCATTCTTGGAGAAGTCCAGTACAGATGCCTTGGTCAATTGAAGTTCTTGGCATGTGAAGGATCTGTCTGTTGTGATGTCAGCATGCGAGTAGATGTAACCACCCTCATTTACAATAGTGTTTGTGATTACAGTTCCAGCAACTTCAATTCCCCAAGGCATGTAGTTCCACCAACCAGTCGGCTCCGAGACGAGGATCTGAGGAATTTTAATTGTTCTGCTTCCAAACAAATCTCCTATGATGACTCTTTGATTGGCTACGCTGGATCTCAGTTGTGGGAAGGTCGCAACCTGCGATGGAGTATATGGAGTGAGGTAATTTGGATGGATTCCATGGAACCTGACAGGAGTATTCATTAGAGTTAGAACTCCTCCAGTCGAAGCAGTTGCTGATGTTATTCCTACGATGTCTAGATCAACATAGGATCGATCAAAGTTCGATGCAATGGTGATTGGAATCTCATCGGTATATGTTAGTCCAGTTCGGAATCCAGACGACGAATTGGAATTCACATTTCCACCAAATCCAAACTGAGTGATGTTCATACTACCGAATGTACAACCGTCAAAGTACATTCTTTGTTTCTTCGAACAAGAAACATTCATTGCCGTGACATTCTTCAGTACAACTCCATAGTCTCCTATGAGGTTATAGTTTTCTGGAGATGGTAAAAGCGATGAGTAAAACTCTGATGAATGTGGCTGTAGATTGATGTGGTAAAATGATCCGTTGTTTATCCTTAGACCAGGCATTCTTGGATATGACAATTGCCACCCAGAAACTCCTTCTGATCCACATGATCCTACAATGAAAGTATCGTGCTTATTGTAAGTGAGATTGGTCTGAACAGTTCCTATGCTACTAGAACCTCCAGTCAATGCAGTTATTGCCTTGACAAAGTTCAGATCGATGATCATTCTATTGTTGGAATTTATTTGTGTAGGAATTGTGATTTGGGGTCTGTAGTTCGATGGATCCTTGTAAGTCTTAATGTTGACTGCGGTTCCAACCTTCAAGACAAGACCATTCAGAGGATCTCTTCCTGTGTTTGAATATTCCTTTGTATAGACATGTGGTGGGAGTCGATCTCTGGCAGCCACCCAATTAAGAACTTCTCCCGTCAGACCTCCACCGACATAGGGAAACTCATATGCAAGTCTTCTTGGATTGGTTGGAACTGGTATTGTTTCATTGAATGAGAAATTTGCTATGGCTGATGTGAATGTAAATCCAGAGTAACTATCTCCTGGCAAGCCAGTTGTACTCCATGATCCCGATCTAACTCCACCAGAATATCCTCCCCATAGAAGAGGACTCTTGGCATGAGTCCATCCCTGTATCGATCCTTGGGTTGTGCTTGACAAACCATCGTCTCCAACAACCACCGAGTCGAATGGTTTTGGTAATTCCCATGTTGGAACCCAAGATGGTACTCCACCAACTAGAGTGTAAAGATACCAGTTTCCTGGTCTATTCCAACAATACTGATCTATATGAACAGCATCGTCTATGCTTTGCATAGAAAACGAAATGCCCGTAGTGTCATATCCAACCCATAGGTACTTTGCCATGAGATTCCTCCTGTATCCGAATATTTATCTGTTTTACGATTTCTCCATTTAGAACAAAAGAGTGGCTAAACCACTCTTTTGTTTCAATCGAAAATGTACTTCTCAAGTTGTTGGTGGTTTCGGTGAGTCACTCGTCTCAACTGCATTCGGATTATTTCGTAGTATTCTGTTAGCCACGACGCCAGAACCCCAGAAAGCATGGTTTGCATCCGCAAATATCATGTTTTGAGTCCAATCCAATGAAGTTGCTCCACCCACAAACCTTCCTCTATTGCCTGGACCGTCATAGGTTAGGAAACCAAATTGTACATTTTTGTTATCAAGATAAACTCTGGATGCCGTTTTCATTTGTAAAGTTCCTATCTTGATTGGAGTGGCTTGATTGAGATTTGGGTTTACTTGTACAATCGCAGCCTCTGTCTGTAGAGTCTGAATATATCCACCCGAGGCAAATTCCAGACATGGTGGTATGAAAGTGGAATATATTGCATCCCCACTTCTAATACCACCGATGATATTCACCTGTCTAAGCATGATTTCGCCCCATGATGCGGTAGCCCCATCATAGCCAAATGTGAATCCTGTATTATCTGGATCACCTAGAACAACTTTGCTTGTTGCACGCTGTCTATCATAGATTGATCCAAATTCCCATTGTTGGGCAGTATTGCCTGGATATTGAAAGAACCCCGTTGATATGTTGAAAACACCAGGTTCTCTCATAACAAGATTCGCTCTTCCAGACGAGGGTCCAGCATCATTTACCCTGGAGGTGATGTTCAAAACTCCGGTTTCTCTTGGATCAGAGTTTTCTAGAGCATCACCAGCCTGCCCTACCGCAAATGCCCAAGGAATAGTCCAATTCCAACCATTTGCAAGTATAGTTGTGAATCCAGATGATGTGGGTACGGTTTTAGTAACTCCTTGAAAGTTTTCTGCCACTCGTTCCATGAAAGTTGCTGGTGACATACCATTTGGGTAGCGATGTGATATAGCGGAGCCGTGTAGATCAAGGTCAATTTTGCTATAGTTGCCACCATACAACCCAAGACCTTGTAGGTTTGATGCAGCAACAAACCATGCAGAAACATTGTTCAATTTTATTTTGTAATCAATCACTTCACTGGTTGGGAAAGGACGAAGCACACTTGCTCGGGAGTATGGTCCTATCGAAGAAAATAATGGACCAATAAGCCCACTTGTTCCAAAAGCAAATTTATTGATTACTACACGCCTAAACTTACCTCCGTTGATGCTTACTCCAGAACCATTTAAGTTGAGTACAACTAGATCGGTTTCAATTTTTCCTTTTGGATCTCCCCAAGAAGTTGTGTTTGGAGACATGTATTGCGGATAGACCGTGATACTTGCCATAAATGGATTTGTGGTTGTTTGACCTGGAATTCCTGCAATACGCATATCTTCAATGGACAACATTGAAACCAACTTCAACTTCAATTCGTCGGTAGGATTGTGCCACCCACTGTAGTTTGCAGCAACATAAGAGCCTACAGTTAAACCGTCTCTTGCAGCACACCATTCAGCGACCTCTCCACTTATTCCATTTCCAAGATAAGGAAATGGATAGTCATTGAGTGGATTTACTGTTGTGCCGAGTTGATTGTAAGGAGGAATTGCAGCAATGTTCGTGTCTAAGTCAACCGGGACACTGTCAATTCCACCAGAAGGTCTGGTTATTCCTACACAATGATAGAAAGCCTTGACATATCCATATTTTGCAGCACTTGCTGATCCAAATCTCCAGTCTGATATACCAGTCCATCCTGCATTGATGTCGCCAGATACTCCACCAAAAAGCAGGGGATGCTTTGCTGCTGTCCAACCTGTGCGATTTTTTCCTAGAGGAGGATAGTATTCAACACCGATATAGCAAGTATCGTTCATTGCAGCACTGCTTCCTGGTGTTACTGTTGTAAGATCCCAAGAAAGAGTAGTTGGATTCCATATTTTCCAATTTCCAGGAGCATTGAAGCAATACTTCCGTATATGATCTTCTACTGTAGCGGTTGCTCCTACTGTTCTACTTGTCCATAGAAAGTCTGCCATGAGATGTGTCCTTTTTTATTAGCGTCAGACTATTTTAGTTATTCGCTGGTTGTGGTTGGCGTGAAGGTTGTCCATGTGCTTGCAGTATTCCTAAGATTGGTTCCATTTGGAAGAACCGCTGCATTGAACAGGCGATAATCTGGGGTTACTTGAATTGCAGCCGTTTGATCCTGTGAAATGAATCCACCCAGAAGTCTGTCTCCAGAAGGACCACTAAGACCTCCAACATAAATGTTTGGGTTGGAAAAGTACGGCTCTCCATCATTAGATGTAGCCCACGGGCTAATGTGAGATTCACCCAAATAAGGATCTAGAGTCCAGTGCATGCCGTAGTCAAATGTTCCGTGATTCTTGCAGTATATTTGTCCGATCTTGTATTCGAGAGTCTTTGAAATCGGAGCCAGAACAATTCCACCATCATTATTTATTGTGTTTACATGAAGGTAGTAATCGTAGGCATTGGATACATCCTCAAAATTGATGTTATTGTAAATAGGAGACAACTGCCAGGGTTGCCACTTTTCTGTGAATCTTCCGCCCCCATCAACATTATCATAAGAGGATTTAATGTTTATTGTGGGTATCTTTGCTGCGTATACTGGTGCTTGTGGAGACAACTCTCGCCCACCAACAAATACTCTTTGGCGTATATCAGTCCTGAACATACCGTAATATCTCCAAGTCTGCTGATATGCCCTACTGACTCTTCCAAACAAACAGTAGTGCTTATCATCAAACATGATATTTGATAGAGTGACTCCATTCACAACAGCATCTGGTTCTCCTCTCATCGAAACTACACGATCAGATAGTTCCAAAGTACCCAGATAATCTGTTGGAATCGCTGATGTGATTCCCGTGAATATCTCTGACCAAACCTGCCCACCACTGTAACCACAAGTAAGGTAAGTGGACAACTGATCCCAATAACGGTGCAATGTGGTGTTGAACATGCCACCACCTTCAAGCGGTGGTGGATAGACCTCATTTTCCCAATTAAACGCTCTTTTTACCATGTATGGGAATTGATGTATGGTTACTTTGGCAGCGGTTCCGCCATCAATGTAGACTCGTCCACACTTGGCATATTCCAAATCCCGTGCTATGACATCTTTCACGCGAATCTCTCCGTGGACATATCCCCTTATAGAAACATTTTTACTAGCCCAATCATCCCACGGTGCCACATTTACTTGTGGTATGATGTCGGTGTTTATCTTGATGGTTTTGTAAACGCCACCATTGATGATGAGATCCTGTCCGTGTCCAGCATTGAAGTTCACAATGGTGTTGACTGTTGCCTGATTCGCTGACCACCCCGTTGAAAGCACAAGAGGAGACCAAGACTTAACTCCTTCAAAAACAAGTCCGCGGCTAGTGTATGAGTTTCCTCCAAGCGTGGCTCCAGCAAATGCACTTCTATATGAAGTCTCTGAAAACTCTTCGGTGGGAACTCCTATTCCTGCGGAGAATTCCAATGGAGTGGCATACCAAGAGGCAGCAGTGTCCTTGAAATCAATGATATTCGATACCTTAAGTCTCAGTGGATTTCTAGGATCGCGGAAACCATTGGATACGGAAACAAGATAGTCTGTTGATGATGTGGGATTTGATGGGCTTGCCTCACTATCCTTACCCATGCACCAACTCAGTGCATATCCTGATATGCCAGCACCAAGAGCAACATCGAAACTCCATCCATGTGAAAGATCGACAATAAACTGTTGAATTGAACTAGTCCATGTGGTGCCAGCAGAAAAGTTTCCTGTGATTCCCGTGACACCGGGATTGGTATGACTCCATGTTCCTATTCCTGCTCCTCCAGAGAAACCACCAAACAACAGTGGGCATTTTGCGGGTTCCCATCCTGAGATATTGTTTATGGAACCAGGGTTGCCAACATATGCGGTATCTTGATATGTGCTTGGAACAAGATCAGTTGATACCCACTGTTGACCTGTCGTTGTCGATCCTGCGAGAATCTTCCAGTTGCCTGGTGCATTCCAACAGTATTTGTCCAATCTTTCGGCGGGTGTGGGTACAGTCTTGGTTGGATACTGAAATGGTTTTCCGACCCATAGGAATGTGGGCATAGGAACTCTCCTGTTGTTAGCGAATATTTTCTCTTTCTATATGTAGAAAACTCAATGAGCAGACAAAATGGAGTTCAAACAGTGATTTTTTCAGTTTTTTTCACTGTGATTGACAAAATTTTCACTCATTGACCTTCCAAAAGTGCCTAAAACCACCAAAAAACACGCCGAAACGAGAAATATTGCGTTCTAAGTCGTTATCGGGCAAGAATTTACAAAGATTCCGATGATTTTGGGCGAAAGATGCCGCTCCCTGTGGACGCAAGGCACGATTTAGACGATACTTGTGTACATGGATTCAAATTCTTTCAGCGGCGACCCCTCTCTTCAGCGTCTTGCGGACGATGCAATGCAGCGCGACTACCCCGAACGCTTCTCTTCTCGCGCCGAGTGGGATGCGTACAACGCGATGCTTGCCAAGCGCGAGTCTTCGCTTGAGTACCGCACCCTGCACGGCGACATTGACAACGGAGGAAACTGAGAACATGACCAACACCATGACGAACAACACCATTCAGCCCAAGCCCGAACACTTCACCACTGCGACCGCGCACAGCGGCACCGTCCTGCATCGCAAGAATGTGTACGGCTACCCGACTCGCAAGAGCAAGGCGCAGGTGTGGCGCGTGTGGGTTCGCATTCGCACCGATGAGGGTTGGAACCTCATGGGCTACATCGGCAGTGCGAACACCGAACTCGCGCTTCCTGAGATCAAGAAGGGTGATCGCATCGAACTCGACCCGTTCATCCTCTCCGATTGGAACCGCAGTGCGGATCGCGATGAGCGTTCCAAGGATTTCGCTCGTACTCTTACGGGCAAGATCATGCGCCCATCGGGAGTCACGGTCGGTCCCGCGTACACGGCTCCGAACAGCGACTTCTCCGACTTCGACATGCCGCCCGTGTTCGCCCTCATCAATCCCGATGGTGATGTCGCGACCATCTTCGTGCCGTCCCCGTGGAATGCTGCCACCGTCCTCGTTCGCGTCATGCAGAAGGACAGCGAGGGCATCTGGCGTTGGTTGCATGGCGATTCGCGCCCCAAGGAGAATGCCCGTTCGACTTGGAACCTGTTGATCAAGGCAGGATGCACTTCTCGCGATGTCATCAAGGAACCGCTCAACAAGGAATCGTATCCTTGCAAGCCCGAGGATCGGTTCGCCACGAACTTCGCCATGTCCATCACTTCCTTCGCGGATCTTGTCCGCGTCCACAAGGGCTACCCTCGCAAGCCCAATGCCTGATCGTCCGAGCAACATCGTCAACTTCGAACTTTCACAGAACCTCTAGGAGAAACCCAAACATGAGCAAGACCAAGACCACCAAGAAGTCCCTTCCCGTTGGCTCCTCGACCATGAAGGCGATGAATGCCTATGTCGAGAACCTCACCACTGCGGGGCAGAGCAAGCGCACCGTGCAGCACGACAGCGATGCGCCGACTCCGACTCGCAAGTTCAAGCGCGGGACGCGCACGGGACGCGGCACCGAGCCGATCACCTATGACGGTCTCATTCGCAAGACCGACAAGAAGGTGAAGCAGACTCACACTCGCGACGATGTGACCGAGCGCATCGCTTCGCTTCGTGAGGATGTCGGTGATCTGTATGCCAAGGGCAAGTTCACCACCTCTGCCCTCACCGCAGTCCTCACCATGATCGACAACCTCACCTTCCTCAAGTGCAGCGGCGAGTTTGATCGTGCCATCGATCTCGCCAACGATCTTGAGAACCGTCTGAGCAACGCCTGATTCAACTAGGAGAACACACAATGAGCAACGACAACAACATCGACACCCTCACTCCCGACGAGAACGCGCAGAACCTCGACGCGGTCGGCAGCATCCTGCTGTCGGCGGCGAACGGCAACATCAAGATCGACGCGACCAAGGCGGCGATCCTTGCCTCTCTCATCGCGCAGTGCCGCATCTACTCCGTTCACCGTGATGCCCTCACCGATCCCACCAGCGTCCTCATCCGCGAGACCGAGAAGGTGCTGCGTGATCGGGGAGAGGCGAATGAGGCTCAGAGCGTCAGCGATGCCGCCGACGAGATCATGGAAGACCTCCGCAAGAGCGGCATCAACATCTGAGGAAACACACAATGGCAAAGCGAGTCATTGATCGCTTCGACTTGGAGGCAGAGCGCGAGGGTGCTGCGGTGATCAAGCACAATCGCACGATCTGCAAGCCATTCGGAATCGGCAAGAAGATCACAAAGGAACGCAACACCCGAGCAAGTGGTGAGGCATTCATCGAACGCCGAACCATCAAGCAGTCCTTCGCAAAGATCAGTTACGCCTGACGGAAACACACAATGAAGACTTTCACGAACATCATCATCCTCTTCGTCACTTCCACCGCCATCGCCGTTCCCCCTCCGTCCGATGCTCCCGTGCGTGAGATTCTTGACGCGATGCGGAAGCAGGAGACCCGTGGAGAGAAGAATCCCGATGCCGCAGTGGGCGACAACGGAGACTCGCTTGGTGCGTATCAGATTCAATACGCATACTGGCAGGACGCGGTGGAAAAGAATCCGCATCTGAAGGAACGCGGCTATGAGGCGGTCAAGGATCGCGAGTATGCGGAGCAAGTCATCATCGCGTACATGACTCGCTATGCTCCGAATTGGAAGCCCGAGACCATTCTGCGAATTCACAATGCTGGTCCGAATGGTCACAAGAGGAAGTCATCTGTCAAGTATTGGCGTGAGGCTCGACAGTATCTCCCCGAAAACCTCCGCTGAAACACCCCAAAACCCCGCTGCTAGAGGCTACTTTGTTCGTAAGTCTTTATCGGACAAGGACTTGAAACATTCTGATGATTTCGGGGGAAATGGTTCCAAACGGCTTGCCGCAACCCCCGATATATGGGATACTTAAGGCATGAAGATTTCCAAGAACAACTCGTCCACTGTCCGCGTCCGCACTTCCAACACCAACGGAAACAACACCATGAGCAACAACTACAACAATCTCCAGACTCGTCAGCAGCGTTTCGTCGATACCCTCGCCTCGCTCTTCGGTGCGGGTGACGGCAACCGCAACTACACTCGCACTCAGGTTCTCACTGCCGCGTCCAAGTGCGGCATGTCCTGCGCCCCCGTGTGGGTGACGAACAACGCCGACCGCCGTGCGGGTCGCGGTCTGTACGCGGTGCCTGAGACCGCTGCCGCGAACGCGACCGACAACGGCAAGCCGACCAAGTCTTCGGTCAAGAGCATCGCGTCCGCTCCTGCCGCGCAGAGCGCGGTGGTCGCTGCCGTGACCGAGGCTACCACTGAGCCTCGCGCTGTCGCTGCTCTCATCACTGAGGTGCAGAACTTCATCCCCGAGGTCAACCCGATCTATGTGCCGTGGGGCAACTTCTCGACGCTGCGGACGATCATCAAGTCCAAGGTGTTCTACCCTGTGTGGATCAACGGTCTGTCGGGCAACGGCAAGACCGTGATGGTCGAGCAGGTCTGCGCTAAGGAAGGTCGCGAGTTCTTCCGCGTCAACATCACCGAGGAGACCGATGAGGACGATCTGCTTGGTGGCTTCCGCCTTGTCAACGGTGATACCGTTTGGCAGGACGGTCCCGTTGTGCAAGCGATGGATCGCGGTGCGGTGCTGCTGCTTGATGAGGTCGATCTTGGCTCGTTCAAGATCATGTGCCTTCAGCCCGTGCTTGAGGGCAAGGGCGTGTTCCTCAAGAAGATCGGTCGCTTCGTCAAGCCCAACAAGGGTTTCACCGTTGTCGGCACTGCGAACACTAAGGGCAAGGGTTGCGACGATGGCACCTTCGTCGGCACTCGCGTTCAGAATGAGGCTCTGCTTGAGCGGTTCAAGGTGACTATCGATCAGGACTATCCGCCGATTGCCACCGAGATCACGATCCTCAATCGTGCGTTCGATGCGCTTGGCGTGACCGCCGAGGTCTACAAGCCCATCGCGGAGAATCTCGCCAAGTGGGCAGACATTCTCCGTGCGGGCTATGCGCGTGGCATCCACACCGATGTGATCACCACTCGCCGTCTGTGCGGCATTGCCGAGGGCTACGCGATCTTCGGTGATCTCGACAAGGCGATGGAACTGTCGCTGTCGCGCTTCCCCGCGTCCGTGCGCGAGTCGTGGATCGACACCTACAAGAAGTTGCTTGACGAGACTGCCAAGCAGACCGCGACCGCGACCACTGCGGCGGGTGCTAAGGATCAGAACGCTTGCCCGTTCTGATCTAGGTGTGCAGAGTCGATGATCTAAATGGAAAGATGCCCCACGGGGGCTATGCGGGTTCGACTCCCGCTCGACTCTTTCAATCGTTTCTCACAATCGCAAACTCACACAATGGAGAGCAAACTCACAATGAAGTACGGCGACAACATTCCTTCGTTCAACGACATCTGCGGCACCGTGACTCAGGCTCTTGCCGAAATCATTCTCAATCGCGAGGCAATCATTGCTGAACTGCGCGATGAGAATGCACGGGCGCAGCGTCTGCTTCATGAGCGTTGCGCCAACTACACGAATCGCTGCGAGGAAGTGGAGCGGCTTGAGAAGATCGTCAAGCGCCAGCGTCAGAGCATTCGTGATCTTCGCGAGGAGATCGAACTCGACACCTGCATCTCCGCTTCAGCGGAAACCGAACTTGTTCGCCTTCGCGCCGATCTTGCTCAGAAGCAGCATGAGTGCGAGGAGTTGAAGAAGCAGATCGACGGTTGGCGCACCGAGTGCGAGATCCATGAGAGGGACGAGAAGGAACTCTACCGCCTTCGCGACGAGGCGCGTCGGCAGTATTGCGAACTCGTCCACAACACTGAAGGCAGCACGGTGGAGAAGATCGCACACTTCAACGGATGGAACGATCTCTATCCTGCCGCCGACAACACCCCGAATCTCTTTGAGCAGCAGTCAGATTCCGATCCCGTGACTGGCGTTCAGTACGGCGATCTCATCTAAGTTTCAGTTTCACACTTTTCACACAGGAGATTTTCAGTATGCCCCGCAAGCCCATCAATCCGTCTTCGATCAATTGGGACACCGTTGAGACCACTCTCAACATCGGCAAGACGAACTTCAAGAGCCTTGGCAAGTTGACTGGCGTTTCCGCTTCCACCATTCGTCGCCTCATGCTCACGCGCTACGGCACCAAGATCACTCTCAAGCGCGGTCGTGCAGTCGGTGGCGTTGAGTGGACTCCCGATGTTCCCACTGCACCCGTGACGAACACGCCCGAGACCGACAGCCCCGAGACCACTGCCTGAGAAACTCAAACATCGAGAATCAAATCATGCAAACTCAAACTTCAGATTCGGAAACTTACAATGGTTGGGCGAACCAACCCACATGGAACATTTCCCTGTGGATCAGCAACGATGAGAATGTTTACGGTGCTGCATCGATTGCAGTTGACACTCTCAACCGCCGTGGTACTCTTGATGCAACGGTGACTCCCGAATGGGCAAAGGCATTCTGCCGCATCGCATTCGTGGACGCATTCGGGCGGGAGCAGACTCCCGATGGAACGAACATCAATGATCCGAGCATCGATTGGTCGGCAATCGCGGACATGATCAAGGAACTCGCGTAAAGAAAGGAACGCAGACAGATGAGCAACTTTGACGACAATGACAACTACCTTCTCATGAGCATTGGCAACATCATCGATGAGCAGCCCGACGAGTACGAGGATGAGGAAGAGGACTTCGATGATGAGGAGGAGTACGAGGACGATGATGATCTCTACGACGATGAGGACGAGGACTTCGATGATGAGGACTCCGAGTACGAGGATGATGAGGATGCGGAATACGAGGACGATGAACTCGACTCCGAGGACGATGAGGACTTCGATGAGTACGAGGACGAGGACTTCGATGATGAGGAAGTCGAGTACGAGGACGAGTGAAGTCTGAGTTTCCGCAAGACGCTTGTTGGAGAGCAAACGAATGGAAGAAGAAAACTATCATGAGATGTGGGACAAGGCTCATCAGTTCCAGGCTTCGTATGGGAACCTGATGGACGCAGTGGAGGAGGCATTCCAACTCTCCAACAAGCGTCTTGCGGAGGAGAAGGAACTCAAGCAACTCCGCGCCGAGCGCGAGGAGCAAGAGAGAAAGATCAAGGAACTTCACGACAAGATCGCAGAGATCAACCGCACCTTCATCGATACTCTTGCAAAGGAAACGGGGCGTGTGATCGCTGAACGGGATGCGGCAGTCAAGGAAGCCGCGATGTGGAAGAGGACTTACGAGGACTTGACTCAGTGCCTGTGAGTATTCAGACAACGGAGAAACACACAATGAACACCACCGAATCAAAGAACGCCGTCATGAAGTCGATCAATGCCGCGATGCAGACCGAGGTTGGTCGCAAGATCCTTGCTGCCAAGATCATCGCGCTCACGCAGGACAACCGCAACCTTCGCCGCAAGGTCGCTGAGGATCGCATTGCCGTGCATGCTCTGAACGAACTCTCGTTCATGCTCACGCAGTTGGTGAACCACTCCAGTCAGTTGCTCACCGACAATGAGATTCCGACCGATCCTGTCTCGCAGCGGCTCATCAAGACCCTGCTTGCCTACCGCAATGAGAACTTCGGGCTTGAGATGTCCACGCGCATCCATTCGATCCTTGAGGATCGCGAGGGCGACGATCTCCTGCTTGAGGATCTCATCGGCAAGCAGCCCAACGAGGAGAAGGGAGAGAATCAGTGATTCGCTTTCTTCTCGTACTGCGAAACTTCGAAACATGGATGATCACCACTCCGTTCGCGGAGCAATGGCAGTTGCAGCAATGGCTCAACGGAATGCAGATCGAATGCAAGGATTTCATTCGCGATCCACTTGGCAATCTTCCACCGCGCTCGTTTGCGAACTTGGTGGTTGCGGATGAGGAAGGCGAGTATGAGAATTCGATTCGCCCCACCGATGCGATCATGGATTCGTGCCATGGCACCCTGATGGTTGATGACAATGATTCGGTCTTCTACTCTGTGAAGAATCGAAATGCAGATTGGAAACTTCCGCGTCTGCTCTATCAGTCGGGTGTTCGCTACACAAAGGTTTGAATGGCACTGCTCCCGTAGCGTAGATGGATAGCGCAAGTCTTTCCTAAAGACTAGGTCACAGGTTCGAATCCTGTCGGGAGCGTTTGGAGAAACACACAATGTCAAAGGAAGACGAACTCATGAAGACGATGAAGGACACCTACTATGAGGTTCGCATGGGAACCGCGATGATGATATTGATAATCATCATCAACCTCCTGCTGCTCTCCCTGCTTGGAATCGGCTGGCTTCTGTGGCTTGACTCGTCCTCGCGAATGCAGTAGAATGATTCCTCTCTTGAAAGGAGAAACTCAGAATGTGCAAGTGCCTTGACTGTGGAAATCAGATTCCTGCCGCGCGTCTTGAACTCCTGCCCGACACCGAGTATTGCGTGAGGTGCGCCGACAAGCACACCTTCAAGTCGGTTGCGCGAATCATCTACTCGCACAAGGCAGACTGCGAACTCTTCATTGCCAAGTCTCAGGAAGATGCTCGTCGCCTCAACAGGGAGTATTCCCGTGCGCGATGAGATCACCGAGGACATCATGATGCGGAACCAGAAACTCACATTGGAGAATGAACTGCTCCGCAGGGAACGCGATGAGGCTCGTCGCCTCTACTGCGAGGAGTGGGCATTCAACATCGAACTTGAGCGCGGCGAGGCAAGCGATCCGCGTGATCTTGCGAACGAGAAGAAGTGGGACTGCTACAAAGGAAACTCACGATGAACA
>Ga0129333_10003028_pt1 | contig 15729 bp, 7 predicted proteins | sample CPB6_08_DNA_FD_94474 | JGI IMG/M metagenome (GOLD analysis project Ga0129333, IMG submission 94474) | Freshwater to marine salinity gradient microbial communities from Chesapeake Bay, USA - CPBay_Sum_0.6_0.8_DNA | ecosystem: Environmental > Aquatic > Marine > Coastal | place: USA: Chesapeake Bay...
AGCGGAAGAAGCAGTCGCAGCAGCAGGTGTCCCTCAAGGGGGGATTTCCGATATGGCCCGCGCACTCGCACCGCAGACGGATATGGCGCAGAATACGGGCGTGCAGGCTATGGCACGGGGTGGGCCTGTAAAGAAGATGGCAGAGGGCGACGAAGTTGACAGGAGACCTCCGGCGTATCTAACTGACGAAACGCTTCGCATCATGGCCAATCGGCAAGGTATGAGCGTCGATAAGTATCTTACTTCTGTGGGCCCAGAGCGTGCCGCTGCTATTATTGCGGACGTTCAACGGCGCGCAGCGGGTCAAGCCGCGTTTATCCCAAATGCGTTTAACGAAAACCTACCTGTTCGGGGTACGCAGACTAGCCTCGATGAGTTTTACCCATCATTTGAGCAGGTCAAAAACGAAGCATTGGTGGGGCTTGGTGCTAACCCAACGCGCTCTTTTGGCGGCGCTGATCAATATGAGCAAGGTATGCCCGAGCTGCTTACTGCGCAGCAAACATACGACCAAGAAAACCTACTTTCCTACCCGGTGCCTAACCAACGTGGCCCCGCTGGCGGCTTTGCTAGCGCGCCTGCAGCAGAACCCGCGTATGTTATGCCTACGCCGCTAACGGCTGCCGAACAATATGATTTTGCTTTCGGTGGCCTACCCGTATCAGAACTCCGTGGCCCCGCTGGTGGCCCACAGCTGCCGTCAGAACCGGCGAGTGCCGTACCGCAAGGTTTTATGGCCCAGTATCTTCTAGGTCAGCCAGAATATCAGGTAGCTGCCGAAAATATGATACCGGAAGGACAATCCGCCGGTGCCGCTCCTTTTGTGCGTCTGCCCCCCGCACCAGACCGTAGTGGTCTCAGCGGTAATGCGGAACGTAACCTAGGTGAAAACTCCCTAGCCCGCATTCCTGACCTCCTAAATACGGAGATCAAGATCGGCCCAGATGGTACCATAACTACGGTACCCCCTAAAAAATCTGAGGCCACACAAGAGGGTGGCGTACCCGCGGAAAGCGTAGAGCAGATGCTTAAACGCCGACTGGCGGCTCAGGAAGCTGATAAAACCACGGCAAATGACGCAGCAAAACCTGTGGCAGATACCGCCTCTCAGGGCGGCGGAACAAGCGGGGGTACAGGCGGTGGCGGTGGCGGTGGCGGTGGCGGTGGCGGTAGGGGCGGCGCTTTGTCGCCGTACGAGCAGCAGCTTATGGACGCTATTGCTGCGCGGGAAAAAGCCGCAAAGCAGGACAAGTGGCTTGCACTGGCACAGATCGGCCTAAGCATGATGTCCTCGACGCAACCCACACTGCTCGGTGCAGTTGGTGAAGCCGGCCTAAAGGGTATTGAGGCGCTACGCGCTGCGCGGGATAAGTACGACGAAGATAAGCTAAGTCTACAGGCCGCACTTGAGAAGGCTAGAATGGCACGCGCTTCCGCCGCGGCATCCGCCGCTCGTGGGGCAAGTCGTAGGGCTATCCCAGAAGGCTCACTGGATATGTTTGACGCAGATATCGAGGCGCTACGCGCAGCCGCATCTGATCCGGTGGCGGAGCCCTTCGCGAAGTTAGAAGCCGCCAATAAGCTACGTGAAAAACTTTTACAAAAAGAGCAATGGCGGAACGAATACCTTGCGCAATTTGGTTTTGCTCCTGCAGGGGCTTCTACAGGGGCTTCTCCTGCGACGCCACCCGGTGTAGTATTCGAAGACGTCCCTTCATAACCCCTGCTGGTGAGGCATAGTATGGCCGAAATTATCATTCCGGGCCCGATTAGCGGGCAGAGCTACGGGTTCAGAATCAAAGGCGATACGCCTACGGTCGATGAACAAATGTGGATCGACAACAGGATTCGGCAAAAAGAGTCCGCGTTCCAGACCGAGTACGCTGCAGAATTTGGCGCTCCTGTGGAAACAGGCGAAAGCGAAGGCTTTGCTAATTACCTAGGCGAAATCCCTAAAGGTATTGCTCGCGGCGGTATAGGTATTTTTGAGTCTGCCCTACTCGGTGGCGCGGCGCTTCTACCAGAAGAAGCCGAAACAGCTGCGCGCGAGGGTATTCGCGGTGCAGCCTATGCGCTTAAACCACAAGCGGATATAGGTTTGGAAGATAGCATAGTCGCTAAGGGCAGTGAAGCCCTTGGCTCTTTTGGCGCGCTTGGCCTTACATCACTTATTCCCTTCGTTGGCCCTGCGGCCGCAGGTGCTCTTTCCGTCGGTGCCGGTGCAGGTGAGGCTTCAGAACGCGCTCGCGCCGCCGGCGCTACTGAGGAAGAACGTAGTCGGGCCGCACTGCTAGGTGCGCCTGTCGGCGCGCTCGATCTGCTGCCAATCAAGTTCCTAGGAGAGCTAGGCAAGACTGCCACTACAAATATTATAAACCGGCTTACACGCGCAGCTGCCGAAGGCGGCGTTGAAGGTGCGCAAGAAGCAGCCACTACCATTGCGCAGAATCTGATTGAACAGGGTATTTATAACCCTGAAAAGGGTACGTTCTCGGATACGGGCGAAGCCCTTGGATACGGCGCGGGTGTCGGTGCTCTGGTACAGGGTCTACTTGATCTATTGCCGGGCCGCACGGCTAAGCCTGATGTTAAGGCTAAGCCTCCAATTGACCCCGCTACTCTATTAACCCAGACAGAGATGAAACTAACACCGCCTACTCGTCCGGGCTTTGTATCGGGGCAAGAGCAAGGTGAACTGTTCCTATCTACAGATACGCCCCCCACGGGAGGCTCAGCACGGCCAGCTACCGCTGCGCCCACGGTTACGCCCACGGGAGGCTCAGTGCAGCCAGCTACTGCTGCGCCTGCACCTGACTCCGACGAATTTGATGTTGAGACCACTCTAGGGGCACTTCGCGCTTCGGATGGTCTGTATCCTAAAGCAATGGCGGATTTGGGTATCCCGTACTCCGAACTGACTAAGCGTATCCGCTCGCTGGAGAGTGAGGGTCTTATCTCTTTTGATAAGGCGTCCGGGAAAATGACGTTCCCTGACGTGCCAAAGGTTGAGCGGACGGTTACGCTCCCCGAGGCCAAAGCGCCGAAGGTCAAAGAGCCGAAGGTCAAAGCGCCGAAGATTGAAGCGCCGAAGATTGAAGAGCCACAGGCCGCAGAGCCAAAGGTCGAAGCGCCAAAGGCTACCGCGATAAAGCCCGGCAGAGCTATATGGGTAAGCGCAGACTATGACTTTCCTGTTGATGTTGCAGATGAACCACCAAAAGCTGCGCCGGATGGCACACTGTATCAGAAGGTGTTTGCTCTCGGCGCTACAGAATCTTCGATGGTACCGCTGGATCAACTACGCCAAGAGCCACAGGCCGCGGCAGAAGTCGCCGACACGCCTGAAATCGTGGCAACCAAAAGAAAAATTGACGAGAATCAAGCGGAGATTGACAGACTCACGGCTATGCTTGAGGAGTCGAGGCGAAATACGGCTGCGCGAGAGGCTGGTTACAACCCATATACGGGGGAGCGGGAGGTACAAGATGTCGGAGAAGGTACAGAAGCTCAGCTTGCCGAAGCTGGAACTAGCGTTCCGGGTGGTACACAGGGCGTGGGAAAAGGCGCAGGGGCCCGAGGCAAGGGTAAAACCGCCGAAGTCGCTGCAGCATCTGGAGCAGGAGGATTGGCAGGTAGTGTGCAGCCTACTGTCGATGCTGGAGCAGCAGGTGGAACGGAGTCAGGTGCACTAGCGCCAGAAGAGCCAGCGGCTCCCGCTTTTATTCCCCCCTACGATGCGGGTATGGGCGCTGCGAGGCAGCTCATTCCGGGTACGATCACGACAGTTGACCCGCGCACATTGCAGCCTACTGGTAAAACTCGCTTCGAGGACTCGGACGTTTACGCACCGAGCCGAGATATACCCGAAATTGAGCCTGCGCCTGAACCGGCTCGCACTGTACTGACTGGGTCTCCTACTGAGCTGCAAATCCGTGACGTTTTACGCCCACTTAAAACAGCCCGGGACGAGCGTGAAATTGCGGCCGAGGCTGAGGCCAATTCGGCTGCGCAGAGCGAGCTTGACGCCGAGTGGGATGCCCACATGGTGAACAAGCCAGAACTAGCTTCGCTCAGCATTGCATACTCTACACCGGACGCGGTTGTTAAAGATGACCCTACAACATCTCAAGATAAGCAGAAAATCCTTACCCTGCTTCGCCCCGGCGGATACAAAAAGGGTAAAGAGGGGCAGGCCCCAGCTAAAAACGCGTACAATTACTTCTCTCGGTTCAAGCGCCCTATTGATGCGATTGAGTTTATCGTCGCTGACGTAGAGCTGAAAAACCAACGGTTTAAGAACGCCACGGCTTTAGAAAAAGAGATCGGCCTACTTCCGGGCGGGGATGAAACGGTCAACGCCGCAGAGCGTATGTTCTTCTCCGGCATGACGCAGGAGAGGGCTGAGAAAGCTCTGGAGTGGATAGAAGCTAACATGTCCCCGCAGGTGCAGGTCAAAGTGCGCGAGCTGCGGCAGATGTACAAAAAAGCTGAAGAGACTAAAGTACCTAACAAGGTAACGTCCTCACTTGCAAGCTCAACTGCCATCGGCGGACGTTCAGCTAACCTCGAAGAACGTCAAATCTTCGAGCAAGAGTTGGTTGTGCAAGCAACCGAGGCCACTGTTAACAAAGTGGCAGATGCGGAACTAGCCGTTGTAGCTACCACCGCAGCTGGAGATGCCGCAAAACTAGCCGCAGCCGCACGCGAGCGTGTTAAGCGCGTCAATGAGCTCCTAGCCGCTCAAAAGGTAGCTGATGCCGCATCGGCGAAGAAAGAGCCTAGCGCCGCCGCTCGTATTCCAATGCCTGTGCAAAAGCCGCGCAGCATTGCCGGTATGACAAAGAATAAGCAGATCGAGCTTACCACTGACTATATTATACAGGCAATCGGTAGTAACTCTTCGGCGGATGCGACCCCGCTGAACTTTAACCGCGCAGAAGACGTACGAGACCTAGACTTGCCTCTGCACCCTGCGGTGATTAACGCCCTGCGGAACGGCGATCTTGAGCTGGCGCTTCGTACATTGGAGCTATACGCCCCCAACGCTCGCGTTAAACGCATCGCCAATGCCCTTGCTCCCTATGCGAAGGGCACCTCTGTTCGGATCGTGAAAGACCTGAAAGACGATAGCGGTAGATCGCTGGCCGGGCAGTACCGTCGCCTTTCGCGGGGTAGACCTAGCGAAATCCTTATAGACGAAGATATCGGGTTTAGCATTGAGACGCTATTGCACGAGATGACCCATGCCGCCACGGTCAAAGAGATGCAGAACCCTGCGTCCCCACTACGTAAGCGCATGGAAGCTCTATTCAACGAAGTTAAGCCTAAGCTGTCTACTAGCAACGGGTCGCGCGACGTTATGGAGTTCATGGCGGATGCTTTCTCAAACCCAAGATTTCAGAGTGAGCTCGCTAGTATATACCCTAACGGCGGTCGTTTTTCCGCGCTGTGGCGGATTGCAAACGATGCTATGAACCTTGTCCGTAGGCTGCTCGGACTGCCACCAAGACAGATGAGCAACGCTCTCGACATGACTGACCAGATGGTCATGCGTATGCTGAACTTCCCAGTTAGCCCGACCGATATTTCTAACCCGCAAGAAGCTGCTACCATCCTTAACAGAGTGGCAGCGATTGACGGCTCGTTCCCAGCCCGCACCAAGGAGTTTGGGCAACAGTTCGGCGATGATGCGTCTCGTGTTCTGGACGGGGCATCCTACGGCGCAAAGCGCGCGGTTCTTGGTTTTATGAATAGCCAAGCGTTGGCTGACGTAGCGGGATACTTCAATATTTCTGGTGCCCGGGACCTACAAAACGCCATCGACCAGCACGACGCAGCAGCTATCAAGTCCGATAGTGAGGTAGATGCTGTGCTGGATATTGCCCAGAAATGGACGAAGAACAACACGGCTTTGAAGCCACTGTTTGACAGGCTTGTACACCGCTCCACCATCAATCAGGTTGACCCGTCACTACCACGTGATGTGGCACTCAAGAAGTACGGCGCGGATTCTGAAAAGATGCGCCAGTACGATGCTATGCAGGCCGACTGGAAGGCCATCGGTAGGAGTGGTCATGACCTATACAACAACATGCGGCAACTGTACCGCAAACAATACGAACGGCTGCGTGAGGCGCTTGCTGGCAAGATTGACTTTATTCTGTCGGGCAATCCTGAGCTGGCTGCAGAGATAAAGAAGAGCGTCTATACCAAGTTCTTCAGCATGAACGAAATTGAACCATACTTTCCGCTGGCTCGCGAAGGCGATTTCTGGCTGGAATACAGCGCCTTTGACCCCGAGACCAATACAACCGAACCAGTCAGAGAAACGTATGATAGCCCCAACGCACGCGCGCGGGCTATCAAAGAGCTGGAATCCATGCCGGAAGTGGTGAAGGGGCCAGACGGTAAGCCTATAACCAGCATATACAGCACGCTCGACCTTGTGCAGCGGGGGCGCATGCCGGACTCTTTGTTTGTGCGTGACACACTGTCTATCATCAAGGCCAACCTTGCCAGTACCGGAGTAGACGCGGCCACGTCAGATAGCATCCAGCAGGAAATCACTAAGCTGTTTGTAAGTGCGCTACCCGAAACCTCGTTTGCAAAGTCTCTGCAGCGTCGTAAGAACACGCGCGGCTATATGGAAGACTCTGTGAACGCCCTTCGTGTGAAGGGGTACAATCTAGGTCGTCAGGGCGTACGGTACGGATACAGTAACAAGATCAGGGCCATCGCCGATGGCATTGCGCAGCAGGCCAAGAAAACTGACGATCAGAGCAAAATAGCGGTTATCACAGAGCTTGCTGATAGGGCTGAATTTGCCGTTAATCCGCCGAACACACCGTTTGAGCGTGCTGTGCAAACTGCTAACCGTACGGCATTTACGTTCACACTTGGCCTGAACGTGTCGTCGGCACTTGTGAACTTGTCGTCGATACCTGTCGTGCTTTACCCATACCTGTCTGGACGCTACGGGGCACGTTCGAGCGCCGCCGCCATCGGTAACGCATACAAGGTGTTCATTAACAGCGGGTTGTCGCGTGAAATTGAACTACCTGCGGAGTTTCAGGGTAAAAGAACCTCCACGGTAAGAGCCATGCCATCCATCGACAACTACTTCGTGCTCAGAGAAAAGCGCACAGTGGGCGCCGATGGTAAAGAGGTAGTCACCCAAGAGTACGTCCTGCGCGATGGTATACCGGCGGAACTACGCCCTGCCCTGCAGGAGCTCGCCACTTTGGTAGACGTCGCGTCTAAGAACGGTCAGCTGAACCGCTCGATCTTTTATGATAGCATCGGCGCTGAGGATGTAGGGCGCGCTCGTAACCTTTGGGATCGCTTCTCGGCTATCTCTGGAGCCATGTTCCACCAAGTAGAACGGGCCAACCGGCAGGTGGCGCTCGTGGCTGCCTATAACCTCGAACTCGCACGTCTGCGCAACAAGCCAAGAGACTCAGAGCGGGGCCTAAGTGAGGCTGAGCAACGCACCCGTGCTGCGGAGCGCGCGGTGTACCAAGCGACGGAAACGGGTGGCGGCGCTACTCTAGCCGCAGCGCCAAGGTTTGCGCAGAAGGGCATCGGGCGTGTAGCCCTGATGTACAAAAACTTCGGCCTGTCTCTGTTCTACATGCAGATGAAGTTGCTAAAGCAGCTAACGGTAGGCAGCAATGACCCCAGCTTTACACCAGAAGATCGTCGGGTCGCCTTCAAGCAGCTTGTTGGTCTGCAGCTGTCGTCCTTTGCCTTTGCAGGGGTGTCGGGTGTCCCACTCTATGGCCTTGTGTCCATGATAGCAGATGCGTTCCTCGGTGAGGATGAAGAAGACGCGGACTCACTTACTCGCAAGTATCTTGGTGAGGGGCTATACAAAGGCTTCCTAACAGATATGTCTGGGCTCGACATCTCGTCTCGTATCGGTCTGACTGGGCTATTGATCCGCGAGAACCGCTATAACACCGACCCCTCTGCGGAAGAGACTCTTGTAGCCAACCTTGGTGGTCCTGCATGGTCTACTGTAACGCAGGCTGGCCGCGGCGTATCTGAGTTCTACTCAGCTATGACCGGTGGTGAGGGGGATATGGTGCGAGGCATTGAGAACATGGTGCCTGCAGCAGTGCGTAACTTCATCAAGGCTGGGCGTTACATTTACGACGGTGGCGATATCGAAACACGGCGCAAAGACATCATTACCGGCGATCTGGGTTCTAGCGACCTGCTTGGGCAGGCTCTGGGCTTTACGCCCACTAAAGCCACGCTGGCGCAAGACCTTAATCAGCTAACGCTTAGGATCAGCAACGCCGTCGTTGAAAAGCGCTCACGACTGTCAAAGCTATACTACACCGCTATGCGTGTTGGGGATATAGAAGGCGCCAAAGAGGCCCTAAAAGCCATACGTGCTTTCAATAAAGATATCGCACAGCGTTTCCCAGAGGCAGTCATCGACAACGAGTTTCTCAAGGACTCGTATAAGGACCACGAGCGTACGTCGAAGGAGATGTCAACAGGGGTATCGCTTAACCCTGTTGTGCGCGAGGAGCTAGAAGTTCTGAAGTCGATGTACAATCAGGGCGTCCAGCTGTTCTAATAAAAAAGCCCCGGCGCGAAGCCGGGGCAAGTCAGGAGAACAACAGAGGACTAGCTGGCGGCAGAACCTACTGTCGGGCACACAATATCATGCGGTTCTCCATATTCGCAACCCCAAATAGGGGGCCTCAATTCTACGTCTGCATGTTAGGGAGATTCCTAACCTTTTTGCCACACCTTGCACCTGTCGCTCGCAGGCACTGGCATCTATGCAGGGCACAAAAACAGAGCCCCCCACACGTAATTCTTCCCATGGTATGACGATACGCAGGCCATCTGGGTCTAGATCATTTACTCTCTTCGCCATCTACATCGCCCAAAACGATAGGAATTTCGATGGTATCTACGACGTTCATCCGCATCTTGGTGCCTTTGGTAAGCCTTATCTTAGATTTCTTGGCGCTGTACTTTGCCTTGAGCTCGGATAGAACCGAGTTGTAGTTGATCTGCTGCTCCGCAAGCCAAGCCTTGAATGGGGTCGGTAGTAAGAAAAGTACATGCAGATCAGTCTCATAACGCCCAACAATATCGGCCGTCTTGGGCTGCTGGTCTGGCGTAACTAGATCATCAATACCGTTTTCGTTACCTTTGCCACGCCGGTCGATAGTAGACTTGATCTGCAGAATGCGGCCTAGGTTCTGGTATGTATAAGACGTTACTAGGTCCATCGGATCGAGCGACATTTCAGCGCTGACTGCCTTATTGGCCTTGAGAATGTTCTTGATAATGTAGTTGCGCAGCGTTGGGATGTCGTAGTCCAGTAGCCCGAGGTGTTTGCAGATTACCGCTGCCGCAAGCGAAGTAGCTACTGCAGCTGACCAAAAGCGGTTTTCTGGGCCAAGGTCCGCGGCTTCGTCGATCTTACGCTGTAGAGTCTCCACAAGTAGCTTCGTTTCAGCAAGGTTTGCCATAACATACTGCACAAACAGAATACCTGCATGGCCGTAGTTGATCTGGATTTTTGTGCTGAACTCGTCGGTCTGGCGCTTATCTGCCTTCTCGGTAAAGAGTTTGCTTGTCTCAATTTCCAGCACTCGCTGGGCTTCTGCCTTTGGCATGGCCTTCGCCATAGCAACTTTGTCTATAAGGCTGCAGTTTGCAGACGAGATAAACAGCAAGTTCCAAGGATCGCCACGATAGCGCTCTGTATTGCCCGTAGAAGACAAGCGATTGCGCTGCTGGCCACCGGTGATCTGGTAGATCATGTCCGAGGCGTCTTGTGGCTTGATGTTGGTGATCTCATCCATACAGACGGGAAGGCTGTGCATAACATCGGCGCGGTTCATCCGAGAGTTATGGGTATCACGCTCCTGCAGCAGCAGCTTACGTGGGTCCCCCAAATAGAAAGCGCCGCGTATTGCGCATGCGTTTTTCCGAAGCCTGAGTCCTTCGACCATATATGCAGCAGGGCCGCGTTGATCGGAAGAAACTTCATAAGCACCGAGCCGAAACCGACGCAGGTAATGAACTGATGCAGCTCAAAGCCGGGGCGGTTGTAGAAGTTTACCGCCTCGCGCCAGCCATCTAGTGTACCTTCGGGCTCAAAGAACTCCAGCATGCCGCGAGTTGCGGCCGACGGAGCATTGAAGTCAACACGGTCCGCGTAGATAACCTTATCCCCTAGGACAAAGCCCTTGCAGTCTGGTAGCCAGCCGAACTGTCGATGTGCATTATCCGCCTGTGTTGTAATCTGTAGGTCTTTAACCATACTTTGTGTAAAGCTCATGATCGCATCCACCTCTTTGTTGATCGCTATGACGCCATTGGTGGCGAGTACTTTTCGAAACTCTTCTTTGGATGTAACTACATATAGTGGTACAACAAATGACCGCACTCCGTCTCTGGGTAGATGGTGGCGCATCTCGACGATTTCACCCTGCTCGGGGTCGTTTAGGCGACGCACAACGTATAGGTCATGGTGCCATACGATACGCTCGCTCACTTCACCATCGTCATCAATTACACGGATGAATACACCGCCATCTTTCCCGCGAAAGTACGGGCTTGGGTATGGTGGTATTTCGTATACCCTTGGCGGTGCCTCTGGTGCCTGTGGGTTTTCAACTACAACGACGTTGTCTTCCGGAGTGGCCTCTGTGAACTGCTGACCGAGTACGATTGGCGACTTGATCTTGTTCCAGTTCGGGCAACCTTGGCACCCGCCGGGGTTATACTCCTCAAAGCGAGCGCATAGGTAGGGCCCCTTGATAAGATCGGCCTTACGCATTGCCGTGTCTTCGTCGTAGTCGGGGTGCCCCATAGATACAGTGCGCACAGCCTTCGGCATGTCGGTGCAGTGCTTTGCAATAGATAAGGCAGCGCGCCACATAGGTTCTGCTAGTTCTGCCCTGTGCTCGATAGCATAGGCCAACTGTGCGCAGCCCTTGCCAGCTATCGTCTTCTGCATGATCGTCTTAAACGACGATTCACGTTTACCGATCAGGGCGTCCATCATAGCGTTATTTGTTACAGCGGGTGAGTACCGCTTAGCCGGCATGTTAGTCGGCATGCTAACAGCCACGTTCTCTAACCGCGCGGAGAAGGCAAAGAACTCCACTGGAGTAGGCGCAGACACACCGAAAAATGTAACGGGCTTGGTGTCGTCGCCTTTATGGTTATGCGTCCCCGGTACGCGTAGCACGCGAGCAGCATCTGCGGTCACTGCCTCGTCGGCCTTAAACCCCTTGGACTTGGCCAGTGCCTTGAGCTTTTCTGCTACAGGCAACCACGTCATAAAGTCTACGGGCGCGGTCAGCGGCCAGTAGACGTGCACACCATATCCAGAGCTTACAAGGAATGGTTTAGGCAGCCCAGTTGTCTTTACGAACTCCTTGAGCGCCAAGATGGCCGAATATTGATCTGGGAAATCCTTGGGCTTACCCGTTTTTAGGTGGATACCGCAGTCGAGGTCCATAAAGAACGCCCGCATCTGCTTGACGTTATCAGCCTCGCGGGAGCCAGCTTCCTCAAACGTGCCGAGCGCGTAGTAGGCATCAAAGCCATTTTCGTCAAAGTTCATAGCAGCGTGCTCTAGCTGCTCGATTGTATCGTAAAACTTTTGAACGCGTCTATTCTCGCGGATAGCGAGGACGCAGTATGAGCCTGCAGTACCGAGAACGGACCGCAAAAATGTTGTTGTATCCATCGCCGCCACTCTACCTGTTGAAATGCCGCGACGAGGTGAGGTTATTTTTATCCCCCGTCGCGGCAAGCCTGTTAAGGATTACTCGTCGTCCCACTCGGCGACAAGAGCCGAGATGTTTGCTTTGGGACTTTCTTCCACCGCAGTAGTCTTTTTGCTTTGGACCTTCTTGGGTTCGGCTACTTCGTCTTCGCTATCAACGATGATCGTCTCCTTAGCCGGATTGTAGTTTTTAGTACCCGCTGCAGAGTCTTTTTTCTTTACCCCGTCGGTTTGTGCTACCGACATGGTGATTGCTTTGATTGCCTCTTCGCTATCTTTGGCGGCAACAGCTTGGTGCAATTCGGCTTCAGTCAACGGGCGAACAGGCTTAAAGGACAGCTTCGGGGTTTCCGAATTTTCATCCAGCGTCATCTGCGTCATGACAGCGATGATGGGTGTATCATGCGCATCTAGGAACTTCGCATATGCCTGCATGGGCATCTTGCCGTTCTTGCCATCACCAAATAGCGACGTGGCCGGCAGCTGTAGTTGGTATACTTCTTCGGGCTTGCCCTCGAGCGTGATAGCCAGTCGCTGATTGAAGCGGCATGCACGGCTTTCGCCCTGCCCAGAACCTTTGACGTTCATAGGGCAATCAGCGCAACGTGCGGCTTTCTTCTGGTCCGCTGGTACATCCGCTGCGGGGGCGCGAGTATCCGCAGACCAGCACGTTGGGGCAGAGGTATTATTCGGATCGTAGGTGCCCTCATAGTAGGTACGAGAAATCGGTGCCGCGTTGACTACTACCACATTCAGATAGTCTTCCTTGCTCACCGATACCTGCTCACCATCTACAAAAAGGCGGAACTTATTGCCCTTGATCGAAATACGTTTGCCCGCACCGCCAACACCGCCGGACAGGGTTTTGTTAATGTCGCGCAGCGACTTAAACAGATCGCTGTTTACCAGAGGATTGCCAGCGCCAAAAAGGGTAATATCACTCATTTCGTTCTCCTTAGTTGTCAGTTTCTTTGTTGAAGTTCAGCTCAAGCTGCACAGCGGTTTTCGGTGCATTGAGTAGGGACGCTGCCAGCTTTGGCAGATCGAACCTATACGTGTTGCCTACCTTAAGGTATGTATCCCTTGGTATAGTTCCATTACGAAGCCATGTACGCACGGTCGCTACCGATACGACAAAATGCTCCGCTACACCCTCAATGGTAACAAAAGGTTTGTCAGTCATTACTTCTTCCTCACAGTGATGACATACTCACTGTCAGCGTTTAGGCCGGGTGGGAGTACATCGGGGTTTTCTTCGAGGAACTGTTTTACCACCGTCTGGTTAAGCCGCTTTTCATAGAAATGCGGGACTTCATGTTCCAAGATAAACTTGTTCATAGAATCCCAATCATTCGTCCAGTAGCGGGTTTTCATAGTACGGTAAAACGTTCCATGTGCAGTACGCACACTGTCGATATTTTGCGAACGGCAGTAGTCCAGCAATTCGGCCTTGATCGCGTTGATCTGCATCTCAAGAACTTCATCTTGCTGTTCGAACGCCGCCTTAAGTTCGGCCCGTTTGTCACGGATTTTGATGTATGTCTTGGTCAACATATCTGGTGTGGGCGCGGTATTGCCCACTGTTTCGTCATCCATAGTGGTTCTCCTTCACTACTAAGAACTGATATATACTGCTATCTAATGCACTAGTCAAGTAAATCTTTATAAAGATCGACAACCTTTGTATGTACGTCGATCTTATCGTCGAGCATGCTATACACTCGACGCTCCACGCCCGACCCCTGCAGTTGTACAACTGTACACTTCTTGGTCTGCCCCTTGCGGTGCACACGCGCATTGGCCTGTGCATAGGTTTCGAGCGAAGATGTTGGCGCCCACCACACGACCGTATCTGCCGCGGTGAGCGTTACTCCATGGGCCGCGGCTTGCGGTTGGATAACTAATACTCGTGGGTCTGGTTGCAGTTGAAACTGTTTGAAGATCGCGGTTCGCTCTCCGGCGCTTACGTCTCCGTTTATGACTGCATTTGTGATACCGTCTTTGGTTAGTTGAGCGGATAGCATGTTAATCACATGCTTAAATGGAACAAATACCAACACCTTGTGGGCGCTCTCCGCGATCACTTCCTTCAATACGTTGTATCTGTTGTTGATATCGAACTGCACCGTATCGCCAGACTCGGTATAGCTTGCGCCGGCCGATATTTGTAGAAGCTTACCCATCATAACCGCGGCGTTAACGGCCGTGATCTGTTCGCCGGCAACTTCCATTACCATCTGCTTCTTTAGACGACTGTAATACAGCTCTTGCTGTTTAGTCAGGGCTACATCCCGTTTGACATAGAGCATGTCAGGCAGGTCTAAGCACTCATCCTTTGTGAACCGTATAGCTGGCTGCAGCGCACGATGTACTGTAAACTCGGAGTTCTCCTTCGGCTTCCAGCGGTACTGCGAAATCTTGAGCATTACCATGTCTTTCCAAGCGTTGAAAAACTTTGGCACGCCGGTAGGGTTGACCAGCTTTGCTAAACCATATGCGTCCTCTGGCCCCTGCGCGGCGGGTGTACCCGTCATAAGCCACAACCAAGTATCTGGCTTTACCAGCGAGTTCAGCACCTTCCATCGCTTGCTCTGGGCGTTCTTGTAGTGGCTTGCCTCGTCCACGATAATAAGATCGTAGCCAGCAGCTGCTATGTCGTCACGTACAATCTCAACACCATCGTAGTTGATAATTAGGAACTCTGGCTGCGCGGCGATAATCTTTTTGCGTTTGGCTGCCGAACCATACGCTATGTCCACAGTCCGGTGCATGGCAAACGAAAACAGGTCTGCGCGCCACGCACTGTCCATAATGGATATGGGGCATATAACTAATGCGCGTTTGATAATACCCTGCTTCATTAGGAAGTCTGCGGCCCAAATGGCGCTGGCGGTTTTGCCCGTACCCGCTTCGTTAAAGCAGAACGCCTTCCTGTTCATAGTTAGAAATGCCGCGGTAGTACGTTGGTGCGACATGGGCTGAAATCTACCCGTCCATACATAGCGGCTCTCGATGGGGGACGGCACCTTAATATTCAGCCCACGCAGTGTGTGCGCTTCGTTCACACCCCAGTGTACAACGACTTCATTCTCACTGACTGCTTTGCTTTTTGGTATGATTGTAGTGACTTGTTTTGTATTGCGTAGCTTGAGAAGCAACGCCTTATTGTCGATGATCTGCATGTGGTTCTCCTAGTTGTTAGGGTTCTACCTAACCTTTTTTCTCGCCGGGCTTATGCCCGTTCCGGCTACGGTTCTTCGATGGACTCTCTAGTTTATAGCCGTCTGCATTTGTGCCACCCTTGGCCAACGCTTTTTTGTGGCTAACATCCTTACCGGTACGATCTACGCCTTTTTTGTCTAGCGCACGACGAGCACGTTGCCGCTCCATGCGGTCTGGGTGCTCGCCACGCTTCTTCTGCATTTGGTATTCGTGTTTGTATGGCCTAGGAGACTTAGTATATGGCATGGCAATCAACCCCCGTTATGGGCGCATTCTACCACAGGACAGTACTTTCGGCATAGCCCCGATGGTCTAGGGTTCCATACATTTGTTTCGTGTGCCTTTTCCAAGGCCGAATACTTCATTATCCACGGTTTCCACAGTACGCCCTCGTCGGTGACGGAGTAGTCCTGCTTCACGATCTCGTTGGCAATGGTAAAGAGCAGCGCGCCCTTTACCTTTTTCACCTGTGGAAAATGCTTAAACACCGATAGTGCCATCAATGTTAGCTGCCCTACGTCGGCGTATTTTGAACTCTTGCCAGTTTTGTAGTCCACTACACGTGCGGTATCGTTGTGAATATTTAGAAGGTCAACAATACCGCGGAACCACACGTTCTTGTCGAAGAAACCGCACGGCTCAAGATCAGCGGTTAGACCCATCTTGAGTTCGCAGTGCTTATCCCCCGGCATAGAAGCGAGTCGCTCCATAGCGCCCTGCATGAACGAGAACTGCGG
>Ga0129333_10003029_pt1 | contig 15726 bp, 19 predicted proteins | sample CPB6_08_DNA_FD_94474 | JGI IMG/M metagenome (GOLD analysis project Ga0129333, IMG submission 94474) | Freshwater to marine salinity gradient microbial communities from Chesapeake Bay, USA - CPBay_Sum_0.6_0.8_DNA | ecosystem: Environmental > Aquatic > Marine > Coastal | place: USA: Chesapeake...
AATAATGATAATTCGAATGCCAGATATATATTAAATAAGTATAGAAATAATGATACATTTAAAAGTACAGTATTATATAATTTAAATAGTTACTCACAACAACAAAAAGATATGGTAAAATCACATTTAATTGATAATATAGGTAATTTAGGTGAAAAATTCACCAATTTTATTGATGAAAGAAATAGAGATATTAATAAAGGTATCAATGATTTTGTTGGTATGTTTAATAAAAAAAATATTGATCGTTCATATATACCAAAAACATCTAATAATTCACCACAATTAGTATATAGGCATAATCCGGAAGCTATACCGCAAGGTTTTGCACAGCCAAGTGATATGATAAAAAATAATGGTTATAATACAGAAACATTTGATAACAATTCTTATCCACATATACCAGAAGGTATAACATTGGGTAATGTAGAAGTTGGTAATAAACATCATTATGATTCAGATCCAGGGGATATAAAAAGAAGTGATAAAATATATAGAAAAAATCTTTTTAATCGACTATTTGGCAATCTTGAAAATTTTGAAGACAGTGTAAGAAAAATGGGTGTTAAAGACGGTAAACCCTTATTTTTTTCTACCGAAGACCCAAAACATGCTGCTATGTTTAGTCGCAACGCACCTGTTCGCATACATTAATATCCAAACATTTCCTCAAGATAATCATAATCATATTCCAATAGATATCTATTTATCCTTCTTGGATGCATCACTTCTCTAATTATTTCTTCTGCCAATGGTTCAAACCTTTTTCTTATTTTTTCATAATCCAATTTAAATATAGCTGGATTGTTTGATAATTGACACCAATATAAGTAACTATAATTCGCAGTTTTTAAATAATCGATAACTCTCGGATTTTTATTTTTACAAAGACTACATAATTCAATGTTATTTTTATTTGATAGGATATAATCAACTGCTATATCATTTGAGTTAGAGGAAAAGATATACCAATTGATTTTTGAGGGGTTTTGAATGATAAATTTAACGGCCTCATCATTTGTAACCATGGATAAGGTAAACCAATCTATATTTGACGGATTGGCTTTTAGGATTTCCAAAGCTTTTTTATTTTTATTAGAGGAAAGATTATACCAATTAATTCTTTCTGGATTTTTCTTTAATAATTCAATGGCCTTATCATTATCATTACGTGACAATTCATACCAATCAATTTTCTTTGGATTTTCCATTAATTTATCTAAAACGAAATCGTCATTAGATCCACTTAAGTATATCCAGCAAATTTGAGATAGATATTCTGGGTGGTCAAATAAAAATCTGATAATTTTGGGGTTTTTATTGAATGATAAACTACACCAAGAAACCTTTTCTAAATTTGCCTCTAATAATGGTATTATTTCCTCACTTTCATTAAAAGATAGATAATACCAATTAATTTTCTCTGGATTTTTCTTTAATAACTTCACTTGATATTTATTGGTAGATAATGTAGTCCAATTTATTTTTTTGATATTGGCAATTGCAAATTCCTCGTCTTTTACTACTGCTGAAAATCTTGTCCAACTTATCTTATCTGGATTATCCATCAATAAGTCTTGAGCATTCGGATTATCAGCAAGTTCGATCCAATCAAGTTTTTCGATATCAATCCAATCAGCTAATTTATAATAAACCATATTTTGATATCAATTATATAAATATTAATATCATTTTTTTATTATAGAGATATGAGTAAGAGTTGTCCGGATAATAAAATCTTAAATCCTGACACTAATAGATGTGTATTAAAAACAGGTGTTATTGGTAAAAGATTGTTATCAGGTAGCAAATGTAAAAGTAATTTTATGAATTGGGAAAATAACAGTTGTTATTTGGATAGTTTGCTTGTTGCTTTATTTAATAAAAAAGATAAATTTATTGAAAAGTTTTTATTAAACGCTCCCGTCAATGATTACGGTAATCGTAGGTTAAAGGAATTGGGAAATCAAATAAAAGAGGAATTAACGAATCTCTATAAAACGATTTCAGGTGTGAATATAAAGAAGAAGTATACTTGTGTTAATTTTAGGAAATTATTAAATGATTATTATGGAATTCTAAAGACTGTTGTCCCCAAATTTAAATTAATTGGAAAAAACGATAATTGGACTTCCTCTCAAAATGATGTATTTGAATTATTGGAATTTCTTTTTAAGATTTTTGATGTAACATCAACTACTAAAATGGTGGATGCTAATAACCCTCCAGTTATGACAAATTTTGTAAATATGATTCCCATTGATTTCCTCTTTGATGAAACTAAAGAGGTTAAGATATCCAATATTTATCCCTCTTATGAAGTTTTATATCACTTAAATGATAAAAATGCTTTTATTGATGCTTATGGAAGAAAACAAACAACCTATACTAAGAAAACTGAAATACTAAAAGCTGAAAAGCTATTTATCCGTGTTCCTCGTGTAATGGGAAGTATGAAATTAAAAACAAGAATAATCCCTTGTCCGTCATTGAAATTCAAAGATGGTGCCAAGTTATATCTTAATTCCATAATTATTCATTATGGTTCATCAAAAGGAGGTCATTACATCTGTCTATTTAAATGTGAAAATAAATGGTATGAATATGATGATACATCTCCAAACGTCATAAAAATTGGTTCTTTAAATAATATCATTAAACATAGAAAATATTGTAGTAATATTGTCGGTCTTGTTTATTCCAAGATATAAATGATATCAATGATATAGAGATAAGGATGTTTGAGAATTTTAAATATTTAAATGAATTTTATTTATATTACATTGATCTAATGATTATTCATTATAGGCGACATCTATTAATTGATTTATATAATCGTACCACATATCGGGAATATTATGATTCCCATGAATATAAGTATTATATGAATTTAATAAAGACCTATGCAAAATATATAAATAAATGAGCTGATATATATTCAAATGATTTCAGTTGGTATTCCTAAGGAAATAAAAGCAAATGAATATCGTGTTTCAATGACTCCTGATGACGTTTCAACTTTGGTTCGTGATGGTATTTGTGTTTACGTTCAAATGGATGCTGGTATTGGTGCTAATTTTACAAATAAGGAATATGTTGATGCAGGTGCTTTGATTTGTAAGACAATCGAAGAAGTTTACAGATATGCTACTTTAATTGTGAAAGTAAAAGAGCCTCAGCCATTAGAATACGATTTAATCAAAGAAAGACATATCGTTTTTACCTTTTTTCATTTTGCAAGTTCCCCTTCTTTAGTTCAAGCTATGATTAATAGTAAGGCAACTTGTATTGCTTATGAAACTCTTCGAGATAAGGATGGTAAGTTTCCAATTTTGGCGGAAATGTCTAAAATCGCAGGAGAGCAATCAATTTTGGAGGCTAATAAATTCAGATTTTATTTTATGAATACTAATAACAGCGATTACGATTATACCAATGATGAAGTAACTATTATTGGTGTTGGTAATGTAGGAAAAGCGGCAGCTTATAAAGCCAAGGAGCTCAATTATAAAACCATTAATCTTATTGATAAGGATTTTGAAAAGATTAAAGATTTAGAAAAAGAAGGTTTTTGTGTCCACGAAATGAATAATTATAATTTAAGTAAGCTTTTAATGAGAAGTGATATTGCGGTGGGATCTATCTATATGGATGGAGAAAAGGCAAAAAAACTAATCATTAATGATTTACTCGTAATAATGCCCAAAGATTCCATTTTTATGGATGTTGCTATTGACCAAGGAGGAATGACAGAAAAATCAAAACCCACTACTGTCATTAATCCCCTGATTAAATATCATCATACCCATATTTATTGCGTTCCTAATATCCCAAGCAGTGTTCCCAATAAGGCTTCTATTAATCTATCGAAAGTCATTACTCCATATGTAATTGCTATTGCCAATGAAAAAATAGATGATGATATTAATACAGGTATTAATATTAACAACGGAAAAATAATTCACCCATCCTTAATTAAAGATATTTAGGATTTTTTATATTTCAAAAGACAATTACGGACGGAGTAGTGGATGGGTAAGATTGATGGATATAACTTTTCGAGTTTGGAGGTATTGAGATGATTATTGCTTCTTTTTGATTTTAGTATTTGGTTTTGTTCCTCAATACTGAAATTACTCCAAGTAAAATCAGGATCTACGATTTCTTTATACATCTCCAGAATTTCATTATGAGTGATGAGACCTGGATTTACAAGATTCATAGTTCCGGTCTCTTTATTTTTCATCATATCTAAGATGATGGGATAAAAATCAGGAAGGACTGTCATTGAATTTGGCATAGAACAAATCTTTTCATATTGAGTAATCTTTGTGATAAAATTACGAGGATGTTCAAAGTCAACTATTGGCATTCGAATTCTTAAATTTAAGGTATTGGGATAAAGTCTCATTAATCTGTCTGTGAATCCTTTTACAGTAGAATAAGAAGACCCAAAGAAGTCAGGATTATCAGTTTCCATGTAACTTCTCTTTGTCGGATCTTCTTGACTAAAAATACATCCAGTACCAAGATAGGTGTAATGAATATTGAATTTATATGAAAGATTTGCCAAAACCATGGGTGCATATAGATTATCTCTCACATTATCTGTCAATTTTCCAGGTTGTTCAAGATAGTCAATGGTATTAAAATCTCCTCCATAAGTCCTACCTATGAAACTTATGATATGAGTCGGAGAATGTGCCATAATAACATCTGTAACTAATTGCTCATTATCAGCTCTCACATTAGTTTCCATATAAATGATATTTTCATCTTTATTTGCGTTAAGATAATCAATGAACTGATTTCCAATCCAACCCTTGGAACCAAAAATCAAAAGTTTAATTTTTTGCATATATATCTCCAATATCAATCATCTCTTTAAATAAAAAGACAAAAGGTTTTTTAGGCCTCTCATCTTTTTTTTGGGACAGATATTTAATCACTCGCTATCATACTCGGTATCATCAATCACCGTGAATAAGGGACACCAACAGCCCCGATCCTCGTCATAAACGAGAAGGTCGAGCAAATCGGTGCCAGCTCCCAAACCACGAACACTCACAACAAAGTCATAAGCGCTGTAAAACTTTTCGCCAGACTCGAATGAAGTAATTGCTTCCTCCTCTTCGGTTTTGACGTAAGATCCGCAACGAATAACTCCAGAAGAATGTTTCACACCAACCAGGCGATAGCTCAAGTCGTCAATCATCGTTTTGCCAAACATCGTTTTGAATATCTGTAATAGTTAGTATAAATGGTTTGAATCATTTTTTTTTATTTATACATAAAAATAATACAAATTTATATATAGATGCAATTCTTGACATTTCTATTTATATCAGTCATAGAAATAGCTCATTGTTTTTATCCCTATGTAACCAATTTTCAATTGATTATCAGAAACAATAATTATAATCCAGCAATTTCATTTATGAATTTAAATAAAATCCTAAATTCCAATGAAAAGAAAAATGACCTAAATATCAACTATTACAACAATAATCAATCTATTATTTTTAATTATAAGACCTATTCCTATTTGGAGGATTATAAATATTCATATAAATATCTAATTAAAGACAGAAATACCTTTCTTATTAAATATGACTTTCGTATCTTTGATGATTTATACAAGTATTTAATTTATATTCGATCATCTTTCATAAGTCCCACGAGAATTCGATGGGACATTTGTGTTAGATACAACAATCTTATTATCAACGATAAACAAGCAAATGATAAGATTATAATAAAAACGATAAGAAATTGTATTTCTAAAAATGAGACGACTGTTCATCCCATATTAAATAACTATTTTGACTTAAAAAATAATGTCTATAATCATAATTAGCGGAAATGACTATTATTTCAATGATAAGTTTATGGATTTATACTTATATGTATGTTTATATATTTACAATGAAAATACTGTTCACACTTACTTATTTCGCATTATGTATTGAAAATATACCAGGGATATTTTTATTATTTATAAATGTCAAAATATTAAATTTCATTTATGAGTTGGAAGATAATGATAATGTTATTACTCAATATAAATATAATCAAAATGAATGGAATCAATTATTACTTGAATGGATTTAAAAAATGATTTATTTTTATTTATCATAATTATCAATCAAAATGATTAAAGAAATGATGTTACTTTCCGTTATTTACGGCATTGCCTGTTTATATAATATGAATATTTATCCTACCCTAATGACCATAATGGATCCATTTTATTATAATAACATCATTATCAGTTTCTTGATATTAATTCAAATCGATAACTTCACTTTATTCTATGACCTATCCAAAAAGATTGATATTGAAAATAATAACTCAAAGGTCGAGGATAAGTACTTGAAAATCATCTTAAATCAAATTAATTATATCAATAAGAAAGAACAGGAAATTGAAAGAAACTAAAATTCAAGGAACGGAGAAACAATAGGAGTTGTAATGATATTTATAATATGTGTTAATAAAAAATGATTTTTATTTTTATTATTTCCATCAACCAAAATGACAGAATCCGATATTATCAATGATTGTATTGATATTGTAAAAAGAAATAAGAATAATTATCTACCTGATATTACCATTACAGATGAAATTAATAACTATTATGATAATTATAAGGATATTTATGACTCACTCGAACACGAGTTTATTACTTATGTAAAAGAAAAGTTAAGCGAAAGTCATTACTTACGTGAGCGGTATCGCTTATATGGAAAAAAGGAGCTTGAATATTGGTTTATTGATGATGAGGATTTTAAAAGTTCTTTGGGAAAAATAAGAAATCTATCAAATCTCGAATATTATGTTTATATCAATAATAAGGTATATACTAAAAAAATAGATCGGCTTCAAGTCAAAGTTGATTATCTTCTCTTTATTTTCATATTAATGATAATCAGTCAACTCCTTAATCATGTAGGTTTCTTGTAATTCATATCCCTGTTTTCTATAATAATTACGAACACCTGTGCCAGCTATAATAGCCATCTTGGTAAACCCTTTTGTTTTTGCTATTTCCTCGGCTTTGAGGATTAAGGCCTTACCATAACCCTTATGTTGTAACGAAAACTCCTCATTTTTACCCACATTTGATACATTTGAATATACATGCAATTCTCTTATTAAAGCAGCGCCTATCAATGAGGTTAAAACTGATGTATAATCATAATTTAATCTCAATCTTATAAATCCTATGAGATATTTATCACTTTCATAAGAGATGAAATACTCATCTGCTTGATTACCTCGATATTTAATAACTTTCAAATGAATGTCACTTGGATCTATGAGATTTCCTTTAACCTCTCGGCAACGGATACATTGGCAACTCCAATGATTTTTCTTCATATCTTCATTTAAGATTTGTCTGAGGTTTGTATAATCCTTAGCATAACCGGCAATGATATAATGACCTGATATATCTCTGATAATTCGATTAATTCTGATATATCTCTTCATTTTTATCTTGAATTCTTTTATGATTTCAAATAAATATTTATCATCATAAGGCTTATAAATCCCTGCTTCATACAATTCCTTAATTTTCGTGAATGGAACTACAGCACAAGGATATATCTTTAATTGATCGACTTGTAAATCCTCATCATCTAAAACTTGAAGTAACATCTCTCTATCCAACTCAGGTGAACTTCCATATAAATTTAACATTAGATGAGCATCAATTTTATAACAATTATTTTTCAATAATCGCAATGCTTTGATTGTAGTTTCCACGGATTCACCACGATTATTCATCTTTAAAACCTCATTATTCGTATGTTGAACTCCCAATTGAACTCTTGTACAATTGAATCTTCGGAGTCTCTTAATTTCATTTATATTTATAGAATCACTTCTCATTTCAAGGGTCAGTCCAATGATATGAATTTTTGCAATTTCATTCATCTCTATTTCTTCCTCCAAAGTTCCAATCTCTCTCTTTTCGTTGTCGTGATAAATATTAGCGGCGTAATAAAGGGAGGTAATAAATTCCTCCTGATATTCCTTTGGATATTCACTCCAAGTCCCCCCTAATACCAATAATTCAATCTTATCAACATTATGACCCATTCTTATCAAAGATGATATGCGCGAATTCATTTGTTTTATAGGATCGAAATCGTTTTGATTGGCTCTTAAAACAGCAGGCTCTGTATAAAGATAACTCTTGGGTTGTTGTACCCATTGATTTGCTTCACTTGGCTTCTCATCTGGACAGAAAGAGCATTTATGAAGACAACTAAAAGTTCCTTTCACTCTCACACCTGAAGCATCAGTATATTCAGGAGTTCCACTTGTAAGAACAGTAATACTTACGATCCCTGATTGTGATTTTTGAACCTTTTTGATTAGTTTTTGTTTAAATTCGAAATCATCTATTCCCATTTCATTATAAATCTGAATAAGATTTGTCTTTGAACAATTAATCTTAAAATCCTTCTTAATCTTCTTTATGAAATCTATGGAATTAAAAGAATCTTTATCTGTATTCATTAACTCCCTCTTAATTAAAACGAGGTCTTCTATATCAGTCACAAGAGCCATTATTGATTACTGAAAAAAATAATTGATTATATCAATTTTTAATTAAAGGTATTAAATAATAGTTTTAGTTGTTCAATATTTCTTCTATATTTAATCCTATAACCAGTAGTATTACTATTTGAATATCCTTGACTTGCCATAATTTGCAAATAATCATCTAATTCTTTCATTTTTCTACTGTTTATATTGAAAAATACAATCATTTTCTCTGCAATATGAGACATTAGTATTGGATAGATATAATTATCTAAAATTTTCTCCCAAATGTTCATACCCAGATGTATATTAGAATATTTATTTCTAAGATTACTTTTTATTATCATTTGATTATTCTTATTTTCAAACAATTTATCACAAAATAACTTGAAACTTGAATCTGGACATCTAACTCTTATCTTATGTTCCAATTCATTCAACTTCAAATGACTAATATCAAATTCTATTTTTTCATCTTCTTTATTATATGATATTAGATTTATATTATAAATATTATTTATCATATCACCACTTATATTATTAGTAATTATCTGTTGTGCTTGAGGTGGAGGTGGTGATTGATTCAAAACCAATTCATTATTTTGAGAGTCTACAACAGAAACTATTTCTGTATTTTTCGTTTCCACTGGAACTATAGCAAACTGTTTCTCTTTACATTTCTTAATATGATAAGATTTAGATGCTCTATGTGAGAAGACTCTATGACAAATATAACATTCTAATGGATTAGAAACACCTTTACATATAAGTAAATGTTTATTCAAATAACTTTTTGATGATAAAATTTTATTACATTTAGTACATTTATTATCTGTATTGACATTTATATCATCCATATTGACATTTGTATTATTAATATTGACATTTGTATCATCAATGTTGACATTTGTATTAATTGAATTAGAAATGTCAACATTACAATTTATATGTTTTGAGACCATATGACGATACAAATTATATTTTTTATTGCTTGTATATTCACAGTGATTACAATTATATAATTCTCCTGACATTTTATTTATGCTATTATAATTTTCATTATCATTATTTTTTTATATATAAGTGAGCAAATGAGCAAAATGAGCAGGAGGGTGTATTTTTTTATATATCAATTTTAAAGTTTTGTGTTTTGATGTTATTTTTTTATCTATTTTTTTGGAATAATTTTAACTATTATACCAGTTTAGTCTCTAATAGAAATTCCTATTTATCATAAATTGGTTTACAGTAAAGTCAGTAAGGAACATATAATTATCATATGATTTATAAATTGTTTCCAAATATCTATTCTTATCATTCATTCCCTTTTTAAACAAAAAGAAGTTTTTCAAATCACTTGAACCAATCTCATTCTCAAATAAATATTTCACATAAATCATATACAGATAACTGAGGATAGTTGTGATTGGATTATAAGTGGTTACAAATATCCTTAGTTTGGTATACGTCAAGGGTAAAATAGACAATCTATAGTTATTTACCATTATGCTATATGGATATCGATAAAGAATTCGATTTTCTTTGTTTTTTATAAACAACTGTTTTTTATTTTTATTATGATAGTGCTTATGATTATCATTGTTAACATCATCATTCATAGATATGAAGTTTAATATAAAGGTCAAAAGATCAGTATCAATATCTATATGATAGTTGTAGGTTTTTATTGATGGAGATGATAAAACAAAGGGTTTTTTTTGATAAGACTTATAACTCCACCAATATAAACCATTACTTTCAACAATAGAACCAAAGTTATCAGATTGATTATATCTTTGTTTATGGAAAGGACAAACCAAACAATTATTATCAATATAACCATTATCTAAGCGATTACCCAAATGTTTGCATATATTAATCATAGAATTTGGATTGGAATTATAAAACCACAAAAGCATTGGTAAATTTCCAATATTGAATGGATATGGTTTTTGTTTATTTATAGATTTTGAAATTCCAATAGGATGCCACTCTCTGAATGTTTGAGGTGCGATATAGGTCATTAATTATAATAATAAATTTATTTTTTAAATATAGAAAGATGAGCATACACGAGGAGCATCAGGATTATGCAAGAACTCTTAAAGAGTTTTTGGATGAAAAAAAAAGAGGTTATGATAGTCGAAATATTTGGGATGTAATGAGTAAAAACCCGCGAGTGGTTTTAAGATATCCAACACTTGAAAGTATTTTATTTAATAATACATCTCATCGACAGCCATCAAGAAGAACTCCAGAACAATCAATGACCGTTAATATAAATGAATATAAAGAAAGATATCATTTGCCAGATGATAAATTTAGAATTTTATTTGATATTCAACCTCCTTTAATTTTTGCAGAACATCCCATTTTTTTGAATTTGATAGATATATTAGATAAGTTAAAAAAAGATGATGGTGAAGTTAAAAGATTATTGCGAATTATAAAAGAACATTTCATTCAATATGTGAATATGGAAATAAATATAAATAATCTTATATATTTTACCTCTATTTTTATTACTAATCTAATTTTATTAAATAATCGAGATACAATTGAACCAACTATTTTAAATGATATTAAATATTATATTGATATCATATTGGCTTATTTATTAAATTATATGTTTACTACTCAAAAATTGGAATATATATCATCCCATGTTTTCCCTTTTAAACTAAACTCAGGTGATCCTATAACTTTTAATATATTGCTCACAACTATTCAAGATAAATATCCTCTTTTATTTAACGTCGATAATCAAAATAAAGAAATATTAATTACTAATATCGTTGATAATGCATCACGAATATTTGGAAGACCTGTATTGCGACCCTCAAGATTGGCACCCAGAATTTTAAAGTCAAGTAGGTTTCATCGTCGCAGTTAATATTTTTTCATTTTTCTCATACCACCTTTAGCATGTGCTTGTGTATGTACTTGTACTTGATAATTATATACATCAGTTAACATTTTTTCTATTTTATGTTTAAATACTGCTATATCAATCACATATCGTACTATAATACAACAAAACTTATTTTCCCCAATTGTATTAGTTACTGCCCATTTAATATAATCATTATACCATTTTGTGAATGGTGGTGTATTAAATAAATAATTGTATATGAAATCAACATTTGCTAATATATAATTTCGGTATTCTGCTTTGCTATCATCTGATAACATAATTTTAGAAAAAGCAAATGAAAAATGTTGTTCCTGTGGTAATTTTAAAATAGGATCAATGGCTGTTTCCTTTACAACTGTTAAAAAAGTCTGATCCACTAATGTTTCAAATTTAAAAACAGTTCCATTTTTTATAAATCTATTTATTAATGCAATAAATAGTTCTTTTCGCAATTCATTATTATCAACCGATGGATCCAATGGTTTTTTAATTAATTTTTCATACAAAAATCTAAAATGCTCTTTCATTGAAGTAGATAAAAATATTAATAAATCCCCCTTGTTATCATACGCAGTATTATAAATATTTCGTATATGATTAACAAGATTATCCACTGATAAAGATTCTAAATCATACATCTTTTTAAAAACATCTAAATAGACTTTTTTATTTACTATAAAAGGTCCTAATGAAGAAGCAGCACTACTACTTTTAATAACTGTTGTACCTGTCGGCTCTTTTGATTTAACATAGATTAACATTACATAACTCGTTGCAATATTATAAGTAGCATATCCAGGAATAACAGAAGTCCCCATAGGAACGCTGTATCCATCACATTTAGTTACATTAAGACTAAAAGCGATATTGGGATCTGCCCAATTATGTTTATAAGGAGGACAAGCTACTCTCGATATAATTTTTTTATGTAGCTTACTTTTAATACTTTGATAATTATCATAACTATCATATACGTAATAATTATCCTTACACATAACACCACTAACTACATGTCCTGGAATGCCATAATTAACTAATAAACAAGAATCTAATGTATATTCTTTACCATATAATGTTAATGTTTTAGAAAAACCTCTAACTGAATCAACAAACGAAGGATAATCTTTTATAGAAGAACTATATCTTTCCAAATTTTCATCTTCGGATAAACTATATAAATCCTCTATATTATGATTTATACATATGATATCAGAGTTTGCAATTTTCCTTGAAAAATAATCTCTTGATTCTTCTTCTTTAGTATCAAAAACCTCCTTGTTTATGGATTGTATATAGATATCACCGGTGATTTTATTATAAGTTAAATCAATATAATTTATACCATAAGTTTTAAAAATGTGATAAATATATATATATTTTCCTCTGAAATTAAAAAAATCTTCTAATAGTTGTTTTTTATAATACTCAAAATTTTGTTTATCGTGTTGAAGTAGATAATATATTAATATACTGTCGGTTTTAATAGTACCATCATCCAAATGTTGATATATGGTATGTAATTTATCTAACTTCTTATAATTATGTAATATGTAATATATAAAACTAAGAAATGAATCTTCTGCTATTTTTGTAGAAAGATTGGGTAGAGATATTATATGATTATATACTTTTTTTCTTAATAATTTTGAATATAATAATACGTGTAATATTCCATTAAACCAACATGTGTGACTGAATTGAGGTATGGTTTTATATTTCATACATACATCATCCATTAATTACAATTCTAATAATAATAATACATTTTATATATTAGAATGAAAGTGATAACAAAAGGAGGCAAAATTATTAATAGAGGATACACTGGTATTGTGATGGAATTATTTAATAATGACGATGATAATACTCTTTATAATGATCTAAAAAAAACAAAACCAAAAGATTTAACTTTAATAGGTATCGATGATAGAATTAAAATTCCAGTAAAGGATTTGGATTCGGTTTTAAAATTGATAAGATTAAATTCGAAAACCACGTTAGCCAAAAAATTTTCATATATAATTCCATTATTTAATACAGATGAAAAACGTTTCAATAATGAATTGGAAGGTTATAAACAATTAATATCTATGTTTGGTAAGGATATTAGTAAATATACTACGGTTAAAAAAGGGTTTGAATATAATAAAAAAGATATTTATGGCATATTATTTAATAAAACTTATTATATATTCATTGAAAAATGTTATAAGACCATTGATAATATTAAATTTACCCAAAAATCTTTGAATAAATGTGTGAATGACATCACTGAGGTTTTGGAAATTCTCAAGAAAAATAATTATATTCATAATGACATTAAACCTGATAATATTATTTACTGTAACAAAAGATTCAAATTAATTGATTGGGAATCATCGAATTTAACTAAAGATCAAACCTCTACGTTCATTAATTCCAAAAATGGTAATTTTACTTTTAATCATCCCATCAAATTTTATAAAATAGGGTTGCCTTATTTCTTTTATCGATTTATATATGATGCAGAGATCCAAACCTATCCTTATATAAATGATCTTAAGTCTCCAGTTATTATCACAGAAATGGTTTATAATTCCTTTAATGAGGTATTAAAGAAATATAAAAATAGTCCAAAGGATTATTATCTAAAATTAGCTGATTATTATTCCTTTGCCATTTCCATTATCTATATGGCTGAAAAGAATAATATTGATTATCCAAAGAAATTTGTAAATGATATCCTCGCTAAATATTTCATAAAAAATGATATAAGAATTAGATGAAATTAATGGAATAGGAAAACATCCTAATGACAACTAACTATCAATTTCAAGAAAAGCTACGCAAGCAGCGTGAAAATCCCGAAACCTCTCGCGCGGGTCTTAAGTGGGAATCTGATGAGGATAATTCATTGCTTGATAAGATAAATGAAGGTGTTTCTTTTACTGAGGTTGCCAAACAACTTCAAAGAACTGAAGGAAGTATTAAAACTCGTCTCATTGTAAAGGCTCTTGCACTTGTTGATGAAGATCATTCCATTACTATTGATGATGCAGCTGCTCGATTTAAGATTACCACTCAAGATATTCAGGTATATCAGGCAAATAAAAAGAAGCGTCAGTATCAGCGAATGCTAAACCATCCTGTGACTCTCCAGATGGTATATTCAAAGCTTCTTGATATTGAATCTAAGCTTTCATGATAATTATTTTTATCCGTTAATTTAAAGAAATTAATTGCTTATTTATATATAAATGATTGAAAAGGAGTTAATTTTTCATTATAATAAAAATTTTAGATATATATTCGATATTACCACAAATAACAATCAAGAGATTTTAAAAATAATTGATGATTTAAGGGAATATAAACAAGGGATTTGGAATAAAAATAAAAGAAAGGATATCATCATTTTTACTTTTAGTGATATCCCACAAGAATTTAAAACGATTACTGATATGATTATTCAAGATAATATTATTCCTCTTAAACTTAAAATTAAGTTACTCGAAGACAATGATAAAAGGATTGTGATGAAGGTGAAAAGTAATCTTATTAACAACAAACTTGCCAATCTTGTTTTTAAATTGATTAATATCAAGTTTTTTGTAACTATCGAGGATTCTGATGGTGTTTCTACCAATGTTAAGATTCGATATGTAATTAAATCTCTTCTACCTGAAAGTCTTGTAGCCAAGGTTGATAGTTATATTGATAGAAAGATGAATGACCGTTTCATACAAAAAATTGATAATTATTTATCTCAATTGAAATAAGAATGGATAATAAAGATAAAGTAATACTTATAAATGCTACTATCGATAGTTATCCTTTATTTTCATTAAATGGTTTTGAAACCTATGCCAAACTATTATCCAATTATGATGGTGATACTGGTGATATCCTATTTATCTATAATGGAGTTCCTATGCGAATGAAAGCTAGATTTACTGGATATGATACATGTGAAATGAAACCTTCTCTTAAAGATCCATTAAGAGATGATAAGAAAAAAAGAGCAATGGAAGCAAAACAAAGACTTTGGTATTTATGTACAAACACAACTGATTTCAAAGATACTCATCAAACCTTAATTAAAATTAAATGTCACGAATTTGATAAATATGGACGTCTTCTTATTACAGCCTTTAGGGATAATGAGGAGTTATCTATCAATCAACAGATGATTAATGAAGGTCACGGTTATGCTTATGACGGTGGAACTAAGAATAGCCAGTTTTAAGTAAATCTTCTAATTCTGCCTTTTTTAATTTAGC
>Ga0129333_10003031_pt1 | contig 15723 bp, 19 predicted proteins | sample CPB6_08_DNA_FD_94474 | JGI IMG/M metagenome (GOLD analysis project Ga0129333, IMG submission 94474) | Freshwater to marine salinity gradient microbial communities from Chesapeake Bay, USA - CPBay_Sum_0.6_0.8_DNA | ecosystem: Environmental > Aquatic > Marine > Coastal | place: USA: Chesapeake...
CGTCCCGTTCCCGTATCTGCTGAAGGCGCACGTCAAGGTCTACCTGGGCTACAGCCTGCTCGACGGCACCTTCACCAGCGAGCTGGCAAATGGCGTTGGCTTCAACTGGACCAGCGCCACCCAAATCCAGACCGTTGCGGCACCCGCCAGCGGGCAGACGCTGACCGTCATCCGCCAGACGCCGAGCACCACGCGCCTGGTGGACTGGCAGGACGGCAGCAACCTGATCTCCGACGACCTCGATACCGCCGACCTGCAGAACCTGTACGTGGTGCAGGAACAGCAGGATCGGAACAACGCGGCCATCACGCAGTTCGGAGCTAGCGCCGCTGCCGCCGAGGCCGCTGCCGCTGCCGCTCAGGCCGCTGCCGAGGGAGCCGCTGGTCAAATCGAGAACGTCTTCACCGGCAACGGCAGCCAGGCCACCTTCACGCTCAGCCAGGCGCCGCCCACCAGGGAGTCGCTGCTGGTGACGGTCGACGGCCTAGTGCAGCCCGTTAGCAAGTACAGCCTGAGCGGCACTGCGCTGACCCTGAGCGAGGCGCCCGCGAGCGGCGCGAAGATCCGCGTGCTGATGCTCGGCGTCGCTGGGCAGGTGCAAAGTGCGAGCACGCTGTCGTTTTCGCAAGCTGGCCCCGGTGCCGTCACGCGGACAGTACAGAGCAAGCTCCGGGAAGTGTTCAGCGTTTTGGACTTTATCCCAGCAGCAGAACACGAAGCGATTACAGGAAAGACCAGCACGTACGATTGCGCGCCTAATATAAATGCAATGCTTTCTGCTTTGCCAAATGGTTCCGCCGTGTATTTCCCGCCTGGCAAATATGTGATTCTTTCGTCTATCTCTAATCAAGCCAAAAAGTTTGATTTTATCGGTGCCGGATCCTCGTCAACAGTAATACAAAACAATGGAACAAGCCACGCTTTTAATATCCAAGTTTCTTATTATGTTACGATTAAAGGGCTACAGATTAGCGGCAGCGTTTCCTCTTTGTGTGGCATTTATATTTCTGCCCCACATTGCCGTGTTATAGATTGTTTTATTGGTAACAACGGTACTCACGGGATTTATGTTGCACCAGGTCAATGGTGCATAGATATTTTTCACGTTACTTGTTTTCAGAACGGTGGCGATGGTATTTTTCTAGACGGCGGCGGCGAGGGCCTCAACGTTGTCAACATTGATTCCTGCATTTTATGGCTTAACAACGGGAATGGGGTCCGGCTCGCCGGCACATCAATCAGAATTACTAACTGCACAATCGAAACCAACGTGCTGGCAGGAGTCAGGCTGCATAGCCTTATCTCAACGTCGTGCATTACTATTAGCGATAATCATTTTGAGCATAACAAGCACGGGGCTATTCATTTTCTAGTTAACAGCCTTATTGCTTATGTAGAAATATCGGCGAACTACTTGTATGACGTAACTGGAGGCGGCGGAGCTACTGATCTGCTTGGCACATCTGCTGGAATTATTCGGGCGACTCTGGATCCAGGTGGAATTGGCGACATATCGTGCATTACAGTTTCTGGCACAAATAGGTTTGAGACAAACCTGCGTCGTACGCACTTTGCTAATCTAATCTCTCACGGCGGTGAGTTTGGCAAAAGCCTGATTCAGGCTTGGTCTATAGCTGACACGGTGTCGCCAGATGGTTTGCATGTTGATCCCGGATTTGCATCTATTGACACTCGCTTGGCAAAAATTGCGCTACCAGGGAAGATTTATTCTGCTGGGGATCAAGGGTGGGGATCTGGAATAAACTCTAGATCTGTTGAGCTTATTTCAACAGGTACTACGCCGATTTCTTATGATTTCAATTTGCCGCTACCCCATCTTGCAATTTTCAGAAAAGCTATAATTAAAATCATTACCAATTCCATTTCATACACGGTCAATTTTGGATTATATCGCTATGATTCGACTCCATTAGTTACTGGCTCAATTGAGCTGGTTGGCAGCTCGCAGACACATGGGCCGTTTAATCAAACCCAAGTAATTCAATCAAGCGTATTTCCATCAAATGCAGCGGCCGCTGCAACTTACAGACTTAACTATGGCAATAATCATCACTATTTCTTAAGAGTGACGGTGACAAATACTGGAGGCGGCAGCACTTTGCAATTCGACAGCCCTGTGATTGAATACTACACATAGATTTACTTTGTTTTAATACCCATGCCGCTCCAAAGGATCCCCGGCGCCATGGTGTCGGACTCGACGATCACTTCCACTGATGTTCAGGACGGCAGCCTCACTGGCGCTGACGTGCAAGACGGCAGCATCGCCGGCGCTGATGTGCAGGACGCATCGCTCACCGGCGCCGATGTCCAGGACGGCAGCCTCGGTCGCGCCGATGTCGGCGAGTCGATGATCCGCCTCGGCGCACAACAGGCGACGACCAGCGGCGTCTTCAAGGAGTCCACCGGCATCCCCTCCTGGGCTCGCGGCATCACCCTGCGCCTCTGATACGTCTTCACCAACGGCGCCGCCAGCATCCTTGTGCAGCTCGGCGCCGACGGCATTGGCGAGCCACCAGTGCCGAGCTGCAGTGCTTAAGCCGGCCGCCTTGGCCTGCAATCCTGAACACCGCCCTGAGATCTACGCCTGGATTTGCCGGCACAGGTCAGCTCGTTACTGTGCAGGGGTGCAGACGTCTTAGCGTGGACCCAGCGAGCATCCTTGCCCTCATCGGACTCGGCGGCTCTGGTGTCGCCGCGCTTTGGAAGATCGCCAACGGCCTGGGGCGATTTGAATCCCGCACCACCACCATCCTCGAGGGTGTGCAGACGATGCTGCAGGACCACGAGGCCAGGCTCCGAGACATCGAGCGGAAGACCTGATGAACCACCTCTCTGATTACGTCGCCCTGGCCATCGCCATCCACGGCGTCGCCCTGGTGGTGGTCAACATGACCCCCACACCCAAGGACAACAAGGCCCTCAACGATTACACCCGGCTCCTGGTGAAGCTCTACCGGGTGATCGAAGTGGCGGCCGGCATCATCAGCCCCAAGGTGAAGCGCTAGATCACCGTCCTGGTCTGGTGGTTCGGGTCGCTCTCATCGAGCGCCGAACTCCTAATTTGCTCCAAATTTGGCGATGGCTTGGTGTCCGCCGCCTCGAGCGACGCGATCCAGCTGTCGTAGGACTCGCGCATCGGGATCTTGGCCGGCAGCTTCAGCCACTTCCGCACCGCGATCGGACAACGCAAGAACACCGATGCGCCCTTGTCGTAAGCGATGAAGAACCGTCCGTTCGTGTCCTTTCCTGTCTCAACCGTGGTCGTTTGGCTGAGGTGCAGTCGTTCGCGCTTCATGGCTTGCAGGTGAGATACCAGCCGCCGCTGCCGCCAGGCATCCAGCGGGGATTCCAGTTCTTGCGGCTGTAGACCACGCCGGCGCCCTTGGTGGTGTTGGCATAGCCGCCGCCCACCAGGTAGGCCTCGCCGTTGGGGTCGTTCTGGATCCAGGCGGTGTCGGTGTAGCCGATCACCACAGACCAGTGTCCGCCGCCGCTGGGAGAGCTCACAGGCCCCTTGTGCAGCCAGCCGACGGCAACGGGCCGGCCCGCATCGATCTCCCGTTCCAGGGCCGCTGGGTTGCCGTTGGTGTGGAAGTCAGCCCTCAGGCCCAGGGACCGCAGCGCAGCCAGCTGGGCTTCGGCGCTCGTGGTGTCGCCGTACTTCTGGCGGATGGCGTTATAGGCATCGTCACCCACCACCTTCCCCCAGAACATGGCGAGCATGGCGCAGCTGGAGGAGAAGCACTCGCGGTAGCCGGTGCCGCTCTTGTTGTCGTTCTGGCTTTGCCACTTCACCGTCAGCGGGTTCTTCAACAGGGCCGGGCGCCGCAGCGGGCGCTCCTCGTCCATCAACGCGATCAGCCGCTCGCTGTAGGCCGGCAACGTCGCGTAGCCCTGCCGCTGGAGCTCCTTGGCGGCCTCCTCGCGGCTCGGCGCACGATTGATCCCCTTGTGCTCCTTCCAGTCCAGATACCACCGCTCCACCAGATACTTCACCGCCGCATCAAGCGACTCGAAATCAACGAACGAATCACGGATGGTGATCGTCTTGCCGTTCACCACCTCCTGCGTCTGCTTGCTGGTGCCAGGGCCCTTCAGCCCGAACGGGTTGTTTCTGCCGCTCATGTGCTTGCCCGAGCCGCTCTCGAGCCGCCATTGCGCCGCCACCAGCTCCGGATAGCGGCTGCCATGCTTCCGCGCCGCCGCTTCAATGCCGCCCCAGGTGTTGTCGATGTCGCCGCCGTTGCGCCAGTCATCAACCCAGTCGGCAGATTCAGCGAGCAGCCCTGGGTCGACGTCTTTGATGTGGCGGCCGAGCTTTGTGATCGCATCCTTCTGATGCGGAAGGCCCTTGTAGTTGTCCCAGAACTGCAGCCATCGCTGATCAGTGAACTGGACTTCCTCGATCGGCATGATGGGAACAGCTCTCCACCCATGTAACCGTGGCAAACCACGATCTCCGAGAGGTGTTGGAGGACATCCACGCTGAAGTGGCGCATGGAATCCTTGATGACCTCCGCAATGGCGACAAGAACGCCCGCCGCGAGGCGCTCCAGCTGCTGAAGCAGAACGCCATCACGGCTGCCGCCATGCCAGAAACACCCACGGCCGATCTGGCGCGCATGTCCGGCAAGCTCAACTTCGCCGAACTGGAGCAGAAGGTCAAAGTGGTGCCGATCCGCCCGCCTAGCGCCGCCTGACACCGCCGTAAGCGGCGCTGCGGGCCATCGGCCTGAACCCCAGGGCCAGTGCATCCACGCTGGCCCCTGTCTCGTCCATCCAGGCCTGCCTGGACCAGTCCTCGATCTCGTCGGCGCGCTGCTGCTGCGCCTTCACCTGGTCCTGGGCAGCGGCCTCCACGAACCATGCACAGCCGATCGCCAACGCATCGATGCGGTCGTAGTAGGTGAGGCAGCCTCGATCCGCTGTGATGCGACTCATCTGGTACATCAGCGACCGCTGGTGGCCGGTATCAGGGTCGCGCTCCGCACCGCTCCAGTCCTTCTGGATCAGCTCGCTGTTGAACACCAGCCGGTGCTGCTGGCTCAACGGGCCGAGCACATCCACGATCCGCTTCTCCTTCTGCCCGGCGCTCCTGGGAGGCTCCTCCACCGTGCAGGGCCAGATGCGCTGCATCACGGGCTTCAGCAGCGCGGCGAACATGCCATCGCCGTAGTTCGGCTCCGGGATGACGTAGTTCACCTTCCACCGCTTGGCGACGTTCGCCAGGTGGACCAGCACCTCCTCCTCATAGCCGCGGGTGGTGCCGCCGCTCTCGAGCACAAACAGGTTGCCGTTCAGCTCCGCCACCACAGCCCACGCCAGCTCGTCGCTGCCGCGGCCGGACGGGTCAATGGCCAACACGCACCGCCAGGTCTCTTCCTGGGGCAGCCAGCCCTGGATCACGGCCGGCGAGTGGTAGTAGCGGTCCGCGCCAAGCCCCACGCACGGGATGGACTGGATCCGGTACTCCGTTCCCGACGACCACGCCACCACCTCCGGCAGCGCCTTGCCGTCCAGCGGCAGCACGATCAGGTCACCCAGGCGGATTGGGTAGCGATCCAGGGTCGACAGCCGGCAGTTCAGCTGGAACTGCAGCTGCACCGACGCCCTGGTCATCCGCATCTCACGGTTGAGCAGCTCCTCATGGCCGAAACGCTCTGGATCGGTCGGCTGCCCCACCAGCGAGGGGTCTTCTTCGACCTCAGCGGCCATCACAGGGTCGATATGACCCTCGTAGCAGTCCCACTGGTCGGCGTCATTCGGGTCTGGATACCGCGCCGGCCAGTAGCGGATCGAATAATTCCGCTCCCTCACCAGCCGCAGGTACAGCGACGTCTCGAGGTGCGGCGTACCCAGGAACTGGATCATCCGCGGCAGCTCCTGGCCCTCATCCGGCTTGAGGATCGCCTCCAATTCGGTCACGGCCGCGGCCAGACGCTCCTGCTTCAGCGGCGTGATCGAGTTGTTGAGGGTCTCGATGTCGTCCGGGATGGCGATCGTGCAGCGCTTGCCGGTCAGCGACGGCGACAGGATGCCCACAGCGCGGACACTCGGGCTCTGATCCACCACCGCAGGGCCCACATCGAACGCTCTGGTGCTGCTCCGGCCGTCGTTGCGTGGCTCCAGGCACCGCAGGATGTCGATGTCACGGATACACCGCGCCATGAACGTGGTGATCTCCAGCGCTTTCTCCGCCGTGGAGCCCGGGATCAGCACCTTCTCGTTGAACGGATCGATCCGCAGCCGGTGCAGGGCCCTGGCCGCGGCGATCGTCGACTTCGCCACACCGCGAAAGCCCACCGTGATCTGGCGCGAGGGGCCGTTCTCCTGCCAATCGCAGATCCGCAGCTGCTGTTTGGTCGGCATTTCGGCCAACCCCAGCTCTCGCAGGATGTAGCAGAAGAAAAACGGGAACCGGCCAGCACCCAGCTCCGGCGGGATCGGAGTCCAACTCAAGGGGAAACCCCTCCCACCACAAGGGCAGAAGGGGTCTCCGACCAACCACCAGCGCATCCGCCTTTAAGGAGCGCAGGCGGACCTCCCAGCACCACCTGGGTGGGCATGTGGACCTTAGCCAGCCACATAGGCCTCGTTCACCTCAGTGGTGTTCGGGTCATCGCCCTCGAATTCACCCTTCTTGTTGCGTGCGCGCTTCGCGGTCTTCGCCGCTGGGGCAGGGCAAGCACCTCCACAAGGCGATGCCAGCGCCGCTTCAGCTGCGGCCACCACGTCATCAGGAACATCAGAGCCAAACCCAAACAGACCAAGGCGTTCCCGCTCTGTATTTGGCAAGTACACGGGTGTAGAGCAGTTCACTTCAGGCTATCGGCATGGCCCGGTTCACTCCAGTGAGTCCCTGAACTGCTGCATCAACATCCCGCGTCGCTGGGGGCTGCCCACTGAAGCGACGTAGGGGTTGATCAGGTAGTAGGAGTCGCCGGTGCGGACGTTGTAGACGTGCGACACGAGCATCGCCGCCCTGAGCCGGCTGATCGATGTGGTGCAGTTGCTCTGCTGAATCCCCATCTGCTCCGCCAGTCCCCTGGCTGTGGTCTTGATGCGACCACTACGCCAGTCGGCATTGCTGAGCATCGCCACCAGGACCGCCAGATCCCGTGGCTGCAGCCGCTTCTCCTTCAAGGCGAGCACTGCGTGTTCGTAGAGCTCTGTCGTGAACACCATCACGAAGTTCTCAGAACCGTTTTTCCTAGGCTTCATCGGTCGGCACCTGCTCTGCTGACGGGCCCCGGCGGTCATAACGACCGCGTTATACCTCCCTCTGGATCCGACCCAGTGGGGGGAAGGGGTTTGCCCTTGCTACATATAACAGACTTATACACCCCTGTAGAACAACCCAGTCCACCACTAGAAAAATCCAGATTCCCTCTGATCTCTCTACTGGACAGTCAGAAGAAGATCCACGCCAATCCCAGCGCAGCCCACCCACCCCGCCTGCGGACGTCGCCAGTCCCGCGCTCCACACCCCGGACTCCGCTACACCCCCGACGTCCTCCACCAGGGTGGGCACCACCCAACACCATCCCGACCCAAGCCCCGCTCCACCCCCGTATCGGTCCTGTCTCGATCCGTCCCGACCCAGGGGCCGATTTTTGGGTCGCGTCTTGTGGTGGGGTGCCCAGTACGTGCGGTCGACAGCTCCCCCCCTGTACCCCCTGCCTTTTCTGCTGGTGGCGGCTGGGCCTGCGGGCCCTGGATGCGGGCCGCCTGCGGCCTGGCGGCGGAGAAGCTAGGCGGGGCCTGGGTGCTCAGCGGATTGCACATCCGCTGCGGCGGTGGCTGCTGGCTTGTCAGGGGCTGGTGTGGTCCAGGTGGTTGCACCGCTGGGCCTGCGCCGGTAGGCTGGCGCCACGGGCAAGTGTGAAGACTTGTTACAGGTTGGCAGGTGCCCCACCGGCAGGACCACGCCGCCCCCGTGGAGCTGAGGCAGGATGAGGGCAAGACCGCCACGGGGCTGTAGCGCACTGCGCCAGGGCCGCGGCGATCTGACCAACCACCACCGCACCTAGACAGATGAACAGCACCACCACCGCGCCTGCGGCCGCACTGGCCGTGGGCTGCATCCTTCCGACTGCGCAGCTGGCGTGGGACCGGGAGGACTGGGTGGAGTCCTACGAGGACTGCACCTATGAGCGCTCAGTGATGTGGGCGACTGATGCGCGGGGTTGGCTGTGCGTTGAGGACCTGGTCCGCCTACTGGAGGACCACGGCCGGACGCTGGCTGATCTTGCGGATGACCTTGATGCCTGCGCGGAAGCGGGGCATGAGGTGGCCGATTTCAGGCACGCGGGCCAGGCACTGACCTGGCTGGGGTACTGATGCGGGCCGCATCACTGGCGGCCTACGGGCTGGCCCTGGGGCTGGCCCTGGGCTGGCTCCATAAACCGCTAGCGCCTGGTGCGCCTGACCGGCCCGAGCTGGGGCTGATCCGCGGGCGTGCGATGCCCGCTGAATGGCCCGGCCCTTGACCCTCTCCCGGAGCTGCTGCGGCGGCTCCCTGAGGGGCTCACCCCTCGACCAACCACCACCAACTGACCATGGACAACTTCAACGACAGCACGCCCGCCGTGTGGGACCCCACCACCGGCCGCATCTACACCTTCCTCGACCGCGACGGCCGCAGCTTCTGGGGCGGCGAAACGCTCGAGGAGATGCGGGCCCAGGGACACATCAGCGAGCAGGCCTACACCCTGCCCACCATCGAGGCCCTGGAGCTCGAGGAGCAGAGCAACCGCAAGCGCTATTGCACCGGCCCGCGCCGTATCACCCAAGAGCGCTACGAGGAACTGCTCAACTGCCTGCCGCCTGAGCGCTGGACTCGTGGCGTCGGTTACGCCTCCTTCCGCATCTCCGAGCGACTCACCGGAGCGATCGCCACCTTCTGCGTCCGCGTCGGTGACAGCTACTACACCCTCAACGAACACGAAGACACCAGCCACGCGGAGCTGTTCAAAGCCTGCATGGCGTTCGACGCCCCGATCGAATCCGCCGCGGCCATCGCTCGCCGCTGCTGCATCGGCTGACTTCAGCACCGAGCCCCTGGGCCCCTGGCCCTCGGGTTCCCTGCTGGGTTCACCCAGCGACCAACCACCACCACCCGCCCATGTACGCAACACGCACCCAAGGCCGACCCAACGCCACCCGTAAGCCGCAACGGCTGACCATCACCGTCTCCTACGCCCTGTTCGCTCGCATCGAAGCGCGCGCCATTGAAGAGGGGCGCAGCCTTTCCAACCTCTCCGCCTATCTGCTGGAGCGCGCTGTCTCTGATCTGGAGTCGTTCTGATGAAGAACCACGATCCGGCTCTGGCAGCGCTGGTGCTGCTCGCTATCGCCGCCCAGGCCCTGGCCGTCGCACTGCGCCCGCTGCTGGCTCACGCCCTGGCCCTGCTGTTCACCGTCTGCGGCTGGCGGCCCGCCGCGGCCACCACACCCCCGCCGATCACACCAACCAAAGAACCGCCCGCACCGGTGCGCAGCAAGGCGCCACGGCGCCGCACTCGCAAAGCACTAACGCCCGCGGTTGCCTGATCACAGGAGGACTCGACCCATGCAAATCACCATCAACCACAAGGAGGCAGCGCTGATCGCTGAGCTGCTCCGCCCACGCGCGCATCTGCTGAGCGAACTGCTCGAGGTGCAGATCCAGGCCTGCGAGCCCGGCGACGACACCTGGGCCGATACCCAGGACGCCCTGCGCGTCGCCCATGGCGCACTGCTCAAGGTGCGCAACGCCCAGGCGCTGGAGGGCCACGGATGAAGACGTGGTTCAGACGGGCGCTCACCGTGGCCGGCATCGTGCTGGCGCCGGTGGCCGCCCTTTATCTGCTGGCTGTGGCGCCGCTGATCGCCATGTTCGCCCTGCCCACCTATCTGCTGTGGGAGTTCCTGCGCAATCCCGTCAGCAGAGACCGCGAACGACGCGCACGCGCGAAGGACGACGCCTGCGTCGAGGTGCTGATCCGGATGCACCTGATCGCCCACGGGCTGCCGGCCACACCGGCGAACCGCGCTCGGGTGCTCGCTGGTCTGAGCCGTTCAACAGCACGCCGCAGGCCACGCCGATGACACCCTCTGTTCACAACGTCGCCGGCCTGCTCGGCGGCCTGCGCAAGGCGTCCAAGCGGTCGACCTTCGATGGCGGGATGCCCCTGGTGGCCGCCGAGGCGCTGCTCTGGATCTACAGCGGCATCGATCACGTCTCCGATCTGCAGAAGTGCATGGGGATCGATCACGCCCGGGTCAACCGGGCCCTGTGCCTGCTGCGCGGCCGCGGCCGCCGGGACAAGGGCCGCTGGATCGAATCGCCGGTGGCGCTGGTGCGGGTCACCAACCACCCACACCGGCGCGGTTATCGGCTGGAGCTGACAGAGGAGACCCAAGCCCTTCTCGATAGTACATTTGCACCCATCAACACGGCTGGAGAGCTTTGAGAATGCGTCTTGTTTTATTGCTCTCGGTTGAAATACCCAGGCGCCAGACGTGGCAGCACTTCGCGGCCTATGGGGAGCAGAACGCCGGCAGGGCCTGGGTTTCTCTCCAGGCGTGCGAGAGTCCTAGGACACACCTGCGAGACCCCGGAGAACCGTGGATCTGGATCAACTGGCAAGGGCTCTTGATGTTTTCAAGACTCTGGACCCGGCTCAGCTGCCGGCGCATCGCATCCGTCTGTTCCTGGAGATCGCCGAACGAGCGCCGGTCGAATACAAGGAGCTCGAGGCCCGGCTGATCACCAGCAACGCCTCCATCAGCCGCGGCGTTCAGGCCCTGAGCGATGGCAAGGACAACGGCCAGCCAGGCCTTGGCCTGGTGGAGGCCTACCCCGACCCCGCCGATGGCCGTCGCTTCCTCGTGCGGCTCACCACCAAGGGCAAGCACCTGATCAATCAGCTGCGGGCCCTGTGACCAACCACCACCACATCCCACCCCATGGCAGTCCGCAAGATCGCGGACGGATGGATCGCCGACGTCACCGTCGACGGCATCCGCCGCACCCGTAAGGCGAAAACCAAGGCCGACGCCCTGGCCAAGCAGAAGGAGTTGCTCGAGCAGGTCGCAGCCAGGCCCGCCAGCAACCGCAGCAGCGGCACCGGCATCACCATCAGAGATGCCCGCAACCTCTCCATGCGCATCCGCTGGAAAGGGCTGGCCTGGGAGCGTACCGCCGGCATCTACAGCCAGCACGCCGCGGAATTCTTCGGGGAGGCCACCCAGCTCGGTTCGCTGGGGGCGCCCGACATCGAGCGATGGCGGCAGCATCTGCTGGACAGCGGCAACCGCCCCGCCACGGTCAACAAGAAGGTCAGCTGCCTGCGGGCGATGTTCGAGGACGCGGCCCTGCATGGCCACATCCAGCAGAAGCCGGTCGTCCCCCAGCAGCTGAAGGTCCGCAACACCAAGGACCGGGTGATCAGCAAAGAGGAGCTCGATGGCTTCTGCCGGGTGCTGCGCGCCATGGGCGAGCCCGAGATGGCCGACATCCTGGTGCTGCTCACCCTCACCTGCACCCGCTGGTCAGAGATCGAGCGGCTGCGCGGCGAGGACGTGGACCTCGAGCGGAACCTGATCACGTTCTGGAAGACCAAGAACGGCCACCCGCGCACCATCGCCCTGGGCCCCAAGGCGCGGAGCATCATCGAGGGCTATGTGCCGCCGGTGCCCCGGCAGAAGGTCTTCAGCGTGGCCTACTGGCGCGCGCGTGAGCTGTTCGATCGAGCCAAGGAGCAGCTGGGCCTGGCCGGTGATCGGGCGCTCACCATCCACTGCACCCGCCACACCGGCGCGACGCGCATGGCGCAGGCCGGCGTGCCCCTCCAGCAGATTCAGGCCTATGGCGGCTGGGCATCGCTGGCTGCGGTGCAGCGGTACATGCACCTGCAGACCCATCACCTGACCGCCTGCACCGCTGCGATCGAGGGCTGAGGCCCTACTGTGGGCGCCGTCCGCAGAACCGTCTCAGGGTGCGGATTGGTTGCGGATAGATGCTTAACAATGCAACTGCCGCAACCAGCCAAATCCCTGAGATCGACTGCGGCGCAAGGGGGGAGCATGGCGGAAATGGTATACGCAGCGGACTTAAAATCCGAATTTTTGTACTACACCCCCGCAGAGCATCCGCCAGGACTGGAATTCCACCGATAGATCTGGGCTCTACGGGGGTGTGGTGGATAAATTGCAGAAAACGCCCTGTTTTCGGTGGCTGATGCAACCCGCATTTTGTCCACCTCACCTTTTGCAGAGGAAATTGCCCGAGAACGGGCACAGCAACTGGAGGCCGAGAGCCGGGGCCAGAGCATCCGCAGAACCCTTCAGGTTGCGGGCCGCGAGCGCGCCACCGAGTACGGCCGACTCCTGTTCCAGCAACAGGCCGAACGGGTGGGGGATGCCCTTGATGCCCTGTTCGGTCGACTCCTGCGGAAACAATGCGCGGCCGGCCCCCACTACTGCGCCCTGCCGGCCCTGCTGGTCTTCAAGGACAAGGGCCCCAGGCCGATCGCATCGTTGGCGCTCGGCACCGTCCTTGATCGGCTGAGCCAGCGCCGCCCCTACCGGGAGCTGGCCATCGCCATCGGCCGCGAGATCGAAGACGAGGTGCGGGCCATGAAGATCCAGGCGAAGGACCGCGATCTGCTGCGCGTGCTGAAGAAGCGCAGCGGCGGCCGGCGCAAGGAGGTGGTGGGCAAGTGGACCATGGAACTGCTGCACCTGGGGCAGGAGGCCTGGAGCACGCAGGACCGCTTCCACGTCGGAGGCCTGCTGCTCGATCTGGTGGTGGAGCACACCGGCCTGGTGCGTGTGGTGCAGCAGTCCCGCACCCGCCAGGTGGTGGAGCCCACGCCGGAGGTGCTGGCCATGATCAAGGCCAACCCGCCGCGGCCGATCCCGGTGCGCCGGCTGCCGATGCTGGTGGAGCCCAGGCCGTGGGAAGGGCTGCGCGGTGGCGGCCACCTGGACAACAGCTCGGCGCTGGTGGTGGCGCGGCGGCCGCTGGACCTGGCGCCATTCGAGAAGGCTGATCTCTCGCTGCAGCTGCGGGTGGTGAACGCCCTGCAGCGGCAGACCATGGTGGTCGACACCTGGATGGTGGAGCAGCAGCGCACCGCCTGGGATCACAACCTGCGCGGCCTGTTTCCGGTGCAGCGCGATCCGCTGGTGGCCCCGCCCGAGCCCGAGATCGACGCCGGCAAAGAGGCCTGGGCTGAATACCGCCGGCGGCGGGCCGAGGCCTGGGCCGATGAGAACGCCAACCGCGCCGCGCGGGTTCGGATTGAAGAGAGCCTGCGGCAGTGCGAATCGATCGCCGGCCGGCCCAGCTGGTTTGCCTACGAGCTGGATTTCAGGGGCCGGATCTACAGCTGCAACCGCTATGCCACCCACCAGGGGCCCGATCACGAGAAGGCGCTGATCTCCTTCCAGCAGGGCGAGGCCTGCGGCGAGCGCGGTTTCGAGTGGCTGCTGATGGCGGCGGCCGGCCACTACGGGCTGGGCAAGGCGAAGTGGGCGGAGCGGCTGGACTGGGGCAAGCAAAACCTCGAGCTGCTCACCGCCATCGCCGACGACCCCCTCGAGCGGCTGGAGCTGTGGCGCGGCGCGGATGATCCATGGCAGCTGCTGCAGCTGGCGCGTGCTGTGCGCCAGTGGCTGGCGGATCCGAGCATGCCGATCGGCTGCCCGATCCGGCTGGATCAGACGTGCTCAGGGGTGGGTATCGCCGCGGCGCTGCTGCGGGACAAGCGCCTGGCCCGGCACACCAACCTGATCGGCAGCACCCGGGCCGACATCTATCAAGCCGTTGCCGATCGGGTGATCCGGCTGCTGCGGCAGGAGGTGGAACTGGCCGGCGGCACCATCGCCCGACACGCGATCTTCTGGCTCGACTTCGGGATCGATCGCAGCCTGGCCAAAGGGCCGGTGATGACCACGATCTACGGCGCCACCCATCAGACGCTGATCGATGGGTTGATTGCTGCGGTGGAGGCGCGGCACGGCCAGGCCGATCTCTGGCGGCTGCAGGGGGATGTGCTGGCCCCGGTGCGCCACATGGCCCAGGTGATGCGGCAGGCCCTGAAGGATGAGGTGGGCCCGTGCCTGGCCCTGCAGGCCTGGCTGCGGGACGCCTCGAGGAAGGTGGTCAGCAAGCAGAAGGCCGTGGAGTGGACCGGCCCCACCGGCTGGCCGATGCGGCTGGCGGAGGAGCTGAGCGGAACGGTCAACAGCGGAACCGCCCTGGCGTCCCTGCCCAGGCAAGGGAGCAGGCGGGAGCGCCGGCCGGCGGGGGAGCTCAGCGCCCGGGCGACGAACCGCGGCATCACGGCCAACGCGATCCACTCGTTTGATGCGGCGCTGTGTCAGTCGATCGTCTCCACGGCCGAGATGCATGGCGCGCAGATCCTGACGAATCACGACTGCTTTGCTGTCGTTCCCGAGCGGGCCGAGTGGCTGCACGGCGAGCTGCACCGCCAGCTGCGGGAGATGTTCAAGGTGGACTGGCTGGATCTGATGGCTGCCGAGATCGCTTCCAACGCAAAGGTTCGCAAGTTGCGTCGCGCTCCGTACACGGGAGATCTCTGCCCAGGACAGCTGGGTTCCAACCCCTACTGCTTCTCCTAGGAGTCTCGTGGGCGACTCGTATGGGTTGACGACCAGTGAGTAGCCGTCTACGTTCTGCCCGTCTACTACAGACCCGTAGAGCAAATGCCGAAGGAGATCAAGGTTTCGCCGCAAGGGGAGCTGATGTGGGCCAAGGTGCTTCGCCCTGGCGTTGCGAACAAAGGCAAGGACAACGAGAAGGAGCAGTGGTCGGTCGACCTGCTGCTGAGCAAGGACGACGCCGAGGCCCAGGCCTTCGTGAAGTCGCTGAAGGAGGCCTTCATCGAGGCCCATGGCAGCAGCAGCCGGCCCGGCCCCAATGGGCTGCCCTACAAGACCTATCTGGATCAGAACGGCGACGAGACCGCGCTCTGGCAGTTCAGCTTCAAGCGCAACGTGCTGACCAAGCGCGGCATGGAGCTGCCCCCGCCGGCGGTGCAGGACGCCAAGGGAACGCCCTGGCCCGAGGACGTGCTGATCGGCAACGGCAGCACCGGGAAGGTGGCGTTCAGCCCCTGGAGCTGGACCAACCCCGAGGGCGGCAAGGGCGTGAGCCTGAACCTTGAGGCGGTGCGGGTGCTGCACCTGGTGGAGTACACGGCGCCCGACATGAGCGCTGTGTTCGGCGAGCCGGAGAAGGGCTACGCGCTCACCGGCAACGAGAAGCGCAGCCCCGCCGAAGGCCCCGTCAAGGAGGAAGCCGGCCCCAACTGGGACGACACAGAAGAGATGCCCTTCTGATGCAGTCCGCCGACTTCGAGCTGAACGTGCCGCTGATGTCGAAGGCCAGGCCCCGCTCCCCCAGGGGCGGCGGTCGGCCCTACATGCCCCCGGCCTACATGAAGTGGAAGGCGACGGTGCGCGCTCTGCTGGCTGAGTGGTGGTGCGAGCCACCACTGCAGCAGGTGAGCTGCCTGGTGCTGACCTTCCGCGGCCCGGCCCGTGGCGATCTCGACAACCTCGCCGGCGCGGTGCTCGACAGCGGCAACGGCCTGGTGTGGGCCGACGACCGGGTGAACGTGCTGCCTGCCATGGCGCTGCGCTTCACCCGGGCACCCAAAGACAAGCAATCGATCTACATGAAGGTGA
>Ga0129333_10003033_pt1 | contig 15713 bp, 6 predicted proteins | sample CPB6_08_DNA_FD_94474 | JGI IMG/M metagenome (GOLD analysis project Ga0129333, IMG submission 94474) | Freshwater to marine salinity gradient microbial communities from Chesapeake Bay, USA - CPBay_Sum_0.6_0.8_DNA | ecosystem: Environmental > Aquatic > Marine > Coastal | place: USA: Chesapeake Bay...
GACAGCGCCGATTTACAATCAAAATTATCGTGCTCGTCGACCAATCATTGAGTTTGAGCCTGATTTACAACTATTTAATTTCGGAAGAGAGTTTATCGGCGATGTTGATTTTTTTGACACCTCTCAAACTGATGCATTTGGCACTGAAATTACAACTAATTTTGCAGGAAGAACCAATCTTAGTTATCAGGGAAAAACTTTAACCACCGGAAAAAAGATTATATTCAGCAATGATATTAATCCGGAAGTCAGAAAAACGATTTACTTAATCACTGTGGTTACTTTAAACAGTGTTCCTACTGTGCTTTTATCTCCTTATCTGACGGCGTTAGATCATCAAAATATAAAAATCATTGATGGTGATCATAAAGATAAAAACTTTTATCTACTTGGTGATGATTGGACACAAGCACAAATTAAAACCTCAACCAATCAATTACCATTATTTGATGTAGTTGATAATAATTTTAATAGTTTTTCGGAATTATCTTTGTCGTCGTTTTCTGGAACACGACTATTTGGTTACAAAGTCGGAACCGGTGTTAACGATACTGTATTGGGTTTTCCACTTTCTTATAAATCGATTAATAATATAGGCGATATTGAGTTTTCTAACCATTACGAATTGGAATCTTTCCAATATTTGGAAAATCAAAAGTTCGTTGATAAAAGAGTTGCATCAGGGTTTTTAGTTAAAAACAATACTCGTACTGATCGAGTAAAGACAAATATTTGGACCACTGTTAATAGCTTAACTAAACAATATCAGCAATATACTGTTTACGCCGATGGCAATACCAGTGCATTTAGTTTTAAATTAACACCGACCGATCAATCGCAATTAGAAACAAATTTAAAAGTTTATGTTGATGGTATTTTAAAAAATTCTGATCAATATGATTTGTTAATTAGCAATTCAACATTGATAACATTCCCAACACCTTTAAATACTGGATCTAAATTAGATGTTTTAATTTACAGTAATAATTACGACGTTAAAGCATTTTATCAAATCCCCAAAAATTTAGAAATTAATCCATTAAACAAAGATTTTGAATATATTACATTAGGACAAATTAGAAATCATACTCGACAGATATTTTCTGAACTAAACGATTTGTCTGGGATCGAACTAGGCAGTAATAATTCAAAAGATTTAAATTATAAAAACATTGGCGGAACTATTTTACAACATGCATCGCCGTTGGTCTATGCTAACTTATTTTTAACACACGATAGAGCTAATTTTGTTGATGCTATTCATTATGCTCAAAGGGAATACAGTAAATTTAAAAATAGATTTTTAGAACATGCAGCTAAAATCAATGTTCAAAGCAAAAATCAAATCGTCAATGCAGTTGATCAAGTACTAGAAATTATTAACTCGTCTAAAAACTTAGATAGTCCTTGGTACTACAGCGATATGGTTCCGTTTGGCAAAGATTATAACGAATTTGTATATCGTGTACTTGACGTTGATATTCGTAACTATTACATTGAAACAATTTTCAATGATCAAATAAGTAGTAATCGTGCAGTATTGGTATATCGTAATGGAATACAATTAAGAAAAGATATAGATTATTCTTTCTCGCAGACTATACCATCAATCGTATTAGCTGATAACTTTGCAGTTAGTCTCGATGACGAAATTAAGATAGTAGATTATAATAATACTGACGGAAACTATATTCCTGAAACACCATCCAAGTTAGGTATATATCCAAAATTTGATCCAAAAATTTATATCGATGATCGATACATAACTCCTACCCGTGTTATCCAAGGGCATGATGGTAGTATAACTCCTTGTTTCAATGATTATAGAGATCAAATGTTATTGGAATTAGAATTAAGAATTTTCAATAATATTAAAACTAAATTTGACGAAGATGTACGATCGGTATTGCATAATATTAAACCTGGCAAGTTTAGAGAAAATATTTACTCTCTAGACGAATATGATCGTGTATTATCAAAATCATTTTTAAAATGGCTAGGATCAAATCAAGTTGATTATGTTAATAATCTGACTTACGAAAATAGTAATGGCCGTACATGGAATTATAAACGTTCAGGAAGTATATTTGACGGCGAACTCTTGCCTGGGCATTGGAGAGGTATATTTCATTACTTATACGATACTGATAGACCCAATACACATCCCTGGGAAATGTTAGGGTTCAGTGTTAAACCTTCTTGGTGGGAAGACACATACGGACCGGCACCGTATACTGGTGGCAATAAAGTATTATGGGACGATCTCGAACAAGGACTTATAAAAAGTGGAGATCGTGCCGGCATTGATCTAAGATTTGCTCGTCCTGGACTTTCTAATTGTATCCCAGTTAACGAGTTTGGTGAACTTAAATCACCTAATCAATTTTTAATTCAATCTTTAAATTCAACTAGTACATCAGCAGTTTGGGCAGTAGGAGACCACGGACCAGTTGAAACTGCTTGGAGATTGAGCAGTGATTTTCCTTATGCTGTACAATTAGCATTAGCATTAACCAGACCGGCAGAATATTTTAGTTTGTTAATTGATAATCGTCGATATTTTTACGATAATGATCTAGACCAGATATTATTTGACAATTCTAAAGATCGTTTACGTCCAGAACAACTGTTAATAAATGGATTAGACAGCAGTGGTAATATTAATCGAATTGCCGGGTATACTAATTTTATATCTGACTATTTAACTGGGCAGGGCATTTCTGGGTCAACTTATCTTAAAGATTTAATTAACAGTGTTGATGTACGATTAGGATATCGATTGGCTGGATTCTCGGATAAAAAGAATTTAAAAATTTATGTAGAACAAACCAGTCCCGGAAGTACCAATGATTCTATCATAATACCCGAAGAAAATTATCAATTATATCTACACAAATCTGCACCTAATCGTAGAGCTAGTTATAGTTCAGTTATTGTTAAAAAAACCCCAACCGGTTATACAGTAGAAGGCTACGACTACAATAGTCCTTATTTTATAATTGTACCGAGTCGAGTCAGTAATGAGTACACAATTATTCGTGGAATAGAAAAAACTGCAAAGGTATATCAAGATTTTCAGTCAATATATCTAACTATACCTTACGGATTTGAATTTCAAAATCGACAACAATTAGTTGATTTCTTAGTGAGCTATCAACGATATCTTATAAGTTTAGGATTTACATTTAATGAATTTGATGAAGATTTAAAACGTGCTCGAGATTGGATATTAAGTGCAAGCGAATTCTTAACCTGGAGCGAACAGGGTTGGGGAGAAAATAGTGTCATTGTATTAAGTCCCTGTGTTGGAAAACTTACACTAATCGATAACAATTCAACTGTTGATGAAATCAATGGAAAATGGACAGGATCGAGACTGCTAGATCAAAACTTCACTGGTATTGATAATATTAACTTTGATGTTATTCGAGATAACGATAGTTTTGAAATACAAACACTCAATGACAGAATCATTGGTTTAGCTGATTTAGCAATGGTGCAATATGAACATGTTTTGATACTGGATAACGAAACAGTATTCAATGACGTCATTTATAATCCTGAGCTAGGTAATAGACAATACCGTTTAAAAATATCTGGGGTTAAATCGGGCAACTGGACTGGTAGACTAAATGCTCCTGGCTTTGTGTTTAACAACGGAGAAATAGAAGAATGGAGTCAAGGTCGAGATTATTTCAAAGGTGATCTTGTAACATTTAAAAATAGAATTTATAGTGCTTTAGAATTTATTCCGGCTTCCGAATCTTTTAAATTTGAGTACTGGAGTTTAAAAACTGATATCAGTACAACTCCCGAATTATTAATTAACTTTGCTGGAAATGCACGTAAATTTTTAAATATCTACGATGTTGATGCTGATTACTATGACATTGATTTAGAAGAATACAGTAACAATTTAATCGGATTCAAAAATAGACCATACCTTGACGATTTTTCTCTAGATGCTAAAACTCAAGTTAAATTTTATCAAGGATTTATTAGAGAAAAAGGAACCGCCAATGCTGTTCGAGCTTTAACTCGAGCAACCTTTAATAAAATCACTGGTGATATAGATTTTGCCGAAGAATGGGCTGTTAGAGTTGGAACTTATGGAGCTGTAGATAATCAAAAAACAGTAGAAATGATCGTTGAGGAAAAAATAAACACCGGGGATCCTTTTGGTGTTGAAATTATTGTACCCGGTGATACTCCCACTGAAAACTTTAGATCTTATCTCCCTAATCAATTGTATGATGCACCGTTAAACTTTGATTCTAAGCTATTTGTTAATAGAGATCCACAAACAGGAATTTATGATCAAGATTTAACCAATGCTGGATTTATTAAGGAAAGCGAAGTCGACGCAGTTGTATTTGATTTGGCTACATCCACAGAACAATTAAATTCTTTAATCAGCAATATTGGTATTGGTTATACAGTTTGGACTGCAAAAGATTTTACAGGACAATGGAATATATTTCGTGTTATTGGTACAGATCACCAAGTTGAATCCATTGGTTATGGGTTAGATAATACCTGTCAGATTACTACAGCAGACAAAAACGACTTAACAGTCGGAGAAACTATTATTGTTAAAGGTTTCGATCCATTATTAGATGGAGTGTATCATATTATTAGTCGAGATAGTGATACAGCCTTTACAGTAAGAAATACCGATTTGCAATCTTTATATTTGTCTGAGGCCGGTACTCTTGAATCAACTGGTATTTTATATAAATTATCTTCTTTGAAGTTTAATAAATTAACTGATGTAATCGGAGAATCGTTATCTGACGGTTCGATTGTCTATTTAGAAAATTCTTCGGGATGGAGTGTTTACGAAAAAATAAAACCGTGGAATTGGGTATCTTCTTTTAATGGAAATAAGACCGACAATAATTGGGGAGCTACTACAACAATATCTGGAGATCAAAGTATTGTTGCTGTTTCGGTACCGTCAACATCAAATTCCATAGTTGAATACTATAATATCTCAATTCCTAATAATATCTATTATAAATCATTGTCACCATTGATTGCCAATAGTACTAACTTTGGATTTAGCCTAACACAAGCTGAACAAAGATTATTTGTTTCCAGTAAAACCGATGATTCAAATCCGGCAACATTTGATAGAAACTATATTGCGGTTTACGATTATTTTACTAATCGATATAATGTAAATCAAATTATAACTGGAGCAAACAATCATAGCGAGTTTGGGTATAGTCTTAGCGCCAGCGAAGACAAAAAATGGCTTGCTGTCGGAAGTCCAGCAGATAACACTGTATATGTTTATAAATTAATCGATATCGCATCTCACCAACAGCAATTTACATCTACAAATGGATTGGCAACCTATACCGTTGATTGGACGCCCAGTGATATAGAATCATTGAGGCTGTATCGATTTAACGATCAACGATATTTACTTCCTGGTGTTGATTTTACTATTTCAGGAACCACACTGACCTTTACAGTTGCGCCAACAACAACTGGGACATTTTATATAATTGAGGATGGTCCCTATTATAAGTTACAAACAACAATTACACCATCAGACGGAGTTGTTGGAGACAGATTTGGCGACAGTGTTCGATTGACTGGCGATGGAAGACAATTGTTTATTTCGGCACCTAATAAATCTACTTCAGCAGGATCAATTTATGTATTTGATAGAACAGTAGAAGCATTTATTAGTGTGTCTGGACAGGATACCTTTAATACTGTAAGAACTTTAACTAACTTATTCTATGACGTTCGAGTTGATGGAAATTATAAAACTTTAACTACAGATTTTACTAAACCCAGTGGCACATCTATTAAATTTAATGTTCCTTTCGAAAAGACCAGTCGTGTTGAAATTGAAAGTAACGGCTGGTTACCAATACAAAAAATAAATGCTAATCTAGTACAGAACAATTCTAAGTTTGGACAAGCATTAGATATATGCAGTATTGGATGCAATTTGTATGCAAGCCAGCCCGAGTACTCAACTACACTATACAATAAAGGTATAGTGTCAAGATTTGTTAATATTCCGATCAACAATAACGAAATATTAGGATCTGTGATTGCAAATGTTAACAGTGTAGTATCTGTTAACGATTCTATTAGAATCAACGATCAGGAAATCACATTTACAGCCACAACCTTGCAACACGTAGTCAGCCAAATTGGAAATAAAATCACTGGTGTTACTGTTTCTATTGTTGGTGGTAATAGATTAAAAATTGTTAACGATCCGTCAATATCGCTTCGTCCCTTGACTATATTGCCCGGTGTAACTGCTAATACAACACCAACGGCAGAAAAATTAGGATTATTAGTCTTTCAACATCAACAAACATTATACAAACCAGATTCCTACGATAACCAATCTTTTGGTTTAGTGGTAAAAGTTAATAGAAACGCAAATCAAATTTTAATTTCAGGACAAGGCGGATTCAATGACATATATAGAACGTTTGATGCTGAGTATAAAGAGACAACATTTGATGTAGATTCTACTACATTCTATGATCGTACTATCAATACCGGTAATGTTTATGAATACGAATTATTGGTAAATTATGATAATACATCTGGTTTAGAATTTATTCAAAAAATAACTCCCAGTGTTATTTCTAACGGTGATAATTTTGGAAAAAATATTTTAGTGACCGATCAAAAATTAATTGTTCTTTCGAAGAAAGATTCGCAATTGGGTAAAGTAGATATTTTTGACAATGTGAATCAAGCGCAAGGGTGGAATTTAGTAAGAAGTCAAGATCCAATTGTGGACTTGAACAGTATCGGTACTTTATATCTTTATGACAAGCGTAAAAATGTTATCATAAGTTATTTAGATAATGTTGATCCTTTAAGAGGCAAAGTACTCGGTCCAGCAGAACAGGAAATCGATTATCGTGCTGCATTTGATCCTGCAGTTTATAATGTAGTTGATGGAATTAACATTTCATCTTCGGGAAGATATTTTTGGTCTAACTTGCATGTAGGTCGTGTATGGTGGAATCTTGATACTGTTCGTTATGTTGAATATCAGCAAGATAATATTAAATTTAGATTTGATAACTGGGGTAAACTATTCCCGGGATCGTCAATTGATATTTACGAATGGGTCGAAAGTCCTGTATTGCCCAGCGAATATGTCAACAGTGGATTATCGGGTGTACCAAAACACCCCGACAATAGTGCCTATACCGAAATACAAATCGTAGATACACAAACAGGTTTATTAAAAACACGATACTATTTTTGGGTAATTAATAAGATAACTGAAATTCCCGGAAGAAACATCAGCATCGCAGGAATTAAGAATATCATCGAACAACCATTACAGCAAGGAATACCTTATGCTGCAATACTAGACGATCATTCATTAGCTCTATATAACTGCAGACAGTTTTTAACAGGTGAAGATATTGTACTTAAGATAATCGGAAACACAGAAAAACAAGATTTACCTGTACACAACGAATGGCATTTACTGAAACAAAATGATGTTGATGTTGTTCCTGAATTTATCGTTGACAAAATGTTTGACAGTATTATTGGGGAAATGAACATCGAAGTTAACGGAGTAACAGTTTCTAAATCAATACCCGACCAGTTGTTACCACAGAATAAACGCTATGGTATCGCAATACGACCACGACAAAGTATGTTTGTTCGTCGACTTGATGCTGCCAAAGTATACGTTGAATATTTAAATAGAGAACTTGCTAAGAATATTATTGTTGGTCGTAGAGATCTAACAAGATTGTTGACCAGCGATCCTGTTCCCAACGACAGTAACTACGAGTATGAATTTGACACCTACGATCAACTTCTTGCTGTTGATTTAGATTATGTTGCCGATCAAAGTCGATTTTTAGTTCGTGCAGACCGCAATAGAAACAATAACTGGTCTATATACAAAAATAATAACGGAACATTGGTAATTACCAGTACACAAAAATATAATGTATCAAACTTCTGGACTTATCGAAACTGGTATAAAGAAGGATATGATCCAAGAACAGTTCCTGATTATGTTGTTTCGGACTTTTCTGCAGCACCACAAACTGGTATACAAAATGGACAGCTAATCAAAATAAACAATACCGGAAGTGGACAATGGGGAGTTTATCAAAAAACAGAATCTGGGTATGATCCATTGGCACTAGAAAATGCTACTATTGAAATTAGCTCATTGATATTTGATCCTGACTCTGGCGGAATTGGTTTTGATTCTATTAACTTCGATGACGGATTTTATGACTATAATCCCTCTGTTGATTTACGATTATTATTAACAACTATCAAAGAAGATATAACAATTGAAGATTTAAGTTATATTTTTAATAGATCGATATTTGTTATGTTTGAATATGTTCTCTTCGAACAAAATCAACCCGACTGGTTATTCAAAACTAGCTTTATTTCGGTTGAGCATAAGATACGTAAATTAATCCCATATCCAAATTATGTATTGGATAATCAAGAATATTATAAATCATATATTGAAGAAGTAAAACCATACAAAACTAAGATAAGGGAATATCTATTAAATTATAATGGATTGGATAACACTGAGATGGATGTTACTGATTTTGATTATCCGGTATTCTTTGATGCCGAATTAAATCGATATAGACATCCAGTGGCAGGGCAGGATGACGATATTATTAACAGCCCACCTTGGAAATATTGGAAAGAGAACAATTCCTATAGTGTTAATGTAGTGAACGTAATTAATTCTGGAGAAAACTATATCACCGAACCGACTTTGGTTGTAACCGGAGGTGACGGTTCTATACGATTAGTTCCTGTGCTTAATGCAGGTCGAATAACCAGCGTTCGAGTTGATAATCCTGGCGGAGGATTTTTTTCAAGCCCAACAATAACAGTTTATCCAGTACCCAATCCTGACGGAAGTTTGGGTTCTGGTGCTGTACTTAAAGCTAATATTGTTAATAATAAAGTAAGAACTGTTGACACAAGAATAAAATTTGATAGAATCGAATACGCAGGTACAATATCAAATTTTGTTATAGGATCAGTTCTTGTACCGACACAATATCGAGCCGGCGATTTCTTTATCAATAACAATAAAATTTATACTGTATTAAATGATTATGTTCAGCAAGGACAAGCATTGGGTTCATATACGGTAACTAAAACACTAACAACTGCAATTACATCAATTGGGCCATATTCTTATTTCCAGCAGATTGTGTTGAATAATATAACCAGTATGCCGACTAAAGGTTATATTAAAATCGACGACGAAATATTTTATTATTCAGCAAGCACTGGATCTACAACACTAATCGGAGTTGAACGAGCTCAATTTGACACTGAACCTGCAACACATTTAGCTGGTGCTACTGTTACCTTGCTGGATTATAAAGAAGCGTCGGTTGGTGATTTAAATTCTGCAATGAAACGCAGTTACTACTATTACAATCCGTTACCCGGAATGATCGCCGACGATCTTCGGGCATTATATTCTGGATTAGAATATCCTGGAGTAAAAATACAGGGTGAAAAATTCTTTAAGACTACAGTAACAGCTAATATTACTATGACAAATACTGGCCCGATTTTGATAAACATTGGGACTGGTCAGGCCATAAAAGAAACACAATCTATTCGAGTTATTTGGGATATTAATAATTATATGGTCGGTGTTGTAACAAGTTACAACGAAAACACTGGTGATTTAATTATTGAAGTCAGTAGTTCTGTGGGCGGAGGAACTCGAAACGGTACTTGGACATTAGAAAAAGAAGAAGTCACTGAATTTGATGTGTTACTTGAAGGAGAAGTATCTCCAGAACTTAAAAACTTAGATGTTTGGTATAAGAGTTCTTTCCTAGATACTAGTTTAGGTGTTGACTCCGATGATATTGACATTAATGGTGGGCGATTTGTTGATACTGCTAATAGTCATGCACCCGAGGAATTGATTCCGGGTAGAATTTATGATACATTAGAAATTCGTGTGTTTAACAAAACTACTACAAATACTGTTATAGGTTGGAGACAGTTCCACACTATGAACAGTAATTTAATAGATGCGAATATGAATTCTTCGGGTATAGTGCAAATCATCGAGGAAATCAGTCCTGCAGATACACAATTTACTGTTAAATTGTTTGGAGAAAGTCCGTTAATGACACCAGTGACTGGTCCTATAATCACTACCCCAGATTCGAGATACCCTGAAATAATGATCAATGGCGAACTAATGACTTACAGTGCTTATAACAAAGAAACTGGAGTAGTTTCTGGATTAACAAGGGGACTTAACGGACCAGCAAAAACACATCCGGCTAATAGCTTTGTTAATGTTAGAAATAATCTAAGCGGAACCAGATTCTATTATAGAATAAGTAATTTCCATACAACTACATTAGCTCAAGCACTAAATGCTACAGATAAACAAATTAAGTTAGTAAGTGCTGCCAACATGTATCAACCATCTGTGGTTGATAACAAACCCGGTGTAATTTATATTGATGGGGAAAGAATACACTATTGGACATTGAATACAGAAACTAATGTATTAGGACAAATTATTCGTGGAGTTAACGGAACTGGTATCGCTACTGTACACGCTGCCGGAACTCGTGTAACCAGTGCCAGCGAAAATCAAATGTTAGATACCGGAGACAATAAAATTTGGGTACCATTCGCAACAGGACAGGCCACAATCAATGGAACTACAATGACGATTACAGGTCCGATAACTGGTACATTTGTATTAAATCAAACCATATATGGCCCCGGGGTAGCACCAAATACCAAGATAACCGGGTATGGCCCAACAGATCCTATAGGTTCTCCCTTTGGTGGTGCTGGTACTTATTTCTTAAGCAGTTCGCATAATCTAGCAGTAGCATTTACTGTACGTGCTGGCCTCTCTGCAGAACAAGCCACTAGCCCTGAAATTGGATTTATGAAACAATATCTAAGTTATACAGTTTAATTGATAGATAAATAAATGATGAATGAACAAACACAAGCAAACGAACCAGAAAAAATCGATGAGCAAACAATTGTTCCGGATGTCAGTGCTGGCTTGTTTTTACAAGCTCAACTAACCATATCCGATCCAGAATCTGGCGAAGTTCTGCTTAAAATAAAAGGATAATCTATAAAAATGTTGGTAACTACAATGCTACACGGTCATGTCACTATCAGTGATCCAGTGACTAAACAAGTATTAGTTGATAAGGATAACCAAATTCATTATGAAAATATGAGTGAAGCATTGGCTTATTCTTTAGCAAACAAAACAGGATATACGGCTTTAACTATGGCATTTGGCAATGGTGGAACTAGCATTGATTCTACTGGTGTTATAACTTACTTGCCGCCCAACACTAATACTCAAAATTCAGATCTATACAACCCAACTTATTCTAAAGTCATTGATTCTGGAGCTGTTGGTAATACCGATGTTAACAAAAATAAAATGACTATACGTCATTTAGCTGGCGAAGTTTACACAGATATTTTAATAAGTTGCACATTAGATTATGGCGAACCTGCTAATCAAGAAGCAGTTGATAACAGTGCCAATTTAGACAATGCCTATGTTTTTGATGAGCTAGGAATTAAAAATTCAGCCGGAAAATTGCTTACCCATGTGATTTTTCATCCTATACAAAAATCTCTTAATCGATTAATTCAAGTTGATTATACTATACGAATTCAAACACTAACTAACTTGAGTGGAGTGTAATAGACTGCTATGCCATATACACTAAATAGAACCGATCAATCAGTGTTACTTACTCTTGCTGATGGGACTAAAGATGATACAAAAACATCATTGACCTTTATCGGTAAAAATTTTAACAATTATGGCGAAGCATTTAATGAAAACTTTTTAAAGTTACTAGAGCATTTTGCCAGCGATATTCCTCCCAGTGCACCAATATTAGGACAACTTTGGTATGACAAATCGGCTCGAATACTAAAAGTCTATCAAGGACCAATCGAAACATGGAGAGTAGTACCGACTGCTAATAATGTTGTTGGTACTACTAATCAAATTAGCACTGTTCCTACTTCTTCGGGTGTTCAATTATCCCTTCCGCAAAATATACACAATCAAGCTACGCCGACTTTTAGAAACTTAACTTTAACAGAAAATCTAGTCGGTGCTCCACCGTTGACTATATCTAGCACTGCATTGGTTACTAACTTAAATGCCGATCTCTTAGACGGAAAACAAGGTAGTGAGTATAGCGATTATACTAAACTTACAAATAAGCCTACATTAGGAACTATTTCGTCATTGAGTACAGTGACATTAGGAACTAACACTACTGGAAATTACGTAAAGTCAATAACCGGAGAAAATGGTGTTGTAATTGAGAATGGATCCGGAGCTGGATCTGAACCCAAGGTTAGACATGCGGCTACGTCAACAATCCCCCCGGTTGTTGCATCGGGACTTAGCGGCTATCAATTTGTAAAAAATATTAGTTTTAAATACGACTCATATGGACATGCGACAGAAACAGTTATAACAGGCGGTAGTGAATCAAATTCGTTTAAAACACTAGTTCCATTTAATTCGATACCTACTGAAGGATATACCTGGGTAAACGAGAACTCAGAAATAGGTGCCGAAAATAAAAGAGTAGTTGCCGGTAATCCCGAAGAAACTTTAGAGGTTTTTGGTGGTGGCGCTATCGATGTAAAGGTCGATAATGCCAAAAAAGCTATTTTAATAGAACACACCGATACTTCTACTGTTCAATCTACAAATAATTTAAATGGAAATGTAATTAGAAATATTACAGTCGACGGTTATGGGCACATAACTGCATTGACTTCTATTGATTTAGATCAGCGATATCTGCCTAAAACTGGCGGTACATTAACTGGTGGATTGACTTTAAATGCTGATCCAACCACTAATTTGGGTGCAGCAACAAAACAATATGTTGATAGTCGGAATAACATTGTTGGGTATGCTATATTTGACGCAACCACTGGTGCAATATTCAATAACTTACAAAAAAATGTCACAATAACAAGATTTGCCGCTGGCGGTTATCGAGTTAATTTAAATGTAGGTATTCAAACAGGTAACATAGATTATATTCCGATTGTTAGTGTTGTTGGCAACAATGATGTATTTGACTATTCAGTGGAAACACAAAACATTAATTTAGTTGCAGCCAATATCAATACACAACAATCGACATATTTTGATATAAGATTAACTCGAACATCTGGTCTTCGTATAGTACATGCTCAAGACGATGTTGACACATCGACTGTTTTTTATAGATATTTTGCTGATGGAGTTAGCGGTGACAACTATATTAGAGTTATTATTGTAAGATAATTATGAAAAAAATTTATTATTATTACGATCCAAGAGATTCAAAATTATTATCAATTATAACAGATAAGTCTTGGCAAGAATTGAGCAAAGAACTTGATCTTTCTAGCGTTCATCACTATATAGAAAAAGAGATCAATTTGAATCATTTTACTACCGAAGACTACTTAAAAATCTTTATGGTTGAATATTTAGAAATACGTGGCAACGATATTGTTATTAATCCTAATAAATTAAAAGTTGGTTACTTAGAAGTTATTCGTGATCTAAGAAATAAATCATTTGCTGAACTTGACATTCTGGCGTTAAGAGCAATAGGTCAATCTAATTTAGGGTTATCTCAACATATAGAAAACGATAAAAAACGACTCAGAGATCTTCCTGACACATTTAATTTCGCTGCTATAAACACTCTTAAAGATTTTGTTTCGATACTTCCAGCTGAATTACAAATCGACTATAATGACAAGTATAAGGGTCAACTATAAATCATTGCTCAATGATTGTCGAGAATTCGAAAATAAACTGTTAGATAATCTATCTAGGATACAGAAAAGCGAAAACAGTTTAGATAAAGAAATAGCTCGAAATTATACTTCTTACGAAAACTGGCAAACTCTTTCAACAACTGATAGTCCTGTAGCAAAACACAAAAGTCTTATTAACTTTAAAGCACAAGATCTAAATAGAAATTTAATTCGATTTCTACTAGAAATGTTTCCTAATCATTCTATAAATCCGTCGGGACATTTTTTATATCCACCGGGTGGCTATATGAGTTGGCATACTAACAGCGATTTTCCTAGCTCAAGAGTTTATATTACAGTAGTAGATCAAGTTAACAAATCTTGTTTTAAATATATCAAAAACGAGTCGATGGTCGAAGATTGGGATAACGAACCTATTGTGATACGCCAATTTTTTTGTAGTGATCAAGATCTATTTTGGCATGCAGTATACAGTGAATGTAATAGATATAGTTTCGGTTATAGAATTTATGATCTAAGATGAAACATTGGTTTATTGACGAATGGAAAATTGACAATAAAGTTGGCTATGTTGATTGTAAAAAAACTCTGTTTCCTTATATCAAAGTTCATAGATTGCAGCCAGAATTAATATCTTTTGATCTTGTTGCTTATAAAACTGTATCTGATTTTGAAAGACAACATTATCGATATCATCGAGCAAATACCGATTATCCGATGATAGTTTCACCAATGATCAATCCAAAAAATTTAAAGTATAGATTAATCGATGGTAAACATAGATTAGACAAATTACAAAAAAAAGGAAGTAAAACGGGACTTTTTTACATTATTCCCGTTGATGTAGTATTGAATTTTGTGAATTGGATAAACTATAGCGAACCGATAAATAAGTAAAAGATTGGAGCTGATCGATGGCGTACACGATTAACAAAACAGACGGAACACCTTTACCTACACCACTGGAAGACAAAACTGTTCAAACAGTTGGTGGAGTATCGTTATTTGGGCGAGGACAAACACAGTATGGAGAAGCCCTAAACGAAAATTTTGTTAAGATGTTAGAAAATTTTTCCTCAACACAATTCCCAGCTAATGCTCTTATTGGACAACTTTGGTATAATTCAGCCGAACAAGCAATTAAAGTAAAAGTTAATGCCGCCGAGGCTGCTACTTCTTGGAAAAACGTAGCCACATCAAATATTTCGTCTAGCGCACCAACAAATCCTGTAGCCGGGGATTTATGGTTTGATACATCCGGTCCCGAAAACAAATTAAAACTTTATGTAGGGTCTAGCTGGCTAACAATTGGCCCTTATGTTCCACCCACTGGCGACACTGAAATCGCAGCTAGTTCTAATGCTGGAAACGCTATTTTGTTGGTAAAAATTGCCAATGTTATTGTGGGAATTTTTAGTGGGGCGGAATTTGTACCTAACCCAGCTATTGTGGGATTCCCTAAAATTTATCAAGGGTTAACAATACGTGATCAATACTCTTTTTCGACTACTTCTTTAAAAATTGATAACACAGGAATAGTTCCTTTAGAGGACAATACCAAAGTATTGGGATCTAGTGGATATCGATTTAGCGAAGTCTGGGCCACTAATTTGTACGGAAATATTACTTCGGCAACTACAGCAGCCGGATCAGCACAAACCGACGCAGTAAAAATCACTGCTACCAATACAGTAGGAACACAATATCCGGCTTTTGTGGGGGGACTAAGTGGATACAGCGGAATTAATGTAGATTCAAATTTAACCTATAATCCCAGTACTAATTTGTTAGAGACGACTGGCACTGTTAAGGCCAGAACACTTGAAAGTACAGTTGTTACCGGAACAGCTCCTTTAGTAGTTGCTTCAACCACA
>Ga0129333_10003034_pt1 | contig 15712 bp, 6 predicted proteins | sample CPB6_08_DNA_FD_94474 | JGI IMG/M metagenome (GOLD analysis project Ga0129333, IMG submission 94474) | Freshwater to marine salinity gradient microbial communities from Chesapeake Bay, USA - CPBay_Sum_0.6_0.8_DNA | ecosystem: Environmental > Aquatic > Marine > Coastal | place: USA: Chesapeake Bay...
AAGAAGACGAAAATTGTTTATATTGGAGTGACAAAGCAGAAAGAAATACAGTTCCATTAGATAATCTAGATTCTGGTGTTGATAATACAAGAATAAAAGTATTTGAAGCAAAAACACAAGTTCTTAATCGTTCTTATACAACCCCATTAAGATTAAATGTTTTAGAAAGTAAGACAATCAAGGGTGGTGTTAACTTTGAAACAAATAAAAATCTTGATTATGTAAAAATTGCAACTGAACCACATGGTCCACTAGATTCAGATGATGTTATACAACCACCAGCAAATTATCTTTTTACAGGAATAGAATTAACTTCTTCAATATCTATTGATTGTAATGATGAAACTGTTCCTACAAAAAAGAAAAAATATTATTTTTCAACTGTTCATGGAAGAGATTATAATTCAACACAGACAAACACATATAGTCACGTAGTAAGTAGTAAAATTGCATTACCAGCTAATTTAATAAGTGCAAGTCTTAATGGTGGTTATCATGATTTTGTAAACAGTCAATTTATGAATGGCGTAGATATTGTCAATATACATAATGACACATATGGTTCTTCAAACGAAATCCCAATACAAGGACCATTTACTAATCAATGGGTTGGTGGTAATCAATCAAGACATATTTCTTTAAACACAGGATCAGACAGTTATTTAACAAGACCAGAAGCTTGGAAAATAACATTAGGTTCTTTATATTCTACACCATATCAAACTGCTATTGGTTGGGTTGGTGCAGACTATCCATATCCAGAAGGAAACGACTTTGAACCATCTTATCCAGTAGTTGCACACAAAAGAGCAACATACTTCCGCGATGAAACAGCAAAACGTCCTGTAAACATTCGTAACATTCGTTCTTCAACTGGTTCAATCGACCTTGGTAACTTTGAAAAAAATTATCAAGTTGTTCAAACAATGGGTAGAACAACAAATAATAAAGTTCTTGTTAATCAAGTAACACCAATCACTTCATCAGAACTTTATGGTATTGTTAGAACCTCAGTAACCTCACCAAGAACCGATTTTACGCTTATTGAAAGACCACGTACAGAAACAGTCATTGGCTCACGTTTCTCTGCTCCTGGTGATTCTAGAACCCTTTCAAGAGGTTTCTTAAATGCTTATGCAGAAGAGCTTTCACCATACAATGCAATGTCATTCAGAAATCGTCAAGTCATTGGCGATGGTAGAAGAACAGCCGATGCACTTACAAATGATATTGAAAGATATAATAACACAGTATCTGGCGCAGTAGGTAAATCATTAACAGCTTTACTAGCTAAACCAACATCAGTTGGTGGCTATGAATCTGGCTCTACAATAATAGCATCACTACACAAAGTCAATAGAAATACACTTTATACTATTGATCATTCTGGTTCTGGTACGTCAGTTGTAGCAGATTATGACAACGGATTTGTGACACATCAAATACCACAAAATGATGCTGGTTATGCTTGGATTAGAGCAGCTATTTCTGGAACGGCAAACGATAGAAATCCTGCTTATTTTGGTCACATACTTACAAACTACACTGTCCCATCTGGTACAACTTCAACCACACAATCTTTATCAATGATTTCTGCTTCTTCATTTGGAAGTTATGGAACGACTAGATTTTTAGGAGAAGATATACTTGTTTCTGGTTCTAATAATTTTATACCAATTGATTTTGTTGGACTGAATATTAATATTCATGAAAGCTCTTCTTATACAGAATTATTAGCTTCTTCTAACTATGAAGATTTGCTTGGTGGGTTGATACAACAAGCGGACCCATTAGCATCATTAAGTACAACACACGATATTTCTTCAATTACTGGCTCTACTGGGCCTGTTGAAATGGTGTTTGGAAATAGTGGACAATATTTGTTTATTTTAAGTTACGATGGAGCTTCTGGTAATAATTCATATATTGTTAGGTATACGTTAACAACACAATACGACATAACTACAATTAGTGCTGTTCAAAGTAGTCTTTTACCAAGTGAAATTTTTATGTCTGCTAACGGCGTAACATTTAGTAGTGATGGTACTAGTATATATTTAACAAGCAATACCGTATCTTCAAACAATTATATATATCAATATTCTCTAACATCAGCATGGAATATTAGTGGTTTAAATTCTAAATCATATTCGTATCGTTTTTATATTGGTGGTTCTCAAGCAGCTTATTATGGTTATATAACAAGTATGCTGTGGAGTTCTGATGGTAGTAAATTTATTACGATAACCAAAGGTAATAGTTCTTTAGCTCCATTAATCAGATCTTATACAGCTTCAACACCATTTAGAATTAGTACATTAACTTTAAATAGTAGTACATACGCTTGGCAAATTGCACCAACTCCAACCTATATAAGACCAGAAGGAGTTTGGTTTGATTCGACTGGTATTTATATGTTTATTGCTGCATATAACACCACAAATTCAAATTCAACAATATATAAATTTAAATTAAGCACTGCTTGGGATCTTAGTACTATACCAACTAGTGGTGGATATTTATCTCCTCAATCATCATTTACAATAAGTGCTCTTGGAAGCACAGATGGTTTAACTGGTGTTTGGTTAAAAGATAATTCTACTAATACAAAACTATACGCAATTACTAATTCACCATCAAAAACAATTTATGAGTATGATTATGTTTTTTCAGATACAGCACTTTCTACTACGAATACCCAACAGCAATCTTATTTCAATGCTTTAATGCACCATAGAGGCAACCAATATGGTTTTACTACATTTAAACAAATAAGAAATAATAACAATTTAATAGTTAGAAATCAAATTAAAGATAATTATATTTCTACAAACACATCAGAAGATAACTTATTATTAAAGAGAGAACCAGCACTTTATTTTAATTCACCAAATGAATTTTATATTAAAAACAAAGAAACAGAACAAATTTTTGAAGCAACATTTGCATATGAAAATCTTTTGCAATCTTTTGAAGATCAAGAGTTGTTCAATAATTTAGTTACTTTAAAAAATAAAACTTTTTATGAAAAAACAGTATATACTTTAAAAAGTAGCAGTAAATATAATTTTTCTAAATTTGTACACAAAACATCAATTTACCCAAAGAAAAAATTTGCAACATTAAAAGAAAATAAAACTAGATTATATTATTCTTTTACTGCTTGGAGAAATGAAAGAGGTAATCGAACCAGAACCAACTCAATAACAGATTTTTATTATGGAAGTCTAGAAACAACTGTTCCTCTACAAAGTATGTGGTCTATGGATGGTAGACAAACACAAATAACTGGTGTTGTCCCCTCTAATTACCTCTATAATTTAGCAGGAAGTGGGACAATCGGCGCAGAAGGAATTTTACAGAATAAACAAACAATAGTTTATTCTGGTACATTAAGTTCTAGTATAATATCAAGTCCTTTGTATTCATTGCCACACTTAGCTAATGATGGTGGATTTGGTCATTACAACAGAAATTCTTTTAAAGAAGCGGATTATACTTATGTTTCTGGCAGTTCTATTATAGATGAAACTTATAAAGCTCAATGGAACACATCTGGTGGTTATTTCAATCATTTTAGAGGTATAGAGTTTATAGGCGATGGAACAGGTTCTTTATCCTTAACATCAAGCAATCCAGACGTTTCAATTCCTTGGGAAACCAATCTAAATACAAGTGGTTCGAATGGTCCTTATTATGACACATATCAAGATTGGTTTGAAGAACTAAGAGCACAAGATCCTTCTTACACAATATTACCAGAATACACAATTTCTGATGATGATAAAATTATTGAAATATTAGCTGGTAAGCTTTCTAGTCCAACTGCAAATTATTTAAGATTAGATGGTGCTGTTATAGAAGATAGTCTTGGTTCTAATAAGACAGAGTTTTTTAATAAATACGTAGACTCAGAAAATATATTTAATATTGATACTATAAAACAAGATTTAGAACCATATACTAAATCAATAACATTAACACTTGATTGTGATGCTTTTATTAAATTTAATCCAAAACCAGAATTATATCCACAAATAAGAACTGTAAAAATAGCAGAAAAATTTGTTAACAGTACTTTACCATATATATCTTTCTGGAAAACTGATTCTGAAAAAGTCTTTAACTACTCAAATTCAGAAGATTATAAATATGCATTAAGAAACTTTATGGTTCCTTTATTCTCACCAGGAATTTTATATAATACTATTAAAGCTGGTGTTGCAGTAGATTTTCCAATATTTACAAGCTCTGTTACACACTCACTGTATCCAAGTATATTAAATCTATCTTCTAGCGTAACAGGTTCTTCATATGGTATATTAAATTCTTTTGATGTAAGAATTCCATTTGAAGCTTTGTTAGAGCCAGAACAATATATTGATCAATTAACAGACATTATTCCTCCAATAAGTAATTCAAGTGGTCTTCAAACAAATTTGAATATCACTTCTTCTTGGACAGGACAATATGATAATGCAACATATAAATTATCAATAAGTAATTTTTTAGCAGAAACAGTAGATTTCTTTTCACCAGAAGGCAAATTAACAACATTATTCTCTGCAACAGAGAATAAATTTAAGAGAGTAGATGCTAATAAAAAATATCGTGCATTAATTAAAATTTACAAATCTGCAATAAATAATAATGTTGGTGATTATTTGAATGCAACAAGTTCTGTTCAATCAACACTTTATGTAAGACCACAGTATACTAACAAAGCAATAGAAACTATTACTATGTATAGTCGTCCTTCTTCGTTTGGTCCCCAATGTGCCATGATTTCTTCTGGTAGCGTATATGGACCAAGAAGAGGACCAGAATTTAACTATGCTCCATTTACACCACCATATTATGATGGATCAGCATGGGCATTGTTGACATATACTCCACAAGGTACTGGTTCTTATGTTCCTACGTTAGATGAAATTCAAAATAATTTAGAAATTAAATATTTAAGAATTGAAGAAACTTTATCTGGGACTTCCGACACACATATGATTTTAACTGGTGCTGTTTCTCATATAAATAACTCAATAAATAAAAATGCAATGCAATTAAGTGCGTCTATTACAATAGATAATTTCTTAAGTACTCAAGAACTTTCACTTAATTTTCAAGATTCTATTAAAACGGAAACTCCTACAAAAGTTTGGGCAATTCAATCTAAATTTGAAACACCAATATTAAATTTTCAACCAGATGTAACTGGATATACACCAAGCTTAATGGAATCACAAATGGTTAAAACCTATGGTATGTGGCATCAATATGGAACAGTACCAGAAATTGGTAAAGGTATATACTTACAAGTTTCTGATATTCCTTCAAGCTATGTTAAATACGGTTCAGAAGAGTCTTGGAAAAACACTTCTGATACCTCTATTAAAGGCGATGAAAACTTTACAGGTTCACTAGCTGATATAGTTGGTTTTTCAACAGAACCTGTAAAACTAGGACAAATTACTGGTCTAAAAGAAATCAAGGAAGCTGTATTGGCAATACCTTACATAGAACAAAAAGGAGAACGTAAGTTCTTCAAATTAAATGATAATACAATCAAATATATACAAAAACAATATTTTGGTAATAGTAAAGATATAGAAAAAATATCAGAAAACAATTCTTTATCAATTTCAGAAGTTGTAAGAACACAAATACAATCTTTGGAAGAATACGTAATACCACCAAGATTTGATTTTCTTAACAATATTGAAGTTGAACCAATATCAATGTATGTATTTGAGTTTAAATATACTTTATCACAAAAAGACTTGGCTGATATTTGGCAAGGTGTTCAACCACAAATAGCAACAAGATTTGAAAAACAAAAAATTTCTATTTCACACGAATTAAATTCAAATGAATTTATTGATACTAAATCTTTAAGTGAAAATTTGAAATGGTTAGTTTTCAAAGTTAAGAAAAAAGCTAAAACAAATTATTTTAATAAAGTTTTACAATCTCAACAAGAAACACAAAAAAGAAGAAAAGATAATTTATTAAAACTTGGAAGAACAAAAGTTAATAACCTTGGTCAAGATAATGAACTAATATATAGCTATAATTGGCCTTATGATTATTTCTCATTAGTAGAATTAGCTAAGATCAATGCAACTGTAGAGTTTGATTCAAACGAGAAACCAATTAAAAATGTTTCTACGCAAACACAAGATTCTCTTGGTAAGCCAGAAGAACAAGTAGTAGATAACAATATTGTTGATGAGAGTGAAGTTTCAACATCTACAACAGCAGAAGGTGGAGCAGCTGTACAAGTAAATGTAGGCGTAAATGTTGGTGCTAGTGCTGGTGATATTACTGGTGGTAGTGTTGGTAGTTCTAATACTCAACAAACGAATACAAACAATCAAACATCCACAACAATACAAGTAGGTGCTTTAGTAGATGTTGTATCTGTTGCTGATAAAGCCGATATATTATTAAAAGATTCTAGTGTTACCAACACTAATACTGGTGGGAACAAACCAAATAGTGGTGGAAGAAAACCATATTCTGGTAAAAAACCAGTAAAAGACGGTACAGTAGTAGAAGTAGATACTGGAATAGGTGGTGGTAGCGTTGGAGGAAGAGGCGCAGCACAGGTTACTGGCGGAACTAGAAACCCATTTTCTGTTGGAATAGGAGAGGGAGTAACTTCTGGTAACAATAGAGGCAATCGTGGTGGTAGAGGATCTGGTGGTGGTAATGTTGGTGGCGGCGGTCCAAATGGAGGAAGAGCAAGATAATGTCATTCTTTGATTCAAAAGAAGAAGTTTTAAACATAGAATTAACCAGCTATGGAAAACTTTTGTTATCTAGAGGTTTGTTAAAACCAGCATATTATTCATTTCACGATGATGATATACTGTATGATTCTCAATATGCTTCAATAACCGAGATCACTAGTAATTCAGAAAATAGAATTCAAGAAAATACTGTTTATCTAAAACCATTTTATTCTTTTGTAGAACCAAAACCTTATATACAAAAAGATATTGAACAAGAAAAATTTTTATCTTCAATAAATAATTTTGATTTAAACAAAGTAAATAAATTTAATAATTCTCTTGGTGATTCTACTATAAATAATCTTTTTATTCCATCTTGGAAAATAAAAAATTTATCATCAACATTTTCTAGTATATCCAATACTTTTACTGACAAGAATTTAAATATTCCACAACTAAATTGTATTTTGTCTTCATCATTTAATTCTATTTCAATAGCCGATTATGAAAAAGATACAAAATTAAAATCTGCAATAGACCCTAACGATTCTGTCTTTTCACAGGAAAATTTTCATTTTTTTGCATCTGAAGAATTATTATTAAGTGTAGAAGAAATGAATGTTGATTTTGAAAATGATATTTTTGAAATACAAGTTTACAAAACAGAACTAGACAGTAATGGTAATGAAAATTATATTGTTCTTAAAAATTTAAAAAATGAAAAATTGGTTAATGAGGAAGGATTTTTACAAGACTATTCAATAAATAATCTAGCAAATATTGATGATCAATATGCAGAAAACTATTTTGAGATTAATGTTGATAAAGAAATAGAAAATATTACTGCATGTAAATATATACTTAAGACACAATCAGATCAAGATCAGATATTTAATGATATATCAGTATGTGATAATTTAAATAATTCTTTAGCTACAAAAGATTTATATTCCCTAGTTATTGATAGAGCAAAAGGTAAAAATTGTTAATGCCAGAAATTAAAATATTAAATTCTAATAATATATTACCATCAATTACTTTTGATAATATATCTATTGATTACGGTTCAGACAATGCTGGAAATACTAGAAAAAATTTAATAAATGTAGATTCAATTGTAAAAGTATCATTATACAATAATTCGCTTGATAAGCAAATAGATGATAAACAATATTTAAAATATGTTGGAATTTATACTATTATAACTACAAACAATGTAGAACAACAAGAACTAGAAAATGTGATCTTAGAATCAGATATTGGAAATTTTACTGATAATTTAAATGAAAATTTACTTAATAAAGTAAATAATGCAAATATCTTGTATGTTGTAGATTCTGCAAACATACAAGATAAGCAAACAGAATATTTTTTAAGAGTTAATGACTCTACTGCAATAAATGCTAACAACGATTCTTTAACTTTAAATATTGTTACTTTTTTTAATGTAAATAAATATATTATAGATAACAATCTAAACAATGAAAATGAAGATGTATTAAAATCTGTTTTTGGACAACAAGTAGCGTATACGTATCCGTTAACAGAAAATAATAATGTTTATAATGTTTTAACTTTTAACAATACACAAGTTGATAGTGTTGTTAAAGATTTACGAGAAGTAACTTTCTTAAATAATAAAAATTTATCTTATCCATTTAGAAAATTAGAAGAAAGTATTCTTAAGTCCAATACAAATGAATATTCAAAAATTTTTATAACTACAAACTATAAAGATTTAATAAGAGGATATGTTTATTTTAAGTATAATAATTTTATTAAAGATAAATCATTTTTTGATAACAATGCTAATGATTTACCAATAAATTTAAAAATTTTTAGAATAGATAATAACAATGAGAATAACAAAATTTTAATTGATAATGTAATACTTAATAAACAACAACTAGAAACCAACAAAAATAATACATTTCTTGTTGGTAACTATGATAAATCTATACTTTTGTATTTTGAAGATAATGTTGCACAGTTTATATCAAAAAGTAATTTTAAATATGAATTAAATTATACTTATGTGGACAAATCATTCTACAGTTTATACGAACCATATAACAAAACTGGTTTGTATTTTAGATTAATTTCTGTTTATGAAAAATTAAAAAATACTATACTTTTAGCGTACAAAAAAGCATATTCTGTTTCGGAAATAAATATAAGAAAATTAGAAGAGCCTTCCTATAATCCACAAGTGTTTTTGAATACAGATACAGATACGTTTACCGATTCTTATATACAATTTTATTCTCAACAAAATATAAATTTAAATCAATTTATAAATTCTTTTATAGAAATGTTAAACCAATTTTTAAAGCAACCAGAAAAAGTTACTGAAAAGGAAAAAAGAGAAATATTAAAATCTTTAATAATTAGAAACTCTACAATGAAATCTTATACAAAATTTTTTACAGTTGTAGATAATTTATTTTATCAAATTGAATTATTGTTAGCTAATGTTAAGCAAACTATCTCTGAATACAAAAAGGTATCTGATGAATTTAATTTCATAAAAGATGGAAGTTATTTTACTTTGCTACCATATAGCGTATCTAAAAATTATCCAATAGTAAGGAAAGGTAGTATAACAGATTTATACAAAACATTAAAAAAGAATTGGTTATTTCCAACTACTTTTACGAGTAATAATGTACGACAAAGAATACCAATTTCAGAATTGGCAACCGATAAAGCCCCAGACGTAGACTCTTCTTCTCAGTTGTATAAAGATATTATGTCAAAAGCAAAAAAAGATATAATAGTTGAGCAAGAATACGGTTGTACATTTCAATTTTATAATTCTACGGAAGTTGCTAAAATAGATGATAGAAAAAAACAAAATTTTCAAACAAATAATAAATCTTACGATTCATACGACTCTAAAGCATTAGAAATTAAAAAAAATCAATATAAAAATTTTTCAGATAACAAAGCCCCAAAAGATCTCAAAACAAAAGAGCAAATAATTGATTTTAATGAATTAATAGATACTATTTTATTTTCTGATGAAGTTCTTGAGTTTAAGATTAACACAAACCATATAGCACCAGCAATAGTTTTATATAATTTTAATTTTGAAGATGGTTCTTGGAAACCAATAACTAAATTAGAAGATTTTCAAAAATTAACAAGAAAAAGTTTTATTAAAGCAGAAATTTCTGATAGTATAACTAAAAATATATTTAAAAATGTGCAAATAGATCCAAACTTAGAAACAAGTTTTTTTATAACGGAATAAAATTATGAATAAAGATTTATATATAAATTATATTGGAAAAGATACAAAAACAGTTTCGAAAATTGTTATAACAACTTGTATTCAATTGTCTGAACAAATAAACCAACAATTTGAAATTAATCCATCTTTTTTTACTTCTTTGGTAAGATATGTAACTACTAATACCGACATACCAACAGAAATAGTGCCTGCAAGAATTATTTCTAATATAGTAAAAATATACAAAGCTGGTGGTGTTGAAGATCCAATACTTTCTTCAACTGGATTGTATAATATTATAAGTAATAAAAAAATAATATTAAATTCTTCTACAAATGATTATGCTTATTATTGGCCTATAAAATTTATTTCTTTAAATGATAATACCTTTACAAGTTCTAAGGTTTCAGTTTCTCAAGAATCAAAATTACCAATAATTAATAATAATTTTGAAATAACTTTTTTATTTTTAAAATTTAAACAATTTGCTGTAACTTACTTAAACAAATTAAATACTACGATATTGAATTCAGATAGTAAGTTACGAATACTTTATTATCTTTTTTATCAAGTTTTTTATAGAATTGTTAGTCAACAAAAAATTTATAAATTTATAAATTATGAAAAAATTACACATGAAAATAAAAATTCTGAAACCGCTGTATATAGATATAATATAGAATCTGAATATAATTTTTATAACGAACAATATGAAAATACTTTTAATAAAAATTTTGGTAACCTAAGTGCATTACCAAACTATTATTTATTAGAAAGTTATCTTTATACACAAGAGAGCGACCAAGTTAAAAATGCTGTTACTTTAAATAATAGAATTAATGTTAAAGAACAAAGTGTTTTAGACACAGATTATTATAATGATTACGCAAAAGAATTACCATTAATTGAACAAGAAGAAATAGATACAACATTATCTTATACAAAAAATTATTTATTAAATTCAAATTTTAGTAATTATTTTCAAACTTCTTTATCAACAGAAAATTTTCCATATTGTAATAAAATAAAATTTAATAATTATATAGAAGATCAATATTCTCAGTTTATTGTTAAAAATGAATTAAATTCTTTATTTGCATACAATATAGCTAGTAATTTTTTTAATGGTTATTTTTCTAGTTTTGAAATATATAAAAATGATAAAAAAATAATAAACGAATCTTTATTTTATACAGATATTTGTAAATTCGTATCAGAATTTGTTGATACAAATCGAATTATTGGTTTTAAAATAAATTCTGGACAAAAAATAGATAATAATTTTTATTCTTTATCTAACATATCAGAAGCGTTATCACAACCAAATTCTATTTTAACTTATATGAATTTATTAAATACAACAATAAATTTCTTTTGTTCAAACAATATATTTGATTATAAATCAGTTATATCTAACACAAAACAACCCTTAACTTCGTTAGGATTTTTAATAGAAAAAATTTCTAATGTTGATAACTATAAACAAAATATTGTTTTAAGTAGAGAAAATAGTTTTCAAGAATATGAAGTTATAGATACACAAGTAATATATGATGAAGAAATAAATTACAATGTTTATTCTTTTGATTTAGTACCATTTACAAATTATGTTCATCAAACACAAAAATATGGAATACCACCATCTACAAATAATGAAATTAACGATAGTGCAAATCAACATAAAATTTTTGTTAGTACAACACTAGAACAAGTATTAAATGTCGTTAAAAATCAAATTTTTTCTAATGCTGTTACGGTTGTAGATGATCCACCTTTAACACCAGACATTAATATAGTTCCATTTTATGGAACAAATAATGCAATGAAGTTTTTATTTAATACTCAACTTGGTTCTTATAAAGAAGTTCCAATAAATATTTTAGATGATGATAAAGAAAAGTTTGATAAAATTATCAGCAAACAAGCAAATAAATATACAAGCTTAGATTCTAAAATTATGTTTCAAACAGATGATTTTATAAAACAAATACAAACATTCAGAACAACTACTAAACCAGTTTCTTATTCTGATTTTTCTAACTTTTTATATAGAGTTGATGATTTAGAAAATGTAACAGCAATATCTTATATTGATGAAATTGTACCAAATACAAAATATTATTATATATTTAGAAGTATAGATATTCACAATAATATCTCAAATCCTTCTTCTGTTTTTGAAGTACAAATTTTAGATAATGATGGTGCTATATATCCAATAGTTAAAACAATTACATTAGAAGAAAATAAAAATTATGATTTGGCAAAACCATTTAAAAAATATTTACACATCAAACCATCATTATTTCAAACTCAAATATCTTTAAATGAAGATGGTAAGACAGTTAAATACGGAGAAAAGGGTAATTTATGGGGTCAAAACTTTAAAATAAGAGTTACATCTAAAAAAACAGGAAAAAGTTTTGATATTAATTTAACGTTTTCAAAAATAGATAACAAAATAGATTAAAAAATAAATAACTCACTATTTAAAAGAGAGGTTAATAAATATGGCATTTTTAGATAACAGCGGCGATATTATACTTGATGCCGTACTAACAGATACTGGTAGATTTAGATTAGCAAAAGGCGATGGTTCATTCAGAATAACAAAGTTTGTTTTTGCAGACGATGAAATAAATTATCGACTTTACGATAAAAATAGTGCTTCTGGATCAGCTTATTACGATTTAAGCATCCTTCAAACCCCAGTATTTGAGGCTTTTACCAACAATACATCAGTTGTTAAATCACCATTATTATCCATCTTAAATCAAAATCTTCTTTATCTACCAGTAATGGCTTTAAATACCTATGGTGTTAAAAACCCAACAACACCTGGAAGAACAAGTACTGGAGATACAGCTGGAACTCCATTTTATGCAAGTACAAACTTATATATGATAACTTGTGATTCTGGTTCCACTACTACATTTCAAACAACAACGGGTGTTTTTAATGGCTGGAATAGTCAATTGTTTCCATCTACAGCTATAAGAGTTGATCAAGGTTTAAATACCACAGAAAGACCAGCAACAGAAAAATTATCAGAAACAGAACCACAATTACTAGAAACTCAATTTATAGTTGAAATAGACCACAGATTAGGAAGATTAATAATTCCTAACTCACAAACAAATCTATTTACACCATCTTTTGTTGATGATGATCAAGTTGCTAGTTATTTATTTACTAGTAGTGATGGAAATATAGAAGAAATTGATGTAGTTCAAAATGCAGCTAATTTCAATGATGGTCAAGTAATACTAGGACCAAAAGGTAATTTATTGGCATTAAGACCAAAAGCTAGTTTAGATTTGCAACAAAGCACCTACTTGTTCCTTAAGTTAGGCAGCACAGTCACGATAAGCGGTACACCATATTACTATATTGATTCATATATAAGAGTTCGTGGTGTAACTACAGGCTCGTCTATAACTATTCCTATAAGATTTATAAGAAAACAATAAAGGTATAAAAAATGGCTACAACATTTAAAGATTTCACATCAGCAGACGTAGTAAACACCAAAACATTACTAAACGAAGTAATTCCGCTTACTGGAAGCATAATATCTGGTACTTATGGTGATTCAAATATTAAAAATTATGCTCATGGTATTTTTCAATCAGTATATGATTATCCATATTTGAGTTCATCAGCTAATCACATATTTGATCTTTCTTTTGGTTTTAGTTCACAATCTACTTTATCAGCCTCATCAACTCAGACTGATAAAAAAATAAATATGTATAATCAAATGGCACAAGTTCTTGTTGGTTTTGATACAACAGGAAGTTTATTACAATTTGACCAAGATGGAAATTTTGCATCTGGTGGCACCAAAATAAATGAAGCATTCATAATTTCTTTTGCAAGATTACTGTCAAAAGATGAAATAAAGAAAGGTTCATTTAGTATTACTTTGGGAACAGGTAGTACATATGCTACACCATTTTCATCAACCAAAACTGTTGGAGATTATGGTGCAGCATCAGAATATAGAACTAATTCACCAGCAGGAGAGTATGGAATTCTCTATACTTCATCAGCTGCTGTTGAAGGTACTGGCGTGGGTCTTCTTTATTACCAAGCTGGTATTGCCATTCTTTCTTCTAGTGTGTTTGATACTTCAACTGTTCTATCTGGTTCTGCAACAAGAAATGCTGTTTTATCTGGTACAACAATACAAACAATTTGTAATTCTCTAAGACGTAGAATTCAAAATATTCAATTCAATAATACTACTGAATTAAATTCTACAATATATTTCTGTAGAGCAAATCATAATGAATTTAATTATTCATCAAATCCAACTTATCTTTCTTCAAGCAAAATTGTTGTCAAAAACGAAGCAAGTGATCCACCTATTTCTTATATAACAACTGTTGGTTTGTACTCAGCAGATAATGAATTAATGGCTGTTGCAAAACTATCAGAACCATTAAAGAAAAGCGTAGACAACGAAATAGTTATTCGTACAAGATTGGATTATTAACCAAAATTTGGGTTTAATATAATGTCTTTACGTAAAATTAAATCAAATGAACTTTTTGTAAATCAGATAGAGTTTAATCCAAATATTAATTTTTACGTAAACAATTCTGTTGTTTATTATAATCAAAATCCACAGATATCTGGTAATTTTTCAACAAATTTATTAAATGTCCCAGTGGGTCATATAAGTTTGTATGAAGAAAACGTTGATAGACAACAAAATAATTTAATTTATCCATTTATTACAAAAGATGGAAGTTTAACTTCTTTTAAAACGATAACAACATCTAATTTTAGTTCAGATTTTTTATATGGCGATGTTGTTACTGGTTCGTATCCTTTAAGTTCAAGTATAAGCAGAGATTATTATTCTTATGCAGAAGATAGACCAAGAGTAGATGCTTTAAGAAATACATTAAACTATTATAGTCACTTTAGCAACCATTATTCTTATTCTTCATCATTAGGAGATAAATCATTAGATATATTAAATTTAATAAGTATACCTTCAATTTTTTATGGTAGTTCTATAAAAAAAGGAACAATAAATTTAGATTTTTATTCTTCTGGCACATTGGTTGGTCGTCTTCAAGATGAAAAAAGAAATGGAGAATTGATACAAACTTTACCAAGTGGTTCTACTGGTTCTGGTTCTATTGCTGGTGTTGTTCTTTACACAGAAGGTTTTATTGTATTAACTGGCTCTTGGTCATTAACTTCAGATGCAAATTATTCTTGGGTTAACTTTGGTGCTGGCATTCAAGGAAGTGGTATCTATCCAGCAGACTTTCTTGCTTCTTCCAGTAGCGATATAACGTTCAAAGGAACTTCAAAAGTACCAGTAATGACACTATTTGCACATGCAAAAAGAGGTGAAGTAAACAACTCTTTAAATCCAACTTTTATAGATTATAATTATAGAAAACTTCCAATTACTGGTTCTAGTGTTTATATAGAAAATCATGAAACATATCCTTCTAATGTGGTTTCTGGTGCTTATAATCAAGAAGAATATTTAGAAAAAACAACATTTATAACATCAATTAAGTTGTATGATGAGAATAAAAATGTTATAGGTATAGCTAAATTATCTAAACCTGTTAAAAAAACACAAGATAGAGATTTAACATTTAAACTTAAAATAGATTTTTAAAATGAAAGAACAAGTAACTGTAATGGGGTTAGACATTTCAACCTCTAAAATTGGTTTATCTATAATAACAACAGATAAAAGAATACTTACTTCCGAGGT
>Ga0129333_10003035_pt1 | contig 15711 bp, 17 predicted proteins | sample CPB6_08_DNA_FD_94474 | JGI IMG/M metagenome (GOLD analysis project Ga0129333, IMG submission 94474) | Freshwater to marine salinity gradient microbial communities from Chesapeake Bay, USA - CPBay_Sum_0.6_0.8_DNA | ecosystem: Environmental > Aquatic > Marine > Coastal | place: USA: Chesapeake...
CTTCTTGGGACTCAAATCATATTCATCGAGAAACTCAAATGGATACTCCAAATCTTCCAAGTTAGGATTTTGCTGCTGACGAAACCCTAATTCACGCGATGCCATCCTCTTTCCTCTTTTTCTTATATTTATACACTTGTGTATAAATATCAATTTTATAAAGATACATATGTATCCATCCACAAAGTCTTTCTATCTCCTCTTTTCACAATATAAATCTTGTTATCTTCTAGAAGCTTTTTAACAGCTGATATCACATACGTATTTTTTGAGTGAGGAATAGACTTAAACTCCATAATCTGTCTAACTGTAAGGGATTCTCCCTTAGTCTCAAGAGCGTCAATAACAGAAGCTTGATATACACTCATTATTTGTATAATATTTATCATATATATTTAAAGGATATTTTCATTTTTATTATACTTAACGAATAGGCTGGGATATAAAAGAATAAAGAAAACACTAATGGATTCACGTTCTTATCATAAATTACTGTTTACTCTATCTCACTATACAGAACGAGTGTTAGAAGATTTATTATTTGTTAAAAATGTTAATTTTCTAGCTTTCTCGAAAGAGAAATTATTTCAAAAAAAGATATTAAACATTTTCATATATCAAATATGCAAGTAATGGCAAAGCTAAAATACTCACGGCTAAACGTATCTTGTAAAAAGTATTTTCCTTTTCATATTCTTTATTTTTTATTTCCTTTATATCGTGAAATCCAGAAATTATTATAACAAATAGTGCGCATAACAATATAATTAAACGAAGATTCTTGTCCATTTATATAAATAAAAATATATATCTAAAAATAAAATTTCCATAAAAATGTCAGGTGAAAGAAATACAAATCTAGATAATATTGACGTCATCATTGTTATGGACTGTACCGGAAGTATGCAGAGATGGATTAACGCTGCTAAAGATACTGTCCTCGAAGCTTTTGGTGAAATAAAAAAACAATATACAGAATCTGCTATTCGTCTCGGACTTGTATGCTATAGAGATATCGGAGACGATGAAAGATTTGTTATCTCTCCTCTCACAGAAAATATAGAAAGTATACAAGAAGTCCTTAAAAATGTAAGAGCTACAGGAGGAAACGATGAAGCAGAAGATGTAGCAGGCGCCTTAGAAAAGACTATTGATTTATTTAAATCTTCTAGAGAAGGAGATAATCCACTTAAGATTGTACTTTTAGTTACAGATGCTCCGGCTCACGGGTTAAGATATCATACTATTACAGTAGGCGATCGCTTCCCAAATGGTGATCCAGATGGAAGAGAACCTTATGATCAGGTAAGAGAACTTGTACTTATGGGAACAGACTTGACCATATTCCGAATCAAAAATACTGTTAACACTATGGCACAAGAATTTCAGAAGGCTTTTATAGGATCTCAGTCAACCTTAACTGTATTAGATATTGAAAAACAAGATGATTCAATACGTGACGAATCATCTTCATCCTCATTTTTATTATCCTCACCGTACTTACTATCAGGCTTTATTGACATTTCCTCTTATGAGGATTGCTCGACCTATACACCTCCACCATCATCCTCCTCATCATCCTCCTCGTCCTCTTCCTCAGAAGAATTTAGACTTGCTACTTGTAAATCAATTATCAGCTCAATTGAAAGACATAAAACAGTTTAAAGGATACGAGATAATAGTAAGTGAAATGAATAATAAAACGCCAAGAAATTATAAAACCTCGTCAACAGCTTATGAAAAGGATGAAAAGGAATTAAAATTTGACAAAAAAATGCCTTTATATTCTGTTTCTGATAATTTGTATTTGTATAATTTACCTCCTTTGTCTCCATCAACCAATTGGTGCCTAAATCCAGATAACACAAAAAAAATGGACGAAATAAAAGAGACAAAAGAAAGAGATATTGTGGAACCTGAAACATCTGTAGATATCTCTTACATGAAATTCTATACTACCACTAATAAAAAAATGGAAGAAATTGATGCTAAATTAAAAGAAGTAAAAAATGAGCTTGAAGAGTATAAAAAAAATAATGTATGCAATAGTGTATGCAATAGTGTATCTAATAACATCTCTTATTATATTAAATATCTATATCGGTTGAAAGACTCTCTTACACAAGAACATACAAAGTTTGCTATCAATACATCATTGGGCTTTTTTGTTGGTATGGGAATGAGCTTATTTTGGAAATAAATAATATCAATTTAAAGATATATATAAATATGAGACGATTTGACCGAGTGGCCAAGGTGATCGACTAGAAATCGATTGTGTTTAACACGCACAGGTTCAAATCCTGTAATCGTCGATATTTTTAACATTTTTGTTGTTAAAAATATAAAATTGATTTTAGTTTTAGTATAATTTAAAAATTATTATACACGAATACATAACACGAACAAAATATGAATAATATGATTACTATACAACTTATGTCGGGTGAGATCCACACTATTTCAGGTGGCATTTATAACAATATTCTACGAAATATTGGTTCAATTATCGGACAAGACTATCGTCTTATTACACTTCATATAAAAAATGAGAATGGAGAATTCTCTAAAGTGGAACCTTACAACATTATTTCAGGAAGATTATGAGAGTTTTACAGTAAAGCAGGAGATCATTATTACGTATTTGTTAGTGAACGCCAAAATTTTTACTTAAGAGATGTTTCTTATTCATCAGAATGTGATTGTGATAGTGAGTGTGACTGCGATGACAGTGAATATGACTATGCACTTTTTGATGAAGACGGAAATCGATTCAAAGAAAGTTCTCTTCCATTTGGGTCAATTGTTTATTTTGAAATTGATGATATGATTAATGTGAAAGACGCAGTTATTAAAAATGGAAATTATGAGTATGATTCTGACGAAGAAGCTGAATATAAAGATAGTTATATGTATATTTATGACGGATTGATGTCAAATGAAGCAGTAAAAAGATATATCGAAGATATTCTTGGAATTAGTGCAACTGATTGTAACTTTTATGATTATTAAATATAAAAGGTAATATCCTTTTATATATTATAATTCTTATACCATTCTTATATATCTTATAAAACACGACGAACAATATCCTGAATCTTCTCAATCTTTGAACCACTATACTCCTCTAGCTGAACTCCGTTCTTGATAAAACGAAAGGTAGGCAAGTTCTCTACTTCTGATGCCCACGTCCAATCTGACTCTGACGCCTCGTCAACATCAATATCTACCACAACAATATCTTCTGTTTCGGAAAGCTTTTCCAAATGGGGCTTAATCTGTTTACAAGGACCACACCAAGATGCTCCAAACTTTACCAAAAGGAGCTTATCAGTCTTTTTTACCTCTTCAAATTCCTCCTCTGTCTTTACATAAACAACTGGCATATCTTCCTGTTTATATGTAGTAAGACACTTTAAATATGAAAATGATTTTATCATCTTATTTATTACCTTATTATAAAGACTATAAATACTAAGATGCGCTCTTATACTATACACGATCTTGGAATGAATGTTAACGGACAAAAGTTTATTCTACCTATGGGTGACGATAAGGACGATCAGAACATCCTTAAAAAGACACTTGAGTTATTTACACCCTATTTTGATATTGACAGTAGACGAGGTGTTGGCATTGACAAAAACGAATGTCGAATTCATTGTCTTTATGAAGGATATGATGGTTATTATCCTTATGAAATTACCTTTGAAGTTTTTCGTTTAAAGTACGACAATGATCGACGACTTTATTATAATGACAAGATATCCGAAGTCCAAGACGGACAGTTGATGGTAGCTTTGTATGTAGAAGCAGAACAGGAGTTGTTGATTGAATTGATTGACATTAAAGTACTTCCAAATATGATTGAAAAGACAGGTTTGAAAGGATATACATATCAGTTATAATTAGGTTAAATATAAAAATTTGTATTTTAAGTTTTCTAAAAATTTTCTAAAAATCTTAAATTTCAACACACAAATTTTTGTGTGTGTTGAATTTCTAAAAAAATAAAATTATAAACTTTATTTTTATAATTTTTCAAAAAAATATTTTATTACAGTTCAAAATTAAAGCTGAAAAAAATAATAAAATTTTGGATTTTTAGTTCTATACTATTTTTATGAAAAAATCAAAATGACGATTAAAAAAATACAAATTTTCATCGTGACGATGAAAAAAACATAAACATTTTTTTCTGATAGATAATAAATATGATTAAGTGTGAATTTTGTCAAAAAGATTTCTCTACTAAAAGTATATTAACTGCTCATCAAAAAACTACTAAATATTGTCTAGAGATACAAGGAAAAAGTATAGTAGAGGATTTTAAGTGTATATATTGTGATAAAAAATTTACTACACAAACAAATTTGAAAGACCACAATGGAATATGCAAAGAAAAAATTAAAAAACAATGTGATGAAAAAATTGATTCTTATTTAAGAACTATTCAAGAACATAACTTAAAATTTGATAAGTTAACTTTAATTAACAATGAAAATGAAGAAAAATTAGCAAAGAAAGATCAAGAGCATAAAAAAGACATAGAAAAATATCAAACAGAAATAAACCTGCTTAACAAAATTGTAGAAAAGTTAGAGACAAAGTTGGAGAGTTATGAAAAGAGATTATTTGAGATGGCTTCTAGGCCAAATACTATGAACACAAATAACAACCACAAGACAGTGGTAATCAATACAAATACTCCTTTAACTAACGATGTGTTGAGACAGTGTGCAACTACACTAACTCTTGATAATGCTAGAAACATTGATGGGATAACGAAGCATCTTACATCTTCTTTAGAGGATCATATAACGTGCACCGATCCCTCTCGAAATATCTTTAAATATACAAACGAAAAAGACGAAGAAATTGTTGATGCTGACTTGGAAAATTTGTTACCACAATACCTTACCGCACTAAAAGACGAGAATAATTTTTTATATAAGGAGGTATTCGATTATTTTAAAGTAAATAATGTATCTCTAAATGAACAAACAGATTATAATATCTTTTATAATGCTTTGAACGCTATAATTGAGAGAAAAGGACAACAGAACAAGTATAGCGACAAGATGAAAAAATATATAGTCAGACAGTGTAAGAAACAGTTTTTAGAGAAGAATAAGAACAAGGAAAAAGAGATAGCAAAAGAACTGTCAGATGAAGATATAATGATGATAATCATAAAAAACGGAGGAAATCTTTATGATTTTGTTGACAGAGTCTTCGACATAGAAGATATCGATAACGAGACAGACGAACAGTTTGAATATCGTAGAAAGATGGAGGATTTATTTAAACAAAGAAAGAGGGAATACAAACAGAAAAATATTTAAATAAAAAATAAAAAGAAATGGCCTTACGAAAAGTATCACAAAATCCTCGAAGTAACTGTCATTGTATATTCAGTATAATTAAAATATGGGAAAATATAGAAAATATCAAAAATAATAATATATATATAAATGAAATATTATATTATTGTTATTATAGCATTATTAATTATAACAATCTTGTCTCTTAAAAAATGTTGTTATAATAAGAAAATAAAAAGCAAAGATTATTATGACAATTCTGTTCCTTGTATACCATTGAATCCTAAGTTTGATCCAGAATTTTCTCCTGATTATGTTATAGACAGTTCAGGACGTGGAACAATTAGATTTATAAAAGCCCAAGAAAATATAAATGGAAAGTGTTATTGTAGACCTAGATTTAATTGGGAAGATCCTTTTAACAATGGAAAAAATTTATGTTACAATGATAATGATTTGACTTCAACAGATGAGTATTCATTTCCTTATAATTCTAATAATGATATATATGGAAAAAATTCTCAAATTGGAAATGATTGTTCTTCTGATATAGATTGTGGGCAAGTAAAATTAAATAATGGAGGAAGAGTAGACTATTTATCAAATTTAAGATGTAACTCAAAAAATAAATGTGAAGACATTTCTACACTTTATTATTAATTTTTATCAATCATATATAAATTACTCTTTATATCACTTATATTGTCACAGTAGCATATTTCATATTTTTATTGTTGATATTAGGATAATTCTGTATCAGAAAATCTGCCAATACTTTTCCCGATATCTCCTTTCCTCTGTTTTGTACAAACCAATCTCTTGGTCTATAGCTATCATAATTGTTGACTATCTTTTCTAAAGCATATTCAACATCCTTTTCTGATGTAAATAACTCTCCCGTCACACCCGATATAACATTATTCCATCCTCCCAAAATATTATAGTTAACTAAAACAGGCATATTGTATGTTATTGCCTCAGTTATTACACGAGGACTGGCATCTGCTACATTAGGAACAAAAAGGAACTTACACTCTTGCATCTTCTTTGAAAATTCTCCAAATTTTAAGAATGGTATCACCTCTACTATTCCATTACACTTATCAGTGAATTTACAGTTTTGTCTTCCTACCAAAACACCTCTCAAACCAAACTTACCACACATCACCTCTAAACACTTCTTTGCTAATGTCCAGTTACGATTATGACTTTGCCAACCATCTTCACACTTGTCGTTATCTTTTAAACATACATACATAAAGTCGTATTTCTTCTTTATTTTTGGGTCAGGTTTGTATGCTTTAGTATCTTTTAGATCTGCTTCGGCTAATTGCAATAATGGAAGTCCTGATTGAATCATCTCTTGAGACGGTTGACGAAAACAATAAAGCCAAGCTGATGCCATTTCTAAATATTTATGACCCCTCTTCTCGTGAAATCTATCTTCAAAAGGATTGGAAAGTTTTCCTGGAAATTCAAGGTAACTTGATATTCCACAAAAAGACATACCCTTCTTCTTGTATTCTTCGTACAACTTTTCGTGTTTCTCCTCTCTGAACGGCGCAGACAGTAAAATAATATTTAATTTTCTTCCTTTATCATCAAAGAGATTTTTGAAAGGGAAAGCAACGGTGGGGATTAGACTATCCTCATATGTCTCAACTACTTTTTTAGAGCATTTATAGGATATAGTAGCACAAAAAAGAGCAATAAATGCAAGTATAACAAGTTTTGTAATTCTCATTTATTTTGATTTAATAATAAAATTTTATTATAAAATATGTGTGAAGTATACGATGTTTGTATAATAGGATCAGGGCCTTCTGGACATTCAGCTGCTTTATATACCTCAAGAGGTATGTTAAATACCATTCTCTTCGAAGGAAATATGCCAGGAGGAGCCCTTACACAAACGACAGAGGTAGAAAACTATATCGGTTTTCCAGATGGAATACAGGGATATGAACTTTGTATGAAGTTTAGAGATCACTCAGAAAAATGGGGAACACAAATTGTATCAGAATATGTTAATAAAATAACTAGGAATGAAGATATGTATGATATTTATTTTGGAGATGATAATGACTATATCACAACAAGAACTATCATTATAGCAACAGGTTCTTCTGCAAAACGTCTAACATTTGAAGGATCAGAAAAGTTTTGGAATAAGGGAATATCAACTTGTTCTGTTTGTGATGGCGCTCTCCCTATGTTTAGGGATAAGCCTTTATTTGTGGTAGGAGGCGGCGATACAGCTATGGAAGACGCTCTGTATTTGAGCAGGTATACAAAAGAGGTTTATATAGTTCATCGAAGAGATTCTTTCAGAGCTTCTAAAATTATGCAAGAAAGGGTGTTTAATAATCCTAACATAAAAATCCTTTGGGATAGTGAGATTGTAAGAGCATCTGGAGAAGAGTTCTTAGAAAAGGTTTTAGTAAAGAATAGAGAAAAAGGAGAAGAGAGGGAATATGATGCATCAGGTTTGTTTTACGCAATCGGATCTGACCCCAATACGTCTTTTCTAAAAGATTCTGATGTCAAGATAAAGTTGGACGGAGAGGGATATATCTTGACAGAAGCGGATTCGACAAAGACGAGTGCATTAGGAGTATATGCTTGTGGAGATGTGTTGGCAAAAAATAAAAAGTTTAGACAGGCGATAGTGTCGGCAGGAACAGGTTGTATAGCAGCATTGGAGGCAATAGAGTATTTACAGTAAATTATATTATATAAATATAATATAATATAAAATGCCTAGAACTTCAAAAAGAGATACTAGAAGTAGAAGGTCGCAAAGCCGATCACCTAAAAGGTCTCAAAGTCCTAGATCACAATCGCCTAAAAGGTTGCAAAGCAGATCACAAAGTAGAGATAGATCAAGAGAAAGAGATACTGTTCAACCAGAGCCTTCAGTTATTCAACCAGAGCCTTCAGTTATTCAACCAGAGCCTTCAGTTATTCAACCAGAGCCTTCTGTTATGGAACAAGAGCCTTCAGTTATGGAGCAAGAGCCTTCAGTTATGGAGCAAGAGCCTTCAGTTATGGAGCAAGAGGAGCGAAGCGACTCGTTCGAGGAAGAAGATTCTAAAGGATTAACTTTAAGTGAGGATGATTTAAAAGATTTACTTAATACCCCATTTAGTTACGGAATAGAGTTTGAACCAAGTTTCTTACAGTATTACGATCACAATCAATCACGTCGTCATTATGATAGAGAAACTATTTTTCCAGTTACTGATGATGAGAAAAAAGAAAATCCAACATTAAATGTTACTATAGAAAAAATTCATAGAGATGAAGATAAAGAAGATAAATTATCTTGTGAATATAATTTAGAGATAGATATAGGTCCTTTTTTTACTACTTTAGGAAGTTTTTTAGAAAGAGGACATATATTGAAAGAAATGTCAGATATGGAGGCATCAGATGTTCCTGAAATTGAGCAGGGTTTATCACAATTTAGAAAATATATAGAGTTAGATAATAAGACTTATCTAGATATGTTAGCTAAGAAGAGAAAAAGTGAAGATGTTGATAAGAATGTTGGAAATTTTCGTACAGAATATAGTGATCAGAACACTATAAAAACTATAATGGATGGCATTAAAAATAAAAAATTATTGTCTGATAAATATTACAGAGATTGTGCAAGAAATATTAGAGCTGATATGACATATAATGAGATTATATACGCCCCAGTAATGTATCAAAATATAAAAGGAAAACCTCAAATGACAATAGGAATGAGTTATATATTTATTCCAATTTTACTTGATCATTTTGTTAATAAATATGGTCAAAAGATTATATATTTTGATGAAGAACTTTATGATGAAATATTTTATGGATTTATGAAAAGAAGAGAGACAGCGTTAAGTGATATGTCTATATTGGTTTTGAAGGGATTTTTATATGTAATAAATTATGTTTCTTTTATGAGTAGTATATATACATCAAAGAGAGCTGGTGGTAAATATTCATACTTTAAGTCTGCTTTTTATTTGAAGCCTCGTACAAATCTTGCTAGTTCATATATGCATTTGGTAAAAAAATATCCAGATTTAAATGGATCAATAGATATTATAATGAATGTGATAGGAAATCTTGTTAACTTATGGAGAGGTAAATTATCACGTGCATATGGAGTTGATATGCCAGAATTTGTGTATAATGGAATAAAGGGATCAACTAAAACAGATAAGAAACCTTCTATTACAAGTTTTTACAATTATAAGATGCAAGTGTTTACAATGATAGGATCTTCTAATGATATTATGAGAAATATAATTACAGAGAGTAATGAACAAGATTATAAATGTAGAGAAGAGGATAATGAGATGTTTCAAACAGAGTTTATAATAAATAAATATAGATTTTATCGTCCTGTAGATAAGACTTTTATAAAAAAAGTGTTAATATTGATTCAATATTTTACCCTGTTAAAATCTTATATGATGGTGTATGATATAATACATCCAGTTACTGTAATAAAGATAAATATTCCAGATAAGAATAAGATTGGCAAAGATTGTTATATGTTGGATGGATATCTATATTCTTATATAGAAGGAAGAGATAGAATTTTGGCAGATTTAATGATAAATGAAGGTGTAATACAAAAAATTGCAGAGTATCCATATGCAGGCCAACCTCCAGTTTTAGAGTATCCAATAAGGTCAGATGAAGGAAGAGTAGTATGCACTAATGATAGACAAGAGATGTTTGAGTGGGTTTCAGAAGACTCAAATGTTATTATGGAGTTAAGAATGTTAGATGTTGAAAAAATAGAAAATCTTCCAAAATCTATAACAAAAGTTTTATCAGAATTGTCAGAATTATTTGGTATGCTTATTTCAGGCATTTCAGAATAAAAATACATTATATTTAAAATAAAAACTTTTTAAATATAAAAATGAGTATGCTTGATAATTTTTTGAAAACTTTTACTTCTACTTTTAGATATACAAATCCACAGGCTTCCGTTGCTGCTAGTCGTCCACAGGATTCCGTGGCTGCAAGTCGTCCACAGGCTTCCGTGGCTGCAAGTCGTCCACAAGCTTCTGTGGCTGCAAGTCGTTTTCAAGACGATACTTTCAAGAAACCTTATACTAAAACAGAAGAAACTAGAGCTAGAAGTAGAGAAAGAACCCGAATTGAAAAAAAGACAGACAGTCGACCACAATCTCGTTCTCCTGTTCGTCAATCTCGTATTGTATCTCCATCTCCTACGGCATCTCCTACGGCATCTCGTATGAAAGTATCTCAGTCTCCTAGGCCTCAATCAACAGGTCGATCTCAATCAAGTCGTCAATCACAATCACCTATGGTAGTATCAAGTAGACCTTATTCTCAAGATCGTGAGCCTATTAGTAGAGAAAAATATTTTCCAGAGGATAGAGTATTGTATAATACCCCCTTTAGTTATGGATTAGAGTATGAGCCAAGCTCTTTACATTATTATGATCATTTACAACGTTCTCATTATGATAGAGAAACTATTTTTCCTCTTACTTATGAGGAGAAAAAAGAAAATCCAAACTTAAAGGTTACTATAGAAGAATTTGATCGTGACAAATTTGATGATGATGAGAAGAAATATTCTTGTGAATATAATATAGAGATTGATATGGGACCTTTTGTAGGCTATACCATTGGAGGATTTTTAGAGTCTATACAAAATAGAAAATCAAGAAATAGTTATATAGATGGTACAATAAAACCAGTTTTAGATAATTTTATAAAGTATATTCAGAAAGATAATACAGAATATTTAAGATTAATGAAACGTGGTCAGTTTGATGGAAATAAAAATTATCAAAAATGTGATATGTCAATAGAACAAGGGAAACGTGGATATCGTAAAGATATTGAAGTTTTTTATAAAGAGCTTGGATCAAAAGAAAATATTTTAAATGTTACAGGAAGACCTCAAATGACAATTGGAATGAGTTATGCATTTTTACCATATTTAGCAAGTTATTATGCAAATATACCTAATTATGCACAAAAAATTAAAAATATATTGATAAAATATGATTCATTTATAGAATCAAATCAAGAATTATTTACAGGAATACGTGATGATTCTAGAGATGTATTTAAAGGTTTTATATTTTTGATATTATATATTTCTACTATTAGAACAAATTATGTATCAAAATATGCAGGAGGAACAAGTAGTTATCTAAAGACACAATTTCCTATAAAACCTCGTACAAATCTTGCTGTTTCTTATATAAATTTAAAACAAACATACCCCGATTTAGAAAATAAATTTATTCAATTTACAACAACAATTGACGATAAATTAGAATCAATAAGACAAGAATTAAATAGTATATTTGGGATAAATATAGAAAGATTTAATTATAAGGGAATAAAGGCTTCAACTGAAAAAGATGAACAACCAACTGAAACTTCTATAGTATCACATAAATTGGATGTACTACGAAATATAGCACAAAAAAACGGTGATATAAAATCATTTATGAAAAATAGTAAGATATATACAGATGGAAAAGACGATAATAATACAGTTCATTTAATGTATAGAATACAGTATATTACTGGAGAAATAAAAAGAATTAATATACCAGAATTAATTAAAATAATAACATATTTTGAGTATTTAGATTCTTATACTTTATTGTATGATATGTTAAACCCAGTTCGAGTTGTAAAAGTTAAAATACTTGACAAAACAAAATTGAATAAATCTATATGCGAAGCTGACGATTATAAACAAGCAAAAATACTAGATGGTTATTTATATTCTTATATAGAGGGAAAAGATAAGGAATATATTGATACACTTGTATCAGAAAATTTAATAGAAATAGAAGGACCTTTTATATATTCTGGTCAACCACCTTTACTTTTTCCTGTAAAAAAGTATGCAAGAACTTATATTTGTACCAATTTTAGACAAGAATTACTTGAATGGATACCAATGGATTCTAATATTATTGTAGAATTAAGAGGTCCTGAAAAACTAACTACTAGTGATAAATTTGATTATACGAGTTCTATAAAACTTTCAGATCTTAGAGAGTTTTATGAAGAAGTATTTAATGGTCTGTATAATGCTCTTTCTTCTCCTTATTCTTAAATCTTTTCTTTTGTAAGCAATTTTATTTATTTATAAATAAATAAAATGAGTAGATATTTAACTGATAAAGAAATTAATAGTATGAGAGTAGTAGATTTAAGGGAAGCTCTCTCAGAAAGAGGTTTGTCTGATAAAGGTTTAAAAGCTATTTTATCTGAACGTCTTAAGGACTATATGAGATCACAAGTACAAGAAGAAAAACAAGAATCAAAATATCCAAAATCACGAACTCCATCTCCTAAGTCTCCATCTTCATCTCCTAAGGCCTCGTCGGCATACCCTAAGGCCTCGTCGGCATACCCTAAGGCCTCGTCGGCATACCCTAAGGCCTCTTCGGCATCCCCTAAGGCCTCGTCGGCATACCCTAAGGCCTCGTCGGCATACCCTAAGGCCTCGTCATCCCCTAAGGCCTCGTCATCCCCTAAGGCCTCGTCGATTCCTACGTTAAATACAGAATTTACTTTTGGAGCAGAATTTGATGCGGGATGGGATATGCACTTTAATACAAAACGTGAAGATCATTATGATAGATCAACTGCTTATAAAAAAACAGAACATTTAAAGGCAACTTATGAGATATTTGAGAAGAAAGATGGTATGGAGCATTTGGATAATTGCCCATATACTATGGAACTAGCTCTTGGAGTATATAAATATGACAATATATGTGACTTTCTTGATGATGAGAAAAATGTATATATAAGTAATATGAAACAGAACATAGATATGTTCAAAACGGATATATTATCAAGTCATAATATAAGAGATATTTTAAGAACACTGTATGCTAAAAAGGCTGAAAATTTGAATAAGGAGAATGCTTTTGCAACAGGAAGAGCATTCACTAATTGTTCATTAACACAAAGACTAGATGATAGTACCAAATCTTACTTTTATACAGACTTCAAAGGCATAGAAAACATACTAGGAGTTCCTCAGGTAACAATAGGTCTAAATTATGCCTTTTTTCCTCATATATTTAACTATTTTAAGGGCGATCCGACCATAGGATATGTTCAAACATTAATGAGATATATTATTGAAATATATAATAGTCAATTTCCCCAAGATATATCTTGGGCAGTTCTTAAAGGATTATTATACGTAGTTATATATACATCTTATGCACACACTGTTTATTACAAGCGTGAAGGAGGAGCACAATACTTTAAGGGAAGTTTGACATTTAAGCCAAGATCGAATCTAGCAATATCTTACCAGAAACTAAAGAAAGAATATCCTATGGTAGAAAAATATATGGGAATGTACTTTACAGCCTTAAAGAATATTAATATTAAAAGATCTATAGGACAAGATAATACTGAAGAACTAGAAGAAATAGATTCAGAAAATGCTCTATATAAATTCAAATTAAAAATAATCGGAGAATTTATATCTAAACAAGATGATATTAAAGACATTGATAAATCTCAAATCATAGAACAAGTTGAAAAGAGAACAAGAACAAAAAAAGATGATATTTTTGATCTTTACAGTGAAGTTACAGCACTATTTCAAGCTAAAGTATTTAAAGCAAAATTAAATCTTTTAATATTATTAACACAAATATCATCCTTTTATCTCCTCAAAAAAATTATAAAACCAATTAAAGCATACAGAGTAAAGAAATTTATAAGAGAAAGGGTAGGTGGGAAATGTAGCAATTATCAAAATATTTTAGACGGATCAATATACTTGATAGATAAGGTAAGAAATCCTGATTTATATATGAGCGATTATGAAGAAATTGATTTTGCAAGCTTTTTTGATCCTCCTTCCCTATTCATAAAAAATGGAGAAATATGTACATCAGATCAACGAGTTGAATTATTCGAAATGGTTCCTGATAATTCTAACCTTATTGTTGAAATAAGAAGTGTAAATTTATTTGCTTACGACGATTTTAACAGAACAATGCCTAAATTTATTACTCTAGATCAAATGAAAACTATAATGAAAGACTTTTTTGATAAATTAAAAAATATAATTAAATCAGCAAACTTATCTGAATTCTTAGGACCCTGTGTCGGAAAAGAAATGGAACCATTGCCGCTAGAAATTCTTCCTCCAAGAGAACATATATCATTCTTATCACACCTATCCCCACCCTCGGTTAAACCACCCTCGGTTAAGCCTTCCTCTGTTAAGTCTTCCTCGGTTAAGCCTTCCTCTGCTGTTAAGCCTTCCTCAGCTGTTAAACCTTATGCTCAACCATCTTTTATTTCTTCAGTTATGGACCAATATATGAGAGAAAGAGATTCTTCATCTGAATCCCCAACTATGTCTTCTACATTAAATGATTATTTACACGATATTGATGGATCTTATAAGAGATCAACGTGTCAGATTATGTTTAGACCTAAATCTAAGAGATCTAAAAAATCTAAGAGATCTAAGAAATCTAAGAGATCTAAGAAATAACAATCCAATCATTCTCATATCTCTCATATTCTTCATTCTTATCTCCTCTCTTTCGTGTCTCGCTTATATTCTTATTACTTCCAATAAGAATAATAATATTATTATCACTATATTTATCATTAGAATACGGCTTTAACTCGATAAGATTTTGTCTATCATCCATATCTCTAATCTCCATATAGTATGCATCATTCTCATTACTATTCATATTGCTTGTATCGCTCATATCGCTCGTATTGTTTTCATCGCTCTCGTTGCATATATCGTATATTCCGTATATATAATGTTGATACATATACTCTAGAAAATTTTTTAATTGTTCGCATATATTACACATTTATTTATTAGTTGTACAATTTTCTTATAAATAAATGATTGTAAGTCATCAAGGAACAAATAATATAATAGGCTCTTATATTAAACTAAAACTAAACAACGGAATAGGAATAGGCCCTACAGGAAATACTGGACCAACCGGATCTCCCGGAGGTCCTACCGGATACACAGGTCCAACAGGACCTACTGGAAATACTGGTCCTACTGGACAAGACGGAGGAACAGGCCCAAATGGAGGAACAGGCCCAATAGGTCAAACAGGGCCTACTGGACCTAGTGTATATCCTGTATATGCATCATATTTAAGCACAGGAACACAACAGGCTCCTACAGGAACAACAGTTATTCCTATAACTTATTCAGAAAGAACAATAGGAAATATTAATGTATCAGGTGCATACCCTACAAGCATAGTAGTTATACCATTAACAGGAGTATATAGAGTACTTTTTTCAGCACAATGTGGAATTATTCCTGGTCAATCAGGGAAACACTCAATAGAGATATTTCCAGTCA
>Ga0129333_10003036_pt1 | contig 15705 bp, 12 predicted proteins | sample CPB6_08_DNA_FD_94474 | JGI IMG/M metagenome (GOLD analysis project Ga0129333, IMG submission 94474) | Freshwater to marine salinity gradient microbial communities from Chesapeake Bay, USA - CPBay_Sum_0.6_0.8_DNA | ecosystem: Environmental > Aquatic > Marine > Coastal | place: USA: Chesapeake...
CTATTATCGGGATAAACGTGATATTCAAAGTGTGGAATGGGCTCGTCACCTCAATCGGGTTCAACTTGTTAATGATTGGTTTATCGATAAAGACGTTGTCATTGCTCCATGGTTGGTAGGCGACGACCATCGTCGAATTCCTAAGCTGTCAGCCAAATACATGTTTGGACATTTTGAACTGCCTAAATTCTTAATGAATGCTCGTGTAGAAATGCCTGATCACGGCGAAATCAAACACGAGCATTTCTCTGGGATCGAACGTGTATTCACCGGGCACTTCCATATGCGTCAAACAAGAAATAATATTACATATATTGGTAATTGTTTTCCACATAACTATTCCGATGCCGGCGATGATCAACGAGGGGCAATGATATTAGAATGGGGATCAGAACCCGAATATCATAATTGGCCCGAACAACCCACTTATCGTGTGTTTAATCTCAGCGAAGTATTGACAGATACAGAAAATCTGTTAAAATCCAATATGCACGCCAGAGTCACCATTGATGTGGATATCAGTTACGAAGAAGCTTCTTATATTAAAGAAACATTAATTAATCAATATCGGCTTCGTGATCTTAGTTTAGTTCCACGTAAGGACCCGGGTGCAGAGACACAAGGAATAGCAGATTTATCTTTTCAAAGTGTAGATCAAATTGTCTCTGATCAGATCAACAGTATCGATAGTGAGCAATACGATCCACGACTACTACTAGAAATATATCGTAACCTTTAATGATTCGACTTAAAAATATAACAATACGCAATTTTCTCAGCGTAGGAAACGTAACACAGGCAGTTAATTTAGAAAATCCTAATTTAACTTTGGTCTTGGGCGAAAACCTAGACCTCGGCGGTAACGATGCTGGTAGCCGTAACGGCGTAGGTAAAACTACATTGGCTAATGCTATCAGCTATGCTCTGTATGGGCAAGCATTAAGCAATATCAAAAAAGATAATCTAATTAATCGTACCAACGAAAAAGGTATGTTGGTTACATTAGAGTTTGAATGTAACGGTCAAAGCTATCGTATTGAGCGTGGTCGTAAGCCGGCAGTGATGCGATTCTTTGTTGGTGATCAAGAACAAAAATATACCGACGATGCACAAGGCGACAGTAGAGAGACACAGCAAGAAATCGATCGCTTGCTGAATATGAGCCACGATATGTTTAAACACATTGTAGCTCTCAACACCTATACCGAACCGTTCCTTAGTCTGCGGGCTAACGATCAACGTGTTATTATTGAACAGTTATTAGGTATTACTTTATTAAGTGAAAAGGCCGATCAACTCAAAGAATTAAATCGTAATGTCAAAGATTTAATTACTCAGGAAGATTTTCGTGTTAGAGCACAACTTGAATTTAATCAAAAGATACAGGATCAAATCTCCGGGTTGAAGCTTAAACAAAGTGCTTGGTGTACTAAACAGGAAAACGATGTTACTCGGTTAAACAAAGAAATTGCCGAACTAGAAACCCTGAATATCGATCAAGAGATCGCCAATCATGCTGCTTTATCTAAATGGGAAAAGGATAGTAAAGATCTCACCGATCTCGAAAATACTATAAAAACATTAAGCGATACACTAGCAGCAGAAGTCAAAAGAGCCGAACAGTTTGAAAAACAGTTAAAGACTCTTAAAGATCATCGTTGTCCAGAATGCGATCAAGCTCTGCATAATCGAAAGAATCTTGATTTACAAAAAGAAAAAACTGAGTTCTTGGAAGAAGTCCGCGAGCACTGTAAACTGCTGGGCAATGAGATTATTCCGCTCAAAGTGGCCTATGACATGACACCGGCCCCGGGCCCAAAGCCCGAAGTACATTACAAAACACTAGACGAAGCCTACACACATAGAACACAGTTAAACAATTTACAAACTCAGCGAGATCGCCGAGCAGAAGAATCTGATCCTTATCAAGAACAAATCGATGAACTACAAAACACTGGTCTCAAAGAAGTAAATTACGATCAAATTAACGAACTACAAAGATTGTTAAATCATCAAGAGTTTTTACTTAAGATACTAACTAGCAAAGATAGCTTTGTAAGAAAAAAGATCATTGATCAAAATCTCAGCTATCTAAATCAGCGTTTAAGTTACTATTTAGATCGTATCGGGTTGCCACATACTGTAGAGTTTCAGAATGATCTATCGGTTAATATTACAGAGCTAGGGCGTGATTTAGACTTTGATAATCTAAGCCGCGGTGAGCGTAATAGACTGATTTTAAGTTTAAGCTGGGCATTTAGAGATGTTTGGGAAAGTTTATATCAACCCATTAACTTTTTAATTGTAGATGAGTTAATTGACAGCGGAATGGACACAATTGGGGTGGAAAACAGTTTAGCTATACTTAAAGGTATGGCACGGGATCGTAGCAAAACTGTGTTTTTAATTAGCCATCGCGAAGAACTTAGTGCTCGTGTAAGCAATATACTTAGTGTAGTGAAAGAAAACGGATTTACTACATTTAGCCAGTTAGACAATATATAAACTTGTATTTTGGCTAAATATACCAATGATATAGGATTATTGGTATGTCTTCTATAAGAAATCTACTTGAATCGTTAGATCGAATCTCTGCTACAACAGAAAGCGGTCCTTTCAGTTATGGTGCAAAAAAACCTCGAAAAGGTAGTGTAGCAGATTTAGCTGACAAAAAGCGTCGAGAACAAGAAAAAAGTCGACCACCCATTGAACCAAAGGACCAAATGGTTGGCACAGCAAAGGTCATAAAAGATGTAAATGAAGGCCAATTAAATGAATTAGCCCCAGGATTTAGTGGTGACGGACGATGGTATACAGACTATGAAATTGCTGACATTGTAGGAGAAGATTGGTTATCTGATGACCTTTTTAGCAGTGGTGCTAACATGACTCGGTATGGCGATGTTGGCAAAGAACAGCTAAAACAAGAGGCCCAGGAATATTTAGAAGAGCAAGGTTATAGTATAGAGGTATTAGATGTAAGAGACGATGAGGACCATTTGTCTTGGTTGATATCTGGCCCAATGATGCGACTTGGAGAGCAAGGTGTGGCGGAAGCGAAGAGTCTAAGCAAGAAAGTTAAAGTAGTTAAGGGTGAACATTCGGGTAAGGTTGGCTGGATCCGAGAAATCAAGCATGGTGCATTTAAGGGTGCACCAAAGACATTTTATGTTGATCTAGAAGATGGCACACAATTAAACAATGTGCCAGGCTCTGCATTGCGTTTAGTCAAAGACGAACAAGGTGTGGCAGAAGGCAGTGAAAAGACGTTTACAGTTGTATATTACAGTAAAAAGACCGACAGAAATGTCACAAAGCAAATCAAAGCCAGTTCCGAATCTGAATTATGGGATAGATTACGAGCAAAAGGTATAGATGTTGTCAGCGTCGAAGAGCAAGGGGTGGCAGAAGACTCACTAAACGAGTTCGCACCAAGCCCGGACTTTGGAGGCAGCGGGGGCAACTATTTTCAAGAACTAGCCAGTGCTTGGTATAACGGTATATATGACACCGGTGATATAGATAAAGGTATCAAAAGTCAAGAAGATGTAGAACGATTATTAGAGCGTGGCATTATATGTCCAGATGGCGTTACACGCAAGTTTCACATAGATTACAATGCAAATTATGACGGTGTAGTGATTTTCAGCGATGACTATTACGAATACGGTGATTATAATGATGCCGGACAAATAATTAACAGTCGTACAGGAAAAAAATGGGGTCCATATGACTATATGGAGTTCAGTGACAAAGAACTTAACGAAAGCGTCGAAGAAGGTCTAACGGAAGGTCAAATAACTAAAACCAAAACTGGTATTATCCATCGTGCCACAGACAAGTATGGTGCAGGTGAAGAACCGTTTAATCCGCGAAATCCCGGCAAATACGCGAGAGATATAAATTATTTGGATAAGAATACTACCAGTCGTTTAGATAAAGGCATGGGAATTAAACATTCTCATGGTAATAAAAAATCTCAAATAAGTCTTGAATTAGACGAAGAACAGACAAAGTTTGCTGGCGAAAAGGTCGGACAAAAACCCGGCGATCAAGTTCGTGGCACTGAACGAGCTCGACTATCAAAAAAACAACATCCTTTTAAAGGCAGATTAGTGGGCAGCGACGAATCTGTTGTTCACGAAGAAAAATCATGCAATTATACTATGGAAGGCGAAGATTGTCCTGTTCATGGATTAAATGAATGCCCAATGTCTGAAAACTCTGACAAAAAAATTATCGATAGGCGACCGGTTAGTGAATCACTGTTTAAAACATTAACTAAACTAATGCACGAACACGAAACATCTTACAAATATACTGTAGAAGGACAATTTAATAGTAAACAGGAAGTAATTGATTACTTTATTAAAAAAGGTAAATCGGCTGCTTCGGGTGCTATGGCATGGGAACGTGGATGGAGGGGGTCTGCACCTAAGCCCAAAAAAGTTTCAGCTCCGGTTAGAAATTATCACGACGAGTTAGATGATAAACGTTACAGAGATGTAATCGAAAACACAAAAAAAATAAAAGAAAACGATGGTGTCTCTATTGGGGGAGTATCACAGACATCTGGACCAGGTGGTAATTTAACCAAAAATTTTCAATTAGGACCATTGAATGCATCTCAAACTACAGATCCGTCTGGCAATCTGGTTAAGACTACCATGAATGCCAAAGTTGGTTTTGGTAATGATCAAACTAATATAGGGACCGAACGAGATTATCAAAGCGGTATTACTACCAAAACAGCATCAGGAGCTCAGGCAGATAATATTTTAGGAACACAGGCGGTAGGACAAAGAATGGGCGTTGATACTCAAAAACTCGATCAGTTTATGAAAACTACTAACGAACACAAAATACGTAACAATAAAATAAAATAAGAAAAATAACTGTAAAATCAAAAATTATTTAAAGAATACCGAATCAGATAAAGTTAACCAATCAGACAATTGATAAACATATCTTTGTTTATAACGAAAACATTGTCTAATCGAAGTTTCTTCCTGTGTCAAAAACACCATATCCGAAACATTATTGTATTTGATAATTAGTGCTCCGGGCAATTTAGCATTTAAACAATCTTGGTCATTTTGAGCAACCCAATCGTCCCACTGTTTAACTGAACCATCCAAAAAACTTTGCCAACTAGGCGGAGTTTTGTAATGTTTGCATTCGATTACAAATTGAAAGTTTTGTGGACAAATAATGTCGCCGAATATTGCATAGTCTAAATTATGTGTTTGTGTGCGAGCTTGATTGGATCCTCCAAAATAACTGCCCGAATCGCCGTTTCTACGAAAACCTTTTTCTATGCCTAGAATGGGTTGAAAACGTTGACTAAGTAAGTTGGCAATTTTGCGTTCGTAGCTGTTACCCTTGTTTTTCCCGTTAACTTTTTTACTCATCAGATATTTACGGTTATTTCGACGAAACAAAAATTTTTAACAGTAGAAACATTTGTATAACTAACATTACAATACATAAACTTAGGCAAATTTTTAGGCTCAATTAGACACCAAGTCTTATAAAAAATTCAGGCATAATAACAAAACAAAGTAAATTTCGGACGGTATAGTGTTAGTGCCACTATATCTAGTTCGCAGCCACTGATGCAGAGTGATATTCTCTGTGCTCTTAGGTGATTCGGCTCGCGTAATGGCCGCCGATGGGACGCTGTTAACCACAGCAAAGAGCGGCAAGGACAAATCATCATGGTTTTAAGGATTCGGGCTCTGTGAAAAAGATACATCCCGACTCGGTGTTATATTGGTCAACTACGGTATAACATAGAGACCGCCGGTTGTGTAGTGATACACAGCGAATACTAGAGTAGGAAGTACAGACCGACCGCTTCCGTTAATGTAGGCACATGATTATTCAAAGATTAGTACTGCTCCGACCCTGAGCAGAAAAATTCAACGATAATTCTACAACAAATCTCTTATAGTTGATTGATAGGACACTCGCGTCGAATGCACTCTATCAATTTCGCCCTGCGGACGGGCGAATATTGACTACATCTTCGTCGAATACTAACCCAAATAAAAATAATAAAATTAATATTAAAAACATTGATAAGAGTTTAGCTAGAGTGAGCGATAGTGAACGAAAGAAAAACTCTTATCAATAGCGGTGTGTAGCACCGCTCAAGAACTGGTTCCTAAGTTGGATAAATGAATCATAGCGACTTAAATCAATGGTAATCCTGATTTCTCTGTATTTTCTACATTTTCTTTTATTATTTTTGCAATGATTTTTCTTTCTTCGCCACTGAGAGTCATTGCTTCGCTATAGCTTACACCGCCACGCATAAACCAAGTTAGTTTTAGAGCTTCGTTTCTTATGGCTTTTGACTCGTTCTCGTATCGTTGTACTAACTCTACGATTTCTTCATTGCTAAGAGTCAAAAGCCTTTGCCGAAAAAATTTGCGTAATCGAATGTAATTTCTACTTTGTAGGATTTTTTACATTCCTCGCATTCAACATTTTGCTTTGGGATTGCAGCATCTTTGTTAATTTTTTCTAAATGATTTTGAACTTGTTTAACAATATTATTGTCTGCATTTTCGTAAAATTCTCGAATATGCTCTGAACTATGTACTTTCTGTCCATGTTCAGTTTCGATATATTCAGTACTATCTGTGACTATTTGAATATTCAGTGCAACTAAACGTTTTAATTGTTCTGTGAATTTTTCAATTTTTTCGTTTTCATCTTCGATACTAGTAATACTTCTTAATATTTGTTGTTCTTCAAAATTAATTCGACTGGTTTGATTTACACTGAAATATTGCTGTGGTTTAACTTTAATTTTAAGTTTTTTTATATTAAGAACAGTTTGGTAGTCAGCTAGCCTAATATGATCTAGCATATGTGTTAAGTCTACTGCATGGGTATTATCGTGTGAACAGTGCGGGCATTTACTGTCAAAATCCATTTCTTGTCCATAACTGGCAATTCTAATACCGATTAATACTGCGTCAACGTCGCAGCCGGGCATACCCCAAGGGTCTGTGATATTTGGGCAGCAACTTTTAATAAGTTCAACCACACCGCTACCGTTGGCTAATGCATCGGGTGTTCTTAGCACAATTTCGTCCCGAGCAGTCATTGGAAACACTGGAATTTCTCCATTGATTGGTAAATCTAAACAATCTTCTTTCCAATAACGGCCTTCGCTGGGCAATTTGATGTAAACAGATGGTTGTCGAAAATAAGAACTTAACGGATTAACGGACATATTTTTATCCCATAAATAAGTAATACTGTTCGATATTTATTGGATAAATCCGTATGGCCGATTTAAATGTTAATGACATCCGAGCTGCATTATTAAATTCTCTCAATGACTTAGACCGAAGTACACGTCGGCAAGTTTTCCTTTCGAATTTATCTAATCAGGCTTACCAATCTAATGCTCAAAGACTAAATGCACTGAATAACAGGATGGCATACTTATCCGATCAGTATCTCGATGCTGGTCGTCGAGTTAATACTGTTAAAAGTAATTTTGATGAATTGCGTGCCTCGGCCAAACTGTTAACTGATCAACAGGCACGAAGTGCAACGATGCTTGAAATTGATAGATTACAAGCAAAAGTCCGAATGCAAGCCTTAGTAGACAATTTAGGAGATGCATATAAGAGAATTCTTGATACCTCTGTAAGAACTACAATGAATTTTAGTGCTAATCTTCAACAGGGATCTAGTGCAATTCAACAAAACAGTACATTAATGGGCGGTGCATTCGAATTATTAAATGCAGGAGCTAATAAAGGTGCATCAGCATTAAGTGCATTAGGCACAGGGTTATTGGCTAGCAGAAATAGATTTGCCCAATTGGGTGGGGTGTTAGCAAATTTTGGTGCATCATTAGCGTCAATCGCACCTGTAGTACTACAGCATGGTTTTAATTTATTAACACAAGAGTTAGAAAAAACAGTTACTTCTTTTGACAGTCTCAGTTCCTCGGGTGCATTATTTGCTAACGGTTTAACAGGTATGAGGACTGCTTCTCAGGCAACGGGATTAACATTAACACAATTTGCTAATGTAATGAAAGCCAGTAGCGAAATATTGTCAGCCGCTGGTGGTGGTGTTGAGAATGGGCGAAAAGTAATGACAGCGGCACTAACTGTCGGCGGCGAGCAAATGAAAACTCGATTATTAAATTTAGGCTTTTCTTTTGAGGAGCAAGCTGTTCTTGTTGCTGAAACTATGCGAGATATGCGTCAAAGCGGAGCAGCTCTTACGACAGCCGATGCAGCACAGGTAGCTAAACAAACTGAAAAATATGCGGAAAATTTAAGAATAATATCAGCAATTACCGGAGAAGATGCTCGTAAAAAAATGGATCAAGCCAGGCAAGCAGCTAGTCAGCTAGCCTTCCAACAAAAATTAGCCACAATGGATAAAACTCAGCGGCAAGAAATTCAAATGGCAATGGCTAATATGAGTGATATACAGCAAAGAAATTTCATGGATATGGTTAACTTTGGTTCGGTCATTAATCGAGAGGGTGCTGCTGCTGAAGCATTAAGCTCGGGTCTAAGCGATAGTGTAAGATCAATGAAAGAAAGTTTTGATCAAGGCAATTTAACTGCCGAAAGAGTTAGAGCAATAAATGCTGAAACTGGAGAAAGAACTAAACAAGAAATATTGGAAAACAGAGAAATCGGTTTAGCTGGTGCAGCTAATGTGGGCGGGTTAGTTCAAGCACTGTCAGAAATATTAGGACGAGAGTTACAATTCAGAAACAAAAATACACCCGAGGCTATCGCCGAAGCAGAAAGATTGGCCAGAGAACAAAAAACAACCACAGACGAAATGACTACCAATATGCGTAATGCCAGTATAGCAGCTCAAAAAATGTCTGTAGCAATGGAAAATCTTCTAGGCACTTTATTACCTCTCTACACTAAATTAATGGCAGCTTCATTAGGTTCATTGGCCGGTCTTTTAGAAGGATTAGTAAAGTATACAGGAAAGACTCCAGAATTAGAGGAAGCGATACAAGAGCTACGAATTTTCCAACGACAACAACAACAGACAGCTCAACGATCGGGCCAAACAATGACCCCAGAGAGACAACGAGAATTTGTAAAGGGAATGCTAGAAGAAAGTAGATCTGCTGCTCTTAACGACGAACAAAAAGCTAGATTAGCTGATATAGATAGACGATTAAACGCCGGTGGTGATCCTGCTCGTCTTCGAGAGGAATTAGAAAAATTATTAAATGAAGATAAAACTGTTTCTAATGGAGTTTCGTTGGCTCACACGGGATCTGAAAAAGACCCATTACATGTAACAGTCGGTGGAGTAAGAGGGCCCGGTATGGCTGATGGTGGTATTGTTGAGGGACCAGATGCTGGATATCTTGCTTATTTACACGGCACTGAAGCGGTGGCCAGATTAGGACCAAATAAAACAATTCCGGTTGAATTTTCGGGCAATGCCGGGGTAGATGCCGTCGGGCTAAGTAAATTATTGGAAGCTATGACAGCCCAAACACAAAAAATGGAATACATGGTAGCAGTTAATGAATCTATGCTGCGTGTATTAGAAGATCAACGATCGATTAGTCAAGATATGTTAAATAGTGCGTTTACCTAATAAATATAAAAACCTAGGAATAAAACTGTGGCATCTTGGAAAAAATATTTTAAAACCCCAAACACCTCCGGAAATGTTAGTCCGATTAGTAGTGCAGTGAGAAACGGAGATGTTTCCCCGGTTTTTAGAAATTATCAGAGTAATTTACCCGACGTTTATATTGGTCATCCTAATCGAATTGAGAGATATAATCAATATGAACAAATGGATATGGATTCGGAAATCAATAGTGCATTAGATATTTTAGCCGAATTCTGTACTCAAATTGATTCCACTAGTGGCCGTGTATTTGACTTATACTATCACGATGAGCCAACCGAGAACGAAGTAAAAATAATCAAAGAGCAATTACAACAATGGATCAAATTAAACCAATTTGATCAACGATTATTTAAATTAGTTAGAAACACGCTCAAATATGGTGATCAAATTTTTATGCGTGACCCAGAAACATTTCAATTGTATTGGGTTGAAATGAGCAAAGTAGTAAAAATTATTGTCAATGAAGCGGACGGAAAAGAACCCGAGCAATATGTAGTTAAAGAAATTAGCCCAAATTTAGAAAACTTAACAGTTACACAAGTAAGTGTTAGTGATACTTATATAATTAGACCGCAAATTGGTGGCCCCACAGGAGCATATGTTCAACCTCAGGTTCCTTATAGTGGCGGTACTAGATTTAACAGAGCACAGAACGAACATGCAGTAGAAGCCGAGCATGTAGTACATTTAAGTTTGACAGAAGGACTTGATGTTACTTGGCCATTTGGGACCAGTGTACTTGAAAGTGTTTTTAAAGTTTTTAAACAAAAAGAATTAATAGAAGACTCTGTAATTATATACAGGGTACAACGAGCACCGGAACGTCGTATGTTTAAAATTGACGTAGGAAACATGCCACCGCACATGGCAATGGCCTATGTTGAAAGAATTAAAAACGAAATTCATCAACGCAGAATACCTACGCAAACAGGTGGTGGGGTTAATATGATGGATGCCACATATAACCCGTTAAGTACATTAGAAGATTTCTTTTTTCCACAAACTGCTGAAGGCCGCGGTAGTAGTGTAGAAGTATTGCCCGGTGGAACAAATGTTGGTGAAATAACTGATTTAAGATTTTTTACTAACAAGTTATTTAGAGGATTAAGAATTCCTAGTAGTTATCTTCCGCAAGACACAGAGGATGGAACTCAAAGTTACAATGATGGCAGAGTAGGAACAGCTCTGATTCAGGAGTGGAGATTCAATCAATATTGTCGAAGATTGCAAAGCACTATTATACGTAATTTAGACAAAGAATTTAAAATGTTTATGCGTTGGCGTGGCATTAACATAGATAATAGTTTATTTGAATTAAGATTTAACGAACCCCAAAACTTTGCCAAATACCGTCAACTTGAGATAGATGGATTAAGAATCAGTGCTTTTTCTCAGATCGAACAATATCCTTATCTTAGTAAGAGATTTGCAATGCAAAGATTCCTTGGATTAACCGAAGAAGAAATATCCGAAAATGAAAAACTTTGGAGAGAAGAACGAGGAGACAAAAAATCTGGTACAGAAGACCTAGGATTGAGAGCGGCCGGTATTACCCCTGGTGGTGTAATAGCCGATCAAGAAGCTTTTGCTGCACCTGAGCAAGCTCTTGCCCCTGCTCCAGGAGCAGAAGGAGCACCAGTAGAAGGAGCACCGTTGCCTGCACCAGCCGGAGCTGTTCCGGCAACTCCGCCAGTCGGTAGTGTTCCGGCTGCATAAAGGTAAATAAAAATATGAACCTTTTCGAATTTTTTTCAGCAGAACCTTACGGATACTATAGTGGTGGGCAAGACAATAGTACCAAAAAAGAGACTCACACAAGGAAGTCTAGATTAACTATTGAACAAATTAATAGATTACGAGTAATGAATGATATTAGAAAATTAGAATATGAAAAAAGTATCGAAAAAATAAATTCGCAATATGCACCGGCAGAACAACCGGCAGGAATGGGTCCTTTAGGTTAAAAAAGACTGAAAATTGCAAAAATACCGCCTTATAGGCGGTATTTTTTTATAATAGATTAAATAAACTTAACATTTCACAGGAGTTCTCATGAACAAATACGAAAAACTTATAGAATATATTATTTCCGAGCAGGAAGATCTTGCTCGTGAATTGTTTCACGAAATTGTAGTTGAAAAAAGCCGTCACATCTATGAAAACCTCATGGACAGCGTTGAGGAAGAAGTTCATCAGGGAAATAAAGTTGATGAGCTAATGAAAGACGTTACCGCCGACGAAAGCATTCATGAAGGTGATGATGATATGCCTGTAGACGGAATGAGCGACATGGATGACATGGGTGACGAAGAAATGGGCGACATGGATGACATGGGCGACATGGATGACATGGGTGACGAAGACATAGCCGACATGGGCGACGAAGACATGGGCGATATGGGCGAAGAAGATATGGGCGAAACCGATTTAGAGGATCGTGTTGTTGATCTTGAATCAGCATTAGACGAACTCAAAGCCGAATTTGACAAAATTATGGGCGAAGGCGGCGAGGAAGAAGAGGAAGAAGAAGGCGAAGACAGTATGGTTCGCGAATATGTAGAAAAAGTTTCTGCTCCCTCGAATACTTCCGAAGGTCACGAAGTAGGAGCAGGCGGAAGTGCTGCTATTCAAAAGAAATCACCTGCTTTACAAAAAGCCAATAATATGGGCGGAAAAGCATTTGATTTAGGTTCAGCTAGTGAGTCAGCTCCCGATGGTCAGAGACCCAAGGAAGCCAATAACTACGGAACCAAAGGTCGTAAAGATCTTCCCCACGCAGGGCAATTTGAGAATGTTCCTGGAGCCAAAACTAAAGGTTATGTTAATAAAGCCGGAGCCAAAAAAGGCGAAGAAGGTGGAATTAACAAACACAGTATCGAATCCGGTAACTAAGGAATAATACAATGTTAATGTTAAGAGAGAGCCTCAGTTTCGATCAAGCCAAGATTCTTGTTGAAGAGAATGAAAAAGACAAGTCTCTTTATATGGAAGGGATTTGTCTGCAAGGCGGAATTGAGAATGGTAATGGTAGAATCTATTCTGTTGATGAAATCTCTCGAGCAGTTAACATGGTAGCCAAACAAATTCGTGATGGTCATAGCATTCTGGGTGAGTTAGATCACCCAGATGACCTCAAAGTTAATCTTGACCGTGTTAGTCATATGATTTCTAATATGTGGATGGATGGACCCAATGGGTTTGGCAAACTCAAGATACTACCTACTCCGATGGGAAATTTAGTCAGCACCATGTTAAAAAGTGGTGTAAAGCTAGGTGTAAGCAGTCGTGGTAGTGGTAATGTTGATGATTCAACAGGGAAAGTAACCGATTTTGAGATGGTTACTATTGATGTAGTCGCTCAGCCCAGTGCACCAAATGCATATCCTCGTGCTGTATATGAAGGTTTAATGAACATGCGTTACGGACATAGAGTTTTAGATATAGCCCGAGAGGCATCGACTGATCAAAAAGTTCAACAACATTTGAAAAAGGCTGTAGTAGGCCTAATCAAAGATCTAAAAATATAGGAGATAGGCAATGTTTGATGCTATCAAATCACTGATGGAAAGTGGTGTGATCAACGAAGAAACACGTACTGCTATTAGCGAAGCTTGGGAGTCTAAGTTAAACGAGGCTCGTGAGCAGATCAAAGCAGAATTACGTGAAGAATTTGCTGGTCGTTACCAACATGACAAACAGGTGATGGTAGAAGCGATAGATCGTATGCTCACAGAAAGTCTCCAGACTGAATTAACTGAATTTCATGATGACAAACAAGCATTGGCTCGTGACCGTGTAAAGTTCCAACAATACATGTCTGAGTCAGTTAAGAAGTTTGATACCTTTTTGACTAAGAAATTAGCCGAAGAGATTCAAGAACTTCGTGCCGATAGGCAGAAATATTTAAACAGCATTGGTGTTTTAGAAAGTTTTGTTGTAAAACAACTTGCTGAAGAAATTCAAGAGTTCAGTCAAGATAAACGTGCATTAGTGGAAACTCGTGTACGTCTAATTGCAGAAGCCAAAAATAAACTAAACAGTATTAAAGACGACTTTATTGTTAAAAGCAGCAAAGCCGTGGCTGAAGCAGTTGAGCATGGTTTAAAGAGCGAAATAACTCAATTGAAAGAAGATATTCAACAGGCCAGAGAAAATCTCTTTGGACGCAAACTGTTTGAAGCTTTTGCCAATGAGTTTGCCGTTACCCATTTAAATGAAAACAAAGAAATTCGTAAATTACGTAGCCAACTCGAACAGCGTGAGCATCAACTATCTGAATCTAAGCGAAAGATAGAAGAAGCTAGCGTATTAGTAGAAAGCAAAAAGCGTGAATTAAGAATAATTCAAGAAAACGCAGAAAGACAAAAAGTAATGTCTAGTCTGCTAGGAAGTCTTAACAAGGAAAAGAGTCAGGTAATGAGTCAGCTCCTTGAAAGTGTTCAGACTGACAAGCTCCAGTCTGCATTTGAAAAGTATCTACCCGCAGTTCTGAATAACCAAACAATGAAAACTAAATCTGATTCAGGTAAAGTACTCAACGAAAGTCGTTCAGTAGCTACAGGTGATAAAACTGCTATAACAAACGTAGAAATTAATGACAATAATGTCATTGAAATAAAACGTTTAGCAGGGCTTAAATAACTTTAACTCGTTTAGGAGAGATTAAACATGTCACAAGTTCTATTAGAAAGCCGTTGGGGCGAGACCAAGGAAGCCCTGTTAGAAGGATTACAAGGTTCTCGTCGTACCACAATGGCAACCATTCTTGAAAACACTCGTAAGCACTTAGCTGAAAGTGTTACCGCTGGTTCAACCGTAGCCAGCAATATCGCTTCACTTAATCGTGTTATTCTTCCAGTAATACGACGTGTTATGCCCACTGTTATCGCTAACGAAATCGTTGGTGTACAGCCCATGACAGGTCCTGTTGCTCAGATTCACACATTACGTGTTCGTTACGCTGAAAATGCTAACAGCACCGCTTCTGCTCCATTTGATACCGATGTAACAGCCGGTGACGAAGCACTAAGCCCATTCAAGATTGCTACTGCTTATTCGGGTAGCTTAACAACTGGTCGTGCTACAAGCACATCGGCTCTTGAAGGCGAGCCTGGTCGTAAAATTAATGTCCAGCTCTTAAAACAAGTTGTCGAAGCTAAGACACGTAAATTAAGTGCTCGTTGGACATTCGAAGCAGCACAAGATGCACAATCAATGCATGGTCTTGACGTAGAAGCAGAAATTATGGCTGCTCTTGCACAAGAGATCACTGTTGAGATCGACCAAGAGATTCTTGGTTCACTACGTGCTCTTTCTGGATCAACCTATGGTTACAACCAAGCAACTGTAAGCGGTACAGCTACATTCGTTGGTGATGAACATGCTGCTCTAGCTGTTCTAATCAACCGTGCTGCCAACTTGATTGCTCAGCGTACACGTCGTGGTGCTGCTAACTGGGCCGTTGTAAGTCCTGCTTCATTAACTGTACTACAAAGTGCTACCACTTCAGCATTTGCTCGTACAACCGAAGGCACTTTCGAAGCTCCAACCAACACCAAGTTCGTTGGAACATTAAACGGTGCAATGAAGGTTTATGTTGATAGTTATGCTAGCGACACAACACCAGTTCTAGTTGGTTATAAGGGTTCAAGCGAAGCCGACGCTGCTGCTTTCTATTGCCCATATATTCCTCTAATGAGCTCTGGAGTCGTTCTTGATCCAAGTAGCTTCGAACCAGTAGTTGGCTTTATGACACGCTACGGCTACATCGAGCTAACAAATACTGCAAGTTCGTTCGGTAACGCTGCTGATTATCTAGAAGAAATCACTGTTACCAATCTTACATTCCAGTAAGCAAATCTTCCAGTTGGGATGGGAAGTCAAAAAACCGCCGAAAGGCGGTTTTTTGTTGACAGAAATTTTTGCATCGATTAGTAACGGTGTAAATATCTTTGCAGTTCACTCAACTGCTACACACATACACACAAAGGAGAACAAAATGAGTAAAACACCATACGAGGTTCGCCTCGAGCTACTTAAACTAGC